>Ga0068872_10003234_pt1 | contig 12512 bp, 13 predicted proteins | sample NOAtaG_7_FD_66441 | JGI IMG/M metagenome (GOLD analysis project Ga0068872, IMG submission 66441) | Freshwater lake microbial communities from Lake Erie, under a cyanobacterial bloom - NOAA_Erie_Diel1S_2200h metaG | ecosystem: Environmental > Aquatic > Freshwater > Lake | place: USA: Ohio, Lake...
GCCGCCCGTGCCCGTTTGGGCAAATAATTTCGGCAACTCCGGGCAGCAGAAAACCCGAAGAAATCGGCATTTTCGTGCTCGCTCCGTCGCCCGGTGTGCGACGTGAGGTTCTACAGTTGGCACTCGCAAGTAGTACCGAAAAGAGTTTCCCCACCGAATTTCCCCTCCAAGTTTGCGTCAAGAAGGCACGTCATGAGCGAAGAACTCAGTTTGCAAGAAGCGGCTGACCTGCTTGACGTTCACTACATGACGGCATACCGCTACGTGCGGTTGGGCTTGCTGCAAGCGGCGAAGTCGGGTGGAACGTGGCGCGTGCGGCGCGAAGACCTCGAAGCGTTCCGTGACGGTGCGTCGTCGCGTGAACCGCTGAACCCGGAAGAGTCGAAGAAGAAGAGCGCGCCGTGGTCCGAGCGGCTCGAGTTGCGTCTCCTTGCCGGTGATGCCCGTGGTGCATGGGGCGTCGTCGAAGCCGCACTCGCTGCGGGTGCCGAACTCGACGAGATCTACACCGACGTCGTGAGTCCTGCGCTCGTCAGCATCGGCGACAAGTGGTCGCGCGGTGAACTGGAGATCTATCTCGAACACCGTGCGAGTGCGATCGTTGCCCGCATCATGGGCCGCCTCGGGCCGCGTTTTGCGCGTCGTGGTCGCACGCGCGGTGCGATTCTCGTCGGCGCCCCCGAGGGTGAGCGCCATTCGCTGCCGGTGTCGATGGTTGCCGACCTCATTCGTCAGAGTGGCTGGGAGGTCTACGACCTCGGTGCCGATCTGCCGGCTGATTCGTTCGCCGTTGCGGCACGCCACACGGTCGACCTCACCGCGATCTGCGTGAGCGTGACATCCGAGGGTGCGCTCACGAAGGCCGTCGATGCGATCAACGCCGTGCGCGAAGTCGTGCACCCGTCGGTACAGATCTACGTTGGAGGTCGGGCCGTCACCTCGGCCGAGCACGCCGAGACACTCGGCGCCGATGGTTGGGCATCGTCGGCGGGCGACCTTGTCGCGCTGATGAACAAACTGCCGTCGCGCACACCGCTCGACAACAGCGCCGAGTATTTCGGCGACAACCGCAACGTCGGATGACGGCTTAGGCAACTCGGATGACGGCTTAGGCAACTCGGCTGAGCCCGAACGCAAGCGAACATACGTTCGCTACAGTGACGGCGTGTCGTCACCCGCGTCGCTGAAGCAGATTCCTGCCAACGTTCTTTCGGCCGCCAACGTCACCACACTGTCGCGCGCGGTTCTGAAGCGCGATCGTTCGATTCCCGTTGCGGGTCGCATCGCCGATGCATTGCGTGCCGCTGGTCTTGCGGGTGGTCTGCCGCGCGGGTCGGTGTGTGCCGTCACCGGTGCGGCCCCGGTTGCCCTCACCGCGTTGTTGTTGGCCGAGGCCAATGCGTCGGGGGCGTGGGTCGCATGGTGTGCGGCAACGTCGCCCAACGTGCGTGCTCTTTTCGATGCGGGGTGGCAACTCGACCGGGTGGTGTGCGTCGACCCGCAACGTGACTGGGTGGCGTGCATGAACGCATGTGTGGGCGAATTCGAAATCGTCGTCACGCAGATTCCGTCGACCGTCGCACCGGCCGAGGTGCGGCGCATGTCGACGGCGGTGTCGCGGAGCAACGGCGTCGTCGTTGTCGTCGGCGGGGAACCGCAGCGGCCCGTGTCGGCCGACCTCGAGTTTCGTGTCGAAGGGTGCAACTGGACGGGTGTCGACGGCGGTCATCTGTCGGCACAGGACATGCGTGTGACCCTCGGTGGTCGTCGCATTCCCGACCCGCGCCCGTTCAGGGTCGTGTACGGACCGTCATGAATCGCACCCGTGTTGCGGTCGTTGCGCTGTCTCGCAACGACGACCGCGAACTGCACCGTCTCGCCCAGGCACTCGACGCAGTGACACCGATGATCGAGATGGTCGACGAGTGTGCGTTGCTTCTGCCCATGCGCGGGCCCACCAGGTACTTCGGGGGTGAACGGTCCGTCGTCGACCGCATCGTTGCGGTGGCCGAATCGGTGGGTGTGGGTGACGTCCGCGTGGGGGTGGGGTCGAGTCGTCTCGCTGCGCGCGTTGCAGCCGACCGCGAGGGAGGGTCCATCGTTCCCGCGTCGCGGCACCACGACTTTCTCGCCGCTTTGCCGGTGTCGGTGCTGCAGGACCACGCACACGTCGACCCCGACGTCGTTTCGTTGCTCCTCCGTCTCGGTCTCGGCACGCTCGGCGCGGTGGCGGGCGTCGAACGATCGATGCTGGCCGATCGATTCGGCCCCGACGGTGACGACATGCACGTTCTCGCAACGGGTGACGATCTGCATCCGGTGTGTGCCGAACCGTTGCCCACGCAGTGTTTCGTCGAGTCGCACCATGACGCGGCCCTCGACGACGCGGCGGCGGTGGTTTTCGCCGCATCGTTGCTTGCCGACGACATGGTCGGCCAGCTCGAGCCGCGCGGTTTGGTTGCCTGTCGCGTCATTGCCGAGTTCACGACCGAGCACGACGAGTCGTGTTCGCGTGTGTGGTACCACCCGCACGGTTTCACCGCTTCGATGCTCACCGAACGGTTGCGTTGGCAGGTCGAGAAATGGCTCGACGACGATCTCACTGCCGGAATCGCGCACGTGTCGATCGACGTGCAGGCCGTCGAGGCGCGTCGGGCCACGCAGTTGGGTTTGTGGGGGGAACACGGCGAGGCCGACCGTGCAGCGTGGGCCGCGGTTGCACGTCTCGTTGCGATCGCGGGCGATGGAGTGCGGGTTCCCGAATGGCGTGGGGGTCGCGACCCGATGAGCCAGTTCGCTCTCGTGCCCGCGGGTCGCGTCGAGATCCGCGACCCCACCGCGGCGCGCCAGCGCGTCACGCCGGGTGAAGTGCATCCGCGCACCTGGACGGGAGAGATCGCGGGCATCGTGCCCACCGTTCCCATTGATCCGCATCGCCAGGTCGACGTCGTCGACGACGGCGGCCAGCGTGTCGTCGTCACGGGACGCCACATGTTCTCCTCGCAGCCCGGATTCGTCGTCGACGGTGTGCGGCGTCACCGTGTCGTTGCGTGTTTCGGGCCGTGGCCCGTCGAAGAACGCTGGTGGGACGCGGCCCGCCGTCGGCGTGTTGCCCGGATGCAGTGTCTGGTCGACATCGACAACCGACACACGGCGTGGCTGTTGGTGTCGGAAAACAGGTCGTGGTGGTTGGTCGGGGCGTACGACTGAAATACTGACGACCATGTCGGCCGCTGCACTGCTCGAGATCGTGCGTGGCCACGTTGCCGTCGACGACCGCGAGCGCGAATCACTGCGTGTCTTTCGTGAGACGGTGGCGGGCCTCGACGACCCGTGCAACGAACATGCCGGTCCGGTGCACGTCACGGCCTCGGCATTGGTGGTGGCAACGCGCGGCACGGTGTTGCACCTGCACAAGCGGTTGAACATGTGGTTGCAGCCCGGGGGACACATCGAACACGGTGAAGACCCGCCGACCGCCGCACTGCGCGAAGCAACCGAAGAGACCGGTCTCGTCGTTGCGCACCCCGCTGCGGGACCACTGTTCTTCCATGTCGATGTGCATCCCGGCCCACGCGGACACACGCATCTCGACCTGCGTTATCTGCTGTTTGCCGACGGGTCCTGCGACCCGGCTCCGGGTGCGGGGGAGAGCCCTCATGTGCGGTGGTTCACGTGGAGCGAGGCCGCCGCGGTGGCCGATGCGGGGTTGGCGGGCGCGGTAACGCGGGGCCGGGGATTGGCCGGCGGCCCGGCCTGAAGCGAACATACGTTCGCTATCGTGGGGCCCCATGGGGGGCCCTGATCTTGCAACCGGCGACGTTCTCGGGTCGTACGGGTTCCATGCGCCGCATGTGTCGTGGACCGAACTCGAACGGCGCCTGTCCGATGCACCGCGGGCATCGCGGTCGGAGGCGCCGAACGGTGGTGGCGATGGTCCGGCCTTCGGAGCCAAGCGCGCGCCCTACGTTGCACCCGACAACCTGCGTTACACACCGGCTGCCACCGCGTATGCCGAACTGCATTGCCTGTCGCACTATTCGTTCCTCACCGGTGCGTCGTCCCCCGAGCACCTCGTGCACACCGCGGTTGCGCTCGGCTTGCACGCCGTGTCGATCACCGATCGCAACGGCTTCTACGGAGTCGTGCGTTTCGCCGAGGCGGCACGCGAGTTCGGCCTGCCCACCGTGTTCGGTGCGGAACTCGACCCGGTGGTCGGTGGTGGCATCGTGGTTCTCGCCCGCAACCCCATTGGTTATGCGCGTCTCGCGCAGGCTCTCACCACTGCGCAACTGGCCGGCTCGAAGGGAAACCCCGTGCACTCGTTGGGTGACCTTGCCGCGGGACGTGGCGATTGGTGGGTTCTCACCGGTGGTGTCGATGGCCCGGTTGCGCGGCAACTGATCGCCCACGGGCCAACCGCGGCCGAGCACGTGTTGCGTCAGATCACCGACGTGTTCGGTGTCGACCACGTGGCCGTCGAACTGGTGCACCATGGCGACCCACTCGACACCGCACGCAACGATGCGCTCGTGCGCATCGCCGACCGGGTGGGTGCGGTGTGCGTTGCCACCAACCACGTCCACTACGCATCGACGGCGCAGTTCCCGCTTGCCACCGCGATGGTGGCCATCCGTCGGCGCAGTTCGCTCGACGAAGTCGATCATTTGTTGCCGCATGCGGCCAGTGCGTTCATGCGTTCGGGGGCCGAACAGCAGCGAATGTTCGCGCGCTATCCGGGTGTCGTGGCGCGCAGTGCCGACATCGCCGCCGACTGCGCTTTCGATTTGTCACTCGTCGCACCGAAGCTGCCGCCCTTCCCGTGTCCGGGTGGAATGAGCGAGATCTCCTACCTGCGTCATCTCGTCATCCAGGGTGCGACACGCCGCTACGGATCGCCACCGACATCGGCCGACGACACGTTGTCCCTGCGTGCCCGTGCATGGTCGGTGGTGCGTCATGAACTCGATGTCATCGAGGCGCTGGGCTTTGCCGGTTACTTCCTCGTCGTGTGGGACATCGTCGAATTCTGCAACCGCAACGACATCTTCTGTCAGGGTCGCGGAAGTGCGGCGAACAGCGTCGTGTGTTACTCGCTCGGCATCACCAAGGCCGACGCGGTGGCACTGGGTCTTTTGTTCGAACGGTTCCTTTCCCCCGAACGTGACGGCCCACCCGACATCGACATCGACATCGAAAGTGGCCGCCGTGAGGAAGTGATCCAGTACGTGTACCAGCGCTACGGCCGCACACACGCGGCACAGGTTGCCAACGTCATCACCTACCGCACGCGTTCTGCCGTGCGCGACGCGGCAAAGGCGCTTGCCCGCGATGGAGTCGACCCCGACCGGCCACCCGACGACGTGGCGGCACTGGCGGCACAGTTGCTCGACCACCCACGCCACCTCGGCATCCACTCGGGGGGCATGGTCATCTGCGACCGGCCCGTCAGCCAGGTGTGTCCGGTCGAGTGGGCGACCATGCAGAACCGCAGCGTGCTGCAGTGGGACAAAGACGACTGCGCCGCGGCGGGCCTGGTGAAGTTCGACCTGCTTGGTCTTGGCATGTTGTCGGCGTTGCACAACGCCGTCGACTTCATCGCCCAACACCGCGGCGAGCCCCTCGACCTTGCCGGCTTGCCTCAGGAAGACGATGTGTACGCAATGCTGTGCCGTGCCGACACCGTGGGTGTCTTCCAGGTCGAGTCGCGCGCACAGATGGCCACGCTGCCGCGTCTCAAGCCGCGGCGTTTCTACGACCTCGTCGTCGAGGTGGCACTCATTCGTCCCGGGCCCATTCAGGGCGGGTCGGTGCATCCCTACATCCGTCGACGCAACGGCGAAGAGCCCGTCACGTACCTGCATCCGTTGCTCGAGAACTCGCTCGGCAAAACGCTCGGTGTGCCTCTGTTCCAAGAGCAGCTCATGCAGATGGCGATCGACGTTGCGGGTTTCACCGCCGCCGAGGCCGACCAGTTGCGCCAGGCCATGGGGTCGAAACGGTCACGGGCGCGGATGCAACGTTTGCGCGAGCGCCTGTACGAGGGCATGGCACAGCGCGGCATCACGGGAGAAACTGCCGACGTCATCTTCGACAAGATGCAGGCCTTCGCCAACTACGGATTTCCCGAAAGTCACTCGGTCAGCTTCGCGTATCTCGTGTACGCCTCGGCCTACATCAAGTTCCACGAGCCGGCGATCTTTTGCGCAGCGTTGTTGAACGCACAGCCGATGGGTTTCTGGTCGCCGCACTCGCTGACTCGCGACGCACGTCGTCACGGTGTCGTGGTGAACAAACCCTGCATCAACGCCTCGTCGGCGCTGGCCTCGCTCGAGGTCGATGCGTCGTCGACCAGTGGACTCGCCGTGCGGTTGGGGTTGTCGTCGGTGCGGGGCGTCGGTCGCGATCTCGCCGATGACATTGCGAATGGCATCGTCTTGCAGGGTCCGTACGCCGACATGGAAGACCTCGTGCGTCGCGTGCCGGCACTGAACGCCGCGCAACTCGAGTCGTTGGCCACGGCGGGTGCATTCGCCGCATTCGGCGCCGAACGGCGTGATGCGTTGTGGGCGGCCGGGGCAGTGGCGCAGTCGCGACCCGACCGATTGGTGGGCATCACCACCGGTGTGCGTTCACCCGTTCTGCCGGGCATGGCTCCCGTCGAAGAGGCGATCGCCGATCTGTGGGCCACGGGCATCGCCCCGAACGGGCACCCCACAATTTTTTTGCGCACCAAGTTGAGCGAACTCGGCGTGCACACCGCCACGGAATTGCCGTTGCTGCCCGACGCCTCACGTGTTCTCGTGGCCGGTGTCGTCACGCACAGACAGCGACCCATGACGGCGGGTGGTGCCACGTTCATCAATCTCGAAGACGAGACGGGCCTCATCAACGTGGTGTGTTCAAAGGGATGTTGGGCACGGTTCCGTCTCGTCGCGCGCGATGCACCCGCCCTGCTCGTGCGTGGACGCATGCAAAACAGTGAAGGTGTGGTGAACATCGTCGCCGAACACCTCTCGGCGTTGGTGGTTCCCGCGGGTTTGGCCTCGCGTGACTTTCACTGACGACGCGTCAGGCGTGGGGTGTGCTGCGCTGCATGATCTGCCACGGCTCGGCAGGCGGGCCGTTCGTCGCCACTTCGTGCACCAGTTTGGGCAGGTGCAGGGGGGCAAAGAACGTCGTCTCGGGTTCGGCCAGCAGTTCATCGAGTGACCACCACCGCAGGTCGACCAAGTGTTCGGCGCGCAATTGCTCGGTCGTCAGCGCCGGCGAAGGTTCGAATCGGTCGGTGGGTACCAGGTACGCGTGGTCGCGTTGGCCGTCCCATCGGCCATCGACGAAGGGAATGATGTGCGTGCGGGTCCAGAGGTGCGGACCGATCGTGTCGGGAGTGAAGCCGACCTCTTCGCGCAGTTCGCGCAGCAAACCCTCGTCGTGCGACTCGCCCGGGTCGAGGCCGCCGCCGGGCAGCACCCACACAGACCGGAGAGGAAAGGCGAGGTGAGCGAGGAGAACGTGGGCCTCGTCATCGATGAGCAGGGCGCGCACCGCTTCGCGGATGCGCAGGCCCGTGAGATCGACCGACGACGGGTCGTTCGACATGCCGTCAGTCGAAGTCGGTGGTGGCGATGCGCTGGGCGTTGTACACCGGTGCCTTGGCGTCGATGCGGTACTTCATCGTTTCGGCGCCGGAGATGCCGTGCTCGGCGAACTTGTTGCGCATGTTGAAGTAGTTCTCGTGCAGGAAGTGCGCGGCAAGCGACGGTGCGTCGGTCCACAGTTCGTAGACCGTGATGGTGCCCGGCTCGCAGGGGTCGGCCGAGAACACGTAGGCCTCGCAGCCGGGTTCCTGGTCGCGCGTGGCCTGCTGCAGTGGCTTTGAGTCCTCGAGCAGGGCTGCGCGCTTGGCGGGGTCGATGAAAATGCGTCCGGCGATGATGATCATGGTGTCTCCTTCGGTGTTCTTTTCTACTCGTTTGGTCGTTCGTTCAGGCCATCGTTGAATGCACGGTACGTCTCGTAGATGTCCTTGCACGCATCGCAGAGCGGCAACTGCTTGGGGTCGCGCGAGGGAATCCACACGTGGCCGCACAGTGCCTCGAGGGGCGTGCCGTAGATTCGCGCCTCGAGAACCTTGGCTGCGGCCGACTCGCCCGGCTCGGTTTTGACGATGTGCGCGACCGCGGGTTCCCCGGTTTCGAGGACGTGCTCGGTCTCGGGCTCGACACGCGCGGGGAGCGTCGTGAGGGGACCGGTCGCCATGCCGTCAGTCAACCACAGGTCCACTAACCTTGCGGCATGCCGCTCTACGAATACCGCTGTCCGTCGTGCGATGCCGCATTCGAAATGCGCCGCCCGATGAGCGAAGCGTCGGCTCCGGCGCCGTGTGCCTGCGGTGCCGAGGCCAAGCGTCGTCTCTCGGTGTTCGCGTCGGTTGGCGGCGGCCCGGGAGCGAACCCGGCACCTGCGCCGACGATGCAGCGCGGATGCGGCGGCGGCTGCGCTTGTCACTGACGTCTCTCGTCGGCGGCCCATGATTCTCGTCGACGAGTGCCACTGGTGGTTTCGCGAGCGCAAGTGGTGTCACATGGTGAGTGACTCGTCGTACGACGAACTGCACGAGATGGCCGCAGCCCTGGGAATTCCGCGCAAGGGCTTCCAGGGTGATCATTACGACCTGCCCGAGGAGTACCGCGAGCGCGCCATCGCATTGGGCGCAACGCCCGTCGGCAGCAGGGAACTGTTGACGAGGTTGCGGGCCGCGGGTCTGCGCCTCAGCCCAGCCCGGCGACGTGCCGAGGGCACCACACCGCCCCCTGACCTGCGTACCGGGCACCAGCCGTAGCAAAACCGCGCACGCACCAGTCGATGAGGACGATGCCGGCGCGGTCGCACACGTCGGCCATGGCGAACCATCGTTCTGCATCGTCGGGCGATGCATGCGTGTCGGGTTCGACCGTCATCACGTAACAGCCCGCGGCGAGCGGGTTGGCTGACGCAACCGAAACGACGTGGTGGCCGAGAGTGCGGCCGGCTGTGGTGGGGTCGTCACGCAGGCCGATGAATCCGTCACTCGAGTGCAGGCCGACGCCGTGACGCGACGCATCCACCAAGAGCACGAGGTGCTGCGGACGAAACGGCCGCTGCACCGTGAGGGAAAAGACGCTGAGGGCCTGGGTGGTGGAGGCGATGGTGTCGAGAAAGGGACGTGGAACGTCGACGAGGGTGAGGCTCTGGGGGCTCATTGCGAGCAAGGTAATTGGGGGGTGCGACGCGTCAGAGAGTGGCGCGCGCGATGGCGAATGCAGCGATGGCGACTGCAATCGGTGTCGCGTAGTTCACCCACGCGGCATAGGTGCGACCGCGCGGCGGAATCAGAACGGCGCCGCACGCTGCGCCACCGATCAATCCGCCGATGTGGCCGCCGATCGAAATGCCCGGAATCGTCACGGTGATCAGCAGGTTGATGAGAAGCGTCATGCCGAGTCCCGTCTGGAACGGGTTGATGCCGCGTTGTCGCATGCCGACGACCGCGAGGCCCATCAATCCGAACACCGCGCCAGACGCACCACCTGACAGTGCCCAAGGTGAGGCAATGAGCGCACCCGTGCTGCCGGCGACGAGCGACGCCATGTACGCAAGCGCGTAGGGAACGCGCCCAATTTCGCGTTCGAGCAACGAACCCAACTGCCAGAGAAGGAACATGTTCATTCCGATGTGGAACAGCCCGAAGTGCACGAAGCCGGCGGTGACGAGTCGGTACCACTCGTCGTTGTAGAGGAAGCCCTTGTAGAGCCCGAGGTTGATCGTGTTCTCCGACAGCTCGCCGCCACCGCCGAGGTTGATGCCACCGACGTTGGTGAAGACGAACACGATGGCGTTGATCGCGATCAGCACCTTCGTGACGAGCAGCGGTTGCGCCGCGTTCCAGTACGTGACGCGAGTGCGTGCGGAGGGCCGATCGCGGCGCACGCAGTCGAGACACTTTGACCCGACGTCGGCCTGAATCAGGCAGTCACCGCACGCGGGGCGACCACAGCGCGTGCAACTGCGACCGGTGGGGCGGTCGGGATGGCGCACGCAGTTCGGAACGGGTGGGGGAGGAAGGTTCATCAGGGGGCTTGTTCGGCGACCGCGCGATTGGCGAGGTACCACGCGACCGTTGATTCGAGACCCTTGCGGAAGTCCATCTGTGCGGTCCAACCGAGCGCGTGTTCGGCGTTCGTCGCATCCACCCGGCGACGCGGCTGGCCGTCGGGCTTGGTCGAGTCCCACACCAGATCACCCGTGAATCCGACGACCCGGGCGATTGTTTCGACGGTCTCGCGGATCGTGATCTCGCGGTTCGTGCCGAGGTTCAGCGGTTCGGGGGATTCGTGGACTTCGGCCGCGAGAACGATCGCCGCGGCGGCATCGTCGACGTAGAGATATTCGCGGCTCGCGGTTCCGGTGCCCCACACGTGCACCTTGTCCGCACCTGTCTCTTTTGCTTCGACGCACTTTTTGATGAGCGCCGGGATGACGTGCGAGACGTCGGGATGGAACTTGTCGCCGGGTCCGAACAGATTGGTGGGAATGAGGTAGGCGAACTTCTGGCCGTACTGAGCGGCGTTCACCTGCGCATGGACGAGCAGGGCCTTTTTCGCGATGCCGTACGGCGCGTTCGTCTCTTCGGGGTAGCCGTCCCAGAACGACGACTCGCGGAACGGCACCGGCGTGAACTTCGGATACGAGCAGACCGTGCCGAGGAGAACGGTTTTTTCGATGTTTGCTGCACGGCATGCCTCGATCACGTGCGTGCCCATCATCAGGTTGTCGAGATACAGCGGAGCGGGAGCGGCCTGGTTGTAGCCGATGCCCCCGACGCGGGCCGCGAGGTGAATCACATGGCTTGGTGCGTGAGCGGCCAGCATTGCCTCGGCCCGGCCCGGTTGTGTCAGGTCGAAGTCGGCCTTGCGTGGTGCAGCCACGTCGGCGCCGCGTTCGCGCAGCAGTCGCACGACGACACGGCCGAGGAAACCGTTGCCGCCGGTGACGAGCACCCGGCGCGACTTCCAGAACTCGCTCATGGCCACTGATGGTAGGGCGTATGCAGGCACAATGGGGGGGTGCGCGTCGCCATCACATTGGAACAGTGCTGGCACGACGTGCCCGGCGGTACGGGTGTGTACGGCGTGGAGCTGGCCCGCGAACTTGCCGCGCTGGCGGGTCTGGAAGTGATCGGTGTGGCGGGCCGCCACCGTTCTCCTGCGACGTCGGGTTTCGCGCCACCCGTCGATGTGCGGCCTCTGCCGTTGAGCGGGCCGTATCTCTACGAATCGTGGCTGCGGTTGGGTTGGCCGCGCGTCGAAGGTGCGACGGGCATGGTCGACGTCGTCCATGCGACGAGCATCATCCCCGCCGCAACGGCGCTGCCGCTCGTTGTCACCGTGCATGACCTCGCCTTCTTGCACGATCCCTCGCACTTCACGAAGCGTGGCGTGTCGGTGTTCGTGCGCAGCATGGAACTGGTGAAGCGACGTGCGTCGCGTGTCGTGTGCGTGTCGCAGGCGACGCTCGACGATTGTCTCGCGCACGGGTTCGACGCCGAACGGCTGCGCTGCGTCGAGAACGGTGTGCGCCCCGTCGCGGTCTCCGAATCGGCAGTCGCCGAAGTCGTCGCGCGACACCGTCTGCCCGAGCGCTATCTCCTCTTCGTCGGAACGATCGAACCGCGCAAGAACCTCGCCCGGTTGATCGAGGCACATGCACAGTTGGGTGACCGCATTCCCGACCTCGTCGTCGTGGGTGCGGCGGGATGGGGTGTCGGACCCGAGATTCCTGTCGCATCACGCGGACGGGTGCACACGATGGGCTTCGTTCCGGCCGACGAACTTGCCGCTTTGTACTCCGGTGCGGTGGCGCTGTGTTACCCGTCGATCCGTGAGGGTTTCGGTCTGCCGATCCTCGAGGCGATGGCGCAGGGCACGCCCGTGGTGACGAGTGCGAACGGTGCCACCGAGGAAGTTGCCGGAGGGGCGGCGGTGCTCGTCGACCCGCTCGACACCGCTTCGATCGCCGACGGAATCCTGCGCGTCATCGAACAGCGCGATGCGTTGTCCGCACGGGCCCGCGACCGTGCCGTGCAATTGTCGTGGAAGCGCAGCGCACAACTCACACGCGAGGTGTATGCCGAAGCGATCGCCGACGGCCCGCGAATGAACAAGGGCAAGCGATGAACCCGCGTGTCGCAGTGAACCTGTTGTGGTGCCAGCCCGGCCGGGTCGGTGGCAGTGAGCAGTACCTGGCCCGCCAACTCGCGGGACTTGCGCTCACCGGTGACGTGGGTTTCGACCTCGACATCTACGCGCCGCACGGTTACGTCGCCGCACATCCGGAGCTTTCCGCCTGGTGCACCCATGAGACGGCATCGAACGGTGCGAACCGTGCGGCTCGCATCGTTCGTGAGAGCACGTGGCTTGCGCGGCGCACCCGGGGCGTCGCCGTTTCCCACCACGGCGGCGGCACCGTGC
>Ga0068872_10003236_pt1 | contig 12509 bp, 10 predicted proteins | sample NOAtaG_7_FD_66441 | JGI IMG/M metagenome (GOLD analysis project Ga0068872, IMG submission 66441) | Freshwater lake microbial communities from Lake Erie, under a cyanobacterial bloom - NOAA_Erie_Diel1S_2200h metaG | ecosystem: Environmental > Aquatic > Freshwater > Lake | place: USA: Ohio, Lake...
CCGGAATTTAACAAGAGGGCGAATCTGTTTACCCAAACCAAGGGCGTTTACAGTATATCACAGCATCAGAAAAAATCAGGAATCTCAAAAAAATTTCCCTTTTGCATCAGCAACCACCTGGAGGGGGAATTGAATCCATTGATGATGATGCTGGCCCTTTATAAAAAATTGGAGCAAAGTAACATTCAGATCATCAGGGGGTGCGAGGTGCAATCATACACAGAAAGAGCCGAAGATGTTTCCATTTCCACCAATCAGGGGGAGTTTTTATCAAAAAAATTATTGTTCTGTACCAATGGTTATTCCAAAAAACTAATCCCTGAGGTTGAGCTTGTGCCGGCAAGGGCCCAGGTTTTGATAACCGAGCCTATAAATCATCTCCGACTGAAAGGGACTTTTCACCACCATGAAGGGTATTATTACTTTCGATCAGTGGGCAACAGGATTCTTCTGGGTGGTGGAAGACATCTTGATAAACAAACTGAAACCACCGATGAGCCCGGCCTGAACACATACCTTCAGGACCATTTGGAGCGTTTTCTCAGAGAAAAGCTGAATGTTCCTGAGAATGTTGGCATTGCACACCGCTGGTCGGGCATTATGGGTATGGGGCCGGAGAAACTACCCTTGGTAAAAGCCCTTGGCAAACACACCTTTTGCGCTATCAGGATGGGAGGAATGGGTATAGCCCTGGGTTCTCAAACCGGAAAAGAGGCCGCAGAAATGATTGTCAATCATTCCTGAGCAATGATTCCGGCAGTTATTCCGGCAGAAAAAAGACAAAGGGGAATGCCTCCGCCGGGATGGACACTTCCCCCGCAGAAATAGAGTCCCTTGGGTGAATCCGCTCGATTTTTTTGTCTTAAAAAAGCGGAGAACATACTATTGGAAGCACTTCCATAAAGCGCTCCCATATGACTTCCTGTGTTTTCTTCAATTTTCGAGGGATCGAGGTGGTTTTCGAATACAATATGAGCACTGATATCCACGCCCAATCTTGAGGACAACTTTTTAAGCACCCTTTCTTTGATGGCTCTCCGCAACTCCTGATTCACTCTTTGGGGATTTGGGGGAACATTGACCATAACAAACCAATTTTCAGATCCTTCAGGAGCATCATTCGGACAGTGTTTAGAGGTGATGTTGAGGTACACCGTAATGTCATCGGGCAGGTCACCATCCTCAAAAATGAATCTGAATTCGGCGGGGTAATCATTTCCGAAGAAAATGTTGTGTAAGCCCAGTTGAGGGAAATTTCGGTTAATTCCCCAATAAAAAATCAATCCGGAAGATGAGAGTTTTCGTTGTATAGATTTTGGTGGTTTTATATCCGGAATTAAGCGGGTATAGGTTTGGTATACATCCGCATTTGAAATCACTCGATCGGCTGCAAAAAAAGCATCTGCCGTTTGCAGTCCGCTCACTTTATTATCCTTTGTATGGATGGAAGTAATCTTTTGGGAAAAATGAAAATCTACTCCCAGATCGATGCATAGTTTATACAATGCCTGAGTAATATCGTGCATGCCATTTTGGGGTAGATAGGCGCCCAAACCAAATTCAAGATGGGGAATAACCGAAAGCGTGGCAGGTGTTTGGTAGGGGCTCGATCCATTGTAGGTGGCATAACGATTGAATAACTGGACGAGTTCGGGAGAACGGAAACTTTTTTTATTGAATGTATCCAGCGTGCTGAACAAATGCAGATGATGTACTTTTAAAATGAGTCTGAGCGTTTTCAAGTTCATAAAACCCTTCAACTGATGAAGGCTTTGCGCCAGAAACAAATCAGCAGTAAGTTCGTAAAGTTTTTGGCAATGCTTGAGATAACGCTGAATACTTGGAGTCGGCTCACCAAACAACACCTCGCATGATTTTGCAAATTTTGTGGAATCACTGCTTGCAATCAGTTCTTTCCCTGAAGGAAAAAAATATCGGGTAATCTCATCCAGTTTTTGGTACTTGAAATAATCATGAAGGTTTTTGCCGCAATCGGAAAATAATTGGTGCATCAGGGTTGGAAGGGTGAACAAAGAGGGACCCATATCGAACCTGAATCCTTGTGCATTCAGGGAGTTTAATTTGCCTCCGGGGTAGGGATTTTTTTCAATGACAGTGACTTGATGTCCGACGGCTGCAAGTCTTGCTGCAACGGCCAAACCAGCTACACCTGCACCTGCTACCAGGATCTTTTTTTTGTGGATTACTGCCATTGAATTTTCATTTCCCTGAGAAGTCTTTCCGCCTTGCCTATTTTATCGATATAAAACAAAGCATAACGCATGTTTAACATGATGTTGCGGCAGAGCGAGGAATCATATTCCAAGTCGCTCATCGTTCCTTCCCAACACCGATCGAAATTGATGGCAAACATTTGGCCAGAGGCATTGAGAACAGGGCTTCCGGAGTTTCCCCCGGTGGTATGACAGGTAGAGATAAAACAGGTTTGCAAAGCCTGACCTTTGGGTGAATAACTTCCGAAATCTTGGCTTTTAAGATGGCTGTAAAGCATGCTATCAATGGTGTAATCGGCCACCCCACTGAGGTATTTTTCGAGTATGCCATCAGTGGTTGTTGCGTAATGATACTGAACACCATTTCGTGGGGAATAAGACCTAACTGTTCCAAACGAAAAACGGAGTGTTCCGTTCGCATCCGGATACCTGATACTGTCAGGATAATACTTCAGGAGAAAAGCCTGGTATTGCCTATTGATTCTACCTATTTCGCCTTCTAATCTGATGAGCTGTGGCTCCACTTCCTGTCGGTAATACTGAGACACCAAACCGGTAAACAAAACCAGGTCATTTTTGAGTATTTTGACACATGCCTTTTCAGGTTTTTCGAGCCACTTGATCAGTGTATCCTGCTTGAGAAAAGGGGATGCATAAATTTTTTCAGCGATTGATTCTGGGGAGGGCAAAAAAATCTTGTTTTCAGCGATGAGTCCGGTCGATGGATTCTTCTTCAGGAATTGAAAAAAGTCGGGAAAAAACTTCATAAAAACCGCCCGATCAACCCGGGGAGAAAACTCCTTAAAAAACCTCCTGATTTCAGTCTCCATTTTTTTTCTCTGGACATCTTTTAACGAATCGTTTGCCGCCAGAAATTCCTTCGCCATACCAGCCATTTTATCAGAAAAAGCAAATGCATCAATCCCCATAAAAACCTCATTGTATTTTAGACGAATACGGTTGAGGGGAATGTAATCCGACAAGTGTTTTTCTATGCTTGTCTTCATCGGTAAAAACACGGTGGCATGTTTACCAGTGGCGTAATTTTTTTCAGCGTTCATCCGGCGTTCAATTACCCTGCTTTTTTTGAGGCCAAGAATTTCTCCTTGCCATTTTTTCCATCCATTGGCGATGGAACTGAAGCGCGAGGCATACATCAACTTGAGGGTATCATTGTTCCTGATGAATGAATTCCAGATACTCAGGCGTTCGGTTCTGGCCTCGATTCTGATTGGGTCATCATCCTGTTCGATGACGCTGATGATATTAGAAAACAAATACTCATTGGTTTTCCCGGGATATCCCATCACAAGTGCAGGATATCCCTCTCTTACAGGCTTTGCAGAAATTTCTAGAAATCTTGCGGGAATCACTGGTTGATTTTCCGAATTGTACTCTGCAGGTTGAGAATTTGTATCCCCATACACCCTAAATAGTGCAAAATCTGCTGTATGACGGGGCCACATCCAATTGTCGCTTTCCTCACCAAATTTACCACTTGCTTCGGGCGGGCATCCAACCAGTCTAACATCCTTATACACCTTGTATCCGTAGAGCATGTGTTGATTACCGGCAAATACAGATTTAGCAACTGCGGTTATACCATTAACTGATTGCTGGCGCTCAATTTCCTGGTAAGCATTTTTTAGTGCAATTTCCCGTGCTGCGGATTTGGCGAATGTATCCGGGCAGAGTTGATTGACGGTTTCCGTGATGTCGCGGATATACATCGGCACGGATACAGTAAGTCCGGGGCATGGCAATTCATCTGCATCGCTGCTCGCCCAGAATCCGTTTTTGAGCAAATCCTTTTGAAGGGTTGAAAGCTTTGTGATATAATCATAACCGCAATGATGGTTGGTAATTACAAGCCCTCGTCCTGAAATAAAGGAGCCTGTACAACCTTTTCCGAATAGCAGCACAGCATCTTTAAGCGAAGGCTGATTGGCTTGAAAAACAGCATTTGAATCCAGTGTAAACCCTTCTTCAGCCAGACGGGTCCAAACCATTTTCCCTGCTTTCACAGGAACCCACATGCCCTCTTCCTCTCGGGCAGAAAGCATGAAACAACTAAATGATAGTGCAAGCAAAATAAATCCTCGGATGAAGTACATGCCGCAAAAGTATCAAACGAAGGATTATGTTGGTTTTAACACCGGTTATATAAATCATGGTTTCTGAGGATGCTCAATTGCTTGTGCAGAAGGGTACTATTCAAGCGGTTTGGGGGACGCGGGAGTGCCTATGGAGCTAGCCCAAAGAATGGTTTTTATATTGACTATCAGCTATTTATATCGAACGAGAAAACAAAAATTCAACTATATACTGCGGTTTGGATTGTAATTTTTACATTTGCGGGCTTAAAAAACTAAAAAGATGTACCTTACTTCAGATGTAAAAAAAGGGATATTTGGTAAACACGGTGGAAAAGAAGTGAACACCGGCGCTGCTGAATCACAAATTGCTTTGTTCTCATTCAGGATTAGTCACCTGACAGAACATCTTAAATCTAACAAGCACGACTACAACACACAGCGTGCACTTATTGGTCTGGTTGGCAAACGCAGGAAAATTCTCGACCACCTCAAGGAATCAGATATCGAGCGTTACAGAGCCATCGTAAAGGAACTGGACCTAAGAAAATAATCCACAAAAATTCACAGGCGACCCTTTATATGGTTGCCTTTTTTTTTATTCACCCGGCGGAAACACCGCCACAATTTCCATGTTATGCACTATCAGTTAAAAACCCAAAAAATTACCATGCCTGATGGTAAAGAGATACATATTGAAACAGGTAAACTTGCGAAACAGGCCGATGGCTCTGTGGTTGTAAAAATTGGCAATACCATGCTTTTGGCTACGGTTTGTTCCAAAAGCCAGGCCGCAGAGAATGTTGATTTTCTGCCTTTGATGGTGGATTACCAAGAAAAATATGCGTCAGTAGGCCGATTTCCGGGTGGCTTTTTCAAAAGAGAAGCCCGCTTGTCCGACTATGAAGTATTGATATCCCGTTTAGTAGACAGGGCCATTAGGCCATTGTTTCCGGACGACTATCATGCCGATACCCAGGTGTTGATTTCTTTGATTTCATCAGACGATAATATTCTGCCCGATTCCTACGCAGCACTGGCTGCGTCTGCGGCAATAAGTGTATCCGATATTCCATTTAACGGACCCATTTCTGAAGTCAGGGTTGCCCGCATCAATGGAAAACTGGTGGTTAACCCCTACAGAGATGAACTTGCCAATGCTGATCTTGACCTGATTGTTTCGGCATCTATGCACGACATCAACATGGTTGAAGGTGAGATGAATGAAGTATCTGAAGAGGTTATGATAGAGGCTTTGAAACTGGCACATGAAGCCATTAAAGAACAATGTAAAGCCCAGCTTGAGTTGGCAAAAGCTACCGGTAAAACACTACGCACCTATAGCCACGAAAAACACGATGTGGCTTTGAAAAATGCAATTTTTGATTTTTGTCTTGATAAAGTTTATGCTGTGGCCAGTGAAGGCAATGCCAGCAAGCAGGTGCGTAAAGAAAAGTTTGAAAGCATAAGAGAGGCTTTTATTGCTACACTCACTCCGGAAGAAGCCTCAGAAAAATCTTTTCTGATTGGTCGTTATTTTCATGATGTTGAGAAAAAAGGAGTGCGCAAAGCAGTGCTTAACGAAAGGCGCAGGCTTGATGGTAGGGCTCTTGACGAAATCCGTCCCATCTGGTGCGAGGTAGATTATCTTCCCTCTGCCCATGGATCGGCCATATTTACCCGTGGAGAAACACAATCCCTCACCTCTATCACGCTTGGTTCGAAGATGGATGAGCAAATCATTGATGGAGCTGTGATTGCCGGATACAATAAGTTTCTGCTTCACTACAATTTCCCTCCTTTCTCTACAGGCGAGGTAAAACCTCAAAGAGGAACAGGTAGAAGAGAGGTTGGCCATGGCAATCTTGCCATGCGTGGCCTCAAAAAAATGCTGCCTGATGATTCTGTTTACACCATTCGTGTGGTAAGTGATGTTCTTGAGAGCAACGGCTCCTCGAGTATGGCAACTGTTTGTGCCGGATCAATGGCATTGATGGATGCAGGTATCAAAATGAAAAAGCCTGTTGCAGGTATTGCCATGGGGTTGATCTCTGACTCCGAAACAAAAAAGTTTGCGGTTCTTTCTGATATCCTCGGTGATGAAGATCATCTTGGCGACATGGATTTTAAGGTGGTGGGCACCAAAGATGGTATCACCTCCTGTCAGATGGATATCAAGGTTGATGGATTGAGTTATGAGTTGCTTTCTCAAGCATTGTTACAGGCAAAGGCCGGGCGACTGCACATCCTTTCAGAAATGGAAAAGGCCATCAATCAACCAAGGGAAGATTACAAAGCACATACTCCCCGCATCGTTACACTTACCATTGCTAGAGAGTTTATTGGTGCTGTTATCGGCCCCGGCGGAAAAATTATACAGGAGATGCAAAGAGAAAGCGGAACTACCATTACCATTGAAGAAGTGGGTGAATTTGGCAAGGTAGAGATCATGGGTAACAACCGTGAAAAAGTGCAGTTTGTTATTGACAAAATTAAAGGCATTACTGCTGTTCCCGAATTGGGCGATACTTATAAAGGAAAAGTAAGATCTATTCAGCCTTATGGTGCATTTGTGGAGTTTTTACCCGGTAAGGATGGTCTCCTACACATTTCGGAAGTGGATCACAAAAGACTCGAAAGTTTAGATGGTGTACTTTCCGAAGGCGACATCATTGATGTACAACTTATAGGCATTGATAAGAAAACCGGTAAATACAAGCTTTCAAGAAAATCGCTTTTGCCGAAACCGGAAGGCCATCAAGCCCGCGCTCCCAGAATTCATGAGGAGTCTGAAGAAGAGAGCCGGGAAGCATAATTCATCAACAGATTTAAGGGTTTGGTTCATCATCAAACCCTTCTTTTTTTATTTTGCACTTGAGCACCCGACCAATCAAACGGTTTGTAAGCTGCACTTTTATTCCTCTTGAATGATAGGCTTTACTGGTTAGTATTTTCGCCACCACTCCTTCTGTCTCAAAAAGATACGGTCTGTCTTTTTTTCTCACTATAATTACAGCATCTCCAACAGTGATGCACTCCCTGAAATGGGCGGGATTTTTGTCGTTTTTCATTTTGTCCTGTAAGGAAGCCATTCGCATCGTATTACCTTTGTCAAAAATCAGAAAATGTTTGAGAACGCCAATAAACTGAATCCTTTGTCTCAATTGGGTGAGTTCGGACTCATCGGAGAACTGGAAAAAGCATTTCCCACGACTCAATCCGGTATCGTGATGGGTATTGGAGATGATGCCGCAGTATTTGAAAAAGACACAGAAAATTACTGGTTACTCAGTACAGATATGCTGGTGGAGGGTATTCACTTTGATTTGATTTATACACCGCTTAAGCATTTGGGATACAAGGCCATCGCAAGTAATGTATCAGATATTGCTGCCATGAATGGCATTCCCAAAGCTGTAACTGTGTCGCTGGCATTATCATCAAAATATACCATCGAAGCCACTGAGGCACTCTATGAAGGAATTCAACTTGCCTGCCAAAAATACGGCCTCGATCTGGTGGGTGGCGACACCAGCAGCAGCAAGCATGGCATGATGTTGTCTGTGACTGTTGTTGGGGAAGTGGCTAAAAATGATATCGTTTACAGAAACAAAGCAGCATTAAGCGACCTTGTGGTGCTAACCGGTGATTTGGGTGGTGCCTATGTGGGTCTGCAAATTTTAGAGAGAGAAAAATCAGTGTTCATGGCCAACAGCGGCATTCAGCCTGATTTGGAAGGCTATGACTACATTCTGGAAAGGCAGTTAAAACCTGAAGCCAGGACGGACATCAAGAAATTGCTCGTTCAATTGGGTGTGAAACCAACAGCCATGATTGATGTATCAGACGGTTTGTCGAGCGAGTTGCATCATCTGGCCAAGCGTTCAGGCGTGGGTTTCACCATTTATGAAGAAAAGTTGCCGATTGATCAGCTTACATACGACACAGCCAGAATGCTCAATCTAGATCCTACCATTTGTGCACTTCATGGGGGTGAAGATTATGAGTTATTGTTTACCATTCCAGTCACAGACTTTGAAAAAGTAAAAGGAAATCCAAGTATGTCTGTCATTGGTTACTGTTCGGAAGCAGTTAGCGGAATCAATTTAATTACCCGCGGTGAAACAGCTGTGGTTCCAATTGTGGCTCAGGGTTGGAATACATTTAATAATCCACAATAAAAAAAAACCCGGCAAAAGGACCGGGCTTTTTTATTGTTTTATGGAGTGTTGAATACCAATTACTCAACATCAGGCTTTGACCTGAATAGTTTTAATTTGTAGGCTGCCAAAAGAAATGCGGCCAATGCTAAAAATATCAATCCTTTGTTAACGGGAATACATGGAGGTGGCCAACATGGAGGGCCTCCACCACCACCGGGAGGGCCGGGAGGTGCACCTTGGATGAGTGCCGTCTGAAACAGAAAAAAACAAACCAGAAAGGTGGTTTTTTGTAACAGGACAGTTGTTCGTTTATTTAGGTTCATATTGTAAATTTGTTGAAGAGGGTAAATTTCCTGTCTGACAAACGATGAAATAAAGGTTTTGCCAGACGAAACACAAATACACCCTTCTCAAATCGTCGCAAACATAACTCAATTTTATTTGTTTTCCAATTTTGATTTTGAATTTTAGAGAGAAACGGACTTTTTAACAAAAAAATCAATTACTTCCTTCGGCTAATCCCCTATATAATTTGGCTTTCTTCACTTCTCCCGTGGATTCGTATAGCCTTGAAAGGTTGGTAAACGCCTGATAATAATTGGGTTGTAGCTGAGTAGCGCGCAACAATCGTTTTTCTGAATGTACAATGTTTCCGCGTATGAAGGCAATATATCCTAGGTTGCACCATGCCGGCGCAAAAAGGCTGTCTTCCTGAAGCAAGCGAGTGAATACCTTTTCTGATTTCGCAATATCGCCGGAAGCAAAAAGTGCGGAACCCCATTTGTTCATGAAATCCGGCACGAATGGAGCAAGGGTGTTACACATTTCAAATTCTGCCACGGCCAGCGAAAGATTTCCGGTTTGAAGCGCCGCATCGCCCACGCGATAATGCAACCAAGCCAAGTGGTTGTCCCAACTCATGCGTCTCTCACTGAATACCCCCAGGTGTTGAGATTGCTTGTAGCGTTGGATAACAAGCGGAAAATCATTTCTCAAAAATGCTTCCTGAATAGATAATTCCGCCTTCGTTGATAGGTTGGGAATCTTTGAGATGTAATTCGCGGCGGAATCCAGTACCGAGTCTTCGGTGCTTACTTTTTCTGCATATTGAAGGTAGGCTTTTGCCCTTGAGCCGTAGGAGGGATTGGGATTGTTTATCGCACTGAGCCCAAGAAATTTCTTTATTGCTGCGGCGGATACTTCCTTTTTTTTGCGATGCACTGCAATGCGATGGTCGTGTACGGTAACATGAGGGATATCCAAGGATCCTGAAACCGGCATATGACATGAAACGCAATTATTCGAAAGGGCATTTATCTGAGCAGGATTTTCGGTACATGCATTTTTTCCATGGCATTTGCGACAGGCATCATTAAACACATCCTTGTTGGTATTGCGTACGGAAACATGGGGATTGTGACAGTTCACGCAGGTAAGCCCATTTTTATAGGGACGAAGTGCATCCGGATTTGCTTTGCTGTTAGAGACAATCATGCATCGGCTCTGTTTTAATCTGTCAGCATGCGAGGCCATGATAAAATGGTCTTTGCTGTCCGCATATCGGGGAAGATAGACAGTGATATAATCCCGGAGTCGCATACCGGGTTTAAAATCAAAAAATGAATGGTTGTTTTCCAGTACTGCTGTTCCTTGGAGGTGACAACGCTGGCAAACATCAAACTGCAAATCGATAGGAAGTTTGGCAGGGTTAACGATGGAGTAATCTATGTATTTTGATGTATCAATCCACTCGCCTTTTTGTTTGGCCGACACATGTGCACCACCAGGCCCATGGCAACGCTCACAAGAAATGCCATCGGGTATGCTGGTGTATTTGTTCTCAGAGCCTTTTACCAAGTCTGGCAATGCATTGTGGCATGTCATACACTCGAGGCCAATTTTCCTACTGAACCTCGAATTGTTGCAATTTTCAAATCCCGGTGGCAAATCCCATTTGCCGGATTGGGTATAAAAAGTCATAGGCATCTGATGAACATACCCGTTTACCAAAGACAAGTGACTATTGGTGTGCTGACCACTGCCAATGATGTAATCTACCTTGCGGGAAAGTGAAAAAACTGTGTCTTTTTGTTGAAGTACAAATTCTTTAATAAATAAATTTTTGTTCCTCCATTGAGCCGTGTAATTCAGGTTTGCACATGCATCCTTTACCAGCACACTTGGTTTAAAAACTGCTGAGGATTTCTCTAGGGTGGCACTATCGAAACTAAGACCCATGCCTGTATGTAAAAAGGTTTCGTACTTTTCGGGGTGGCAATTTCGGCAAGCCTGCATACCCACATATCTTACCGTATCGTTGTGATTGAGATAGGCAGGCGTTTGATTTTCTTTATGAATTTCCGGACGATTACACCATGCAAAACCTAATAGAAGAAGCAAGAAGAAAGTTCGGTAAACATAGGCCATATGCGGTATGCCACGCAATAATACCGTAAAAATGCATCATCTGCAAAACTCATATTTTGCATCGGGTGGGAATGATTTTAAGGTTGAATAACGAATCTTCCGGAGAAGAAAACAAAACAACAGGATAAGTCTATAAGTGTGATTGGCATCTTGAACAGGAAGGTCTTACTTTGGCTTGCATTTTTATCATTTCAAACAAAAGGCATGGAGGCTGATTTGTTTTACATTTGATGCAAACCTTGTTCTCTGCTCGGCAAAGTGCAGGCAGTTAAAATGGATAAAGAATCTGTATACCTAGCGATTGATGCAGGAAACAGCCGCCTAAAAGCAGGCTGGTTTGCCTCACAAAAGTTGATCAAGAAAGTGGAGATTTCCATGGATGAGACAAACACATTGGATACAATGATTGTCTCCGGCCCGGCCTTGTCTGCCTGTATTATTGGTAGTGTTTCAGCATCAGTAGAAGAAATTGCAACAAGGATTCCTAAGGGTATTCCGTTGATTTATGCCTCGCATGAACTCAGGCTCAATTTCAATAACAAATACCTCAGTCCGGCCACACTAGGCATAGACAGGTTGGCTGTGATGTGTGCAGCATCCGCCATGCAAGAAGAAAGTGCCATCCTGGTTATTGACGCTGGCACTTGCATCACCTATGATATTCTCACAAAAGAAAAAAATTATGAAGGCGGCGCCATATCTCCGGGTCTACAGATGCGATACCGGGCCTTAGGAACTTTTACCGGCAAGCTTCCTTTGCTCTCTGCACCTGAAAAACCCATGTTAGGGTTTGGAAAAAACACCGCAGAAAGCATACATGCCGGCATATGCAAATCTATTATACTTGAGATGGAAGGCTGGATTGTTTATATGCAAAAAGAATTTGGGTCTGTAAAGGTTGTAGTTACAGGAGGGGATGGGATATATTTTGCTCCTCACCTAAAATATGCGAACTTCGCCGAGCCCGATTTTGTGCTGAAGGGCCTTCATGAATTGCTTCTCTATAACCTGTAAAGGCTTTATTTTTTTATTTTTTATTGTTTGTGAAATACATGCACAAAACCTGGGAAATTCTATTTATGGTTTTCAGGGTTCGGGCGATCACATGGATTTCGGAACACCTGAACAAGAACAGGCAGGTAATATTCATGGAGCCTATCGATCTTCCTTCAGTCCCAATTTTCATAATCCCGCCTCCTTGTCTTACCTCTCCCTCACCAATTACAATGTAGGCGTGAGAGGGGTGTATGAAGAACAACGATACAAAACCGGTTATGTTCCTTCTTACAATGCATATGCAAGTAATGCAAGCCTTGCCTTTCCGGTAAATAAAATCGGGGGGGCTTGCCTTGGATTCCGGCCCTTCAGTACAGGAGGCGTAGAAGGTACAGCCAGCGATATTCCGGTTGGAAACCAGCTGGCAAACTACAGGTTTCTTGGCAACGGGGGCGTGAGCAGATTTTTTGGTGGCCTGGGCATCGCACCCTTTGCCACCTCCAGAGACAGTTTCTGGCAATCGTTTTCAATCGGGTATTATGCTTCCTATCTTTTTGGGCAGATCAGGCGTTCTGAATCCCTCCTGTTCTCAGGCA
>Ga0068872_10003238_pt1 | contig 12499 bp, 8 predicted proteins | sample NOAtaG_7_FD_66441 | JGI IMG/M metagenome (GOLD analysis project Ga0068872, IMG submission 66441) | Freshwater lake microbial communities from Lake Erie, under a cyanobacterial bloom - NOAA_Erie_Diel1S_2200h metaG | ecosystem: Environmental > Aquatic > Freshwater > Lake | place: USA: Ohio, Lake...
GGCCGCCCCCGCCACCACCGCCGCCAACGCCCGGCTCCCCCGCAGCATCACAATCTGCCCCCGTACCTCGGCCGACAACCCCTCAAGCGGGCCCCCCACCAAAAGCCCCAAAGCCACCGCCACCGCGGCACACACCGCCAGCACCAGCACCACCAGCACGGCGCGAGAACTCACGCGTCAGGATAACCGCCCAACCCAGCATGCAGCCCGCCACGCCCTGACCCGTTCGGCCGCCGCAACAGTCACCCGCACCCCGGAGCCGCCCACCCCCCACCGCCATGCCGCTCGGCCAACTCCACAAGTCCGGGCACAATGCAAACACCCGCTGATTTCCCCGCCGACCACGGTGTTTTCATGACATGATCGCGATCTTGCGGTGCACTCTCGAACGGCCGCCCGCAGCAGTCATCCGCGGTGCATCCCGACCACCCTCTTCACGCTCCAACACCATGCGTCGTTCATGCCTGACCGATGACCGCCGCGAAACGCACCTCAGTGCCGTTGCCCGGCCCTCGGTTCGCACACAGCAACACGTCCATCCGCATGTCCCCGCCACCTCATCGCGATCCAGTGGCTGATCGCCGCCGCAAGCCCTTTGCCCCGCCTTCGCTCCTCCAGCCTTGGCATTCGCCGCTGACACCTCAGCCTTCCAAACCCTTTGCCCATCCGGGAGTACCCGTCATGCTCCGTCTCCTGTCCCGCATCGTCGCCCTGTTCACCCTTCTCGCCCCAATCGCCGCCGTCAACGCACAGGCCGACTCCTTCGTGTACCAGGGACGTCTGGATCAGGGCGGCACCCCGGTGACCGGAACCTACGACCTTCGCTTCTCCCTGTTCGCTGCAGCCAGCGGCGGCACAGCCCTCGCCGGCCCATCCTGCGCCGACAACATCGCCGTCGCCAACGGCCTGTTCGCGGTCGAAGTCCCCCTGACGCTGCCGACCTCCGGAGCCGACACCTGGCTTGAGATCCAAACCCGTGCCGACACCGGCCTTTCCTGCACCAACACCTCCGGATTCGTCACGCTTTCGCCCCGCATCAAACTCGCGCCCGCCCCGAAGGCCGTCTTCGCCTCCGCCGTCCCCCAGACTTCCCCGACCATTCCCGGCGCCCTTCGCTTCAACCCCACCCTCCGACGCTTCGAGGGCTCCGACGGCCTGTTCTGGTATCCGCTCACGGCCGGATCCGCCATCCTGCCCGCCAACATCCAGGACTTCGCCACACCGGGAACGTTCAACATCAACGTGCCCGCTGATATCAGCCGAATCGGCGTTGACATCATCGGCGCCGGCGGCGGAGGTGGCGGCAGAGGCTCCGGCCTGGACTCGCCAACTTCCGGCTCCTGCAACTCCGGCACCCCCGGATACGCCACCGGCGGCGGAGGCGGCGGCGGAGGCGGCTCCGGTCGGTTCTCCATCGATGTCACTCCGGGAGAGGTTCTGACCATCCAGATCGGCAACGGCGGCATCCCCGGCGGCATCGCAAGCCCCGGCGCGCCCGGACAGGTCACAAGCATCCGCCGCGGCAGCACCACCATCGTCTCTGCCCCCGGGGGCCAGGGGGGTGGCGGCGGAATCAATGTCGTCATGGGCGCCACATCCACATCGGGCTGCCTCACCCCGGTCGGCACATCTGTCCCCGGAGGCACAGCGGGCGCAGCGCCGACCCTCGCCGGATCGGGATCTTTGGTCTCCTCCGCCGCCGGCAACCTCGGCAGCTCCGGCTTCGGCCCCTCGTGCGCCACCGCGGGGGGTCTGCCGCCGACCGTCACCCGCTGCCCGGCCGTCGGCGGAGCCGGTGCCCCTCAAGGCGTGCTCGGGGCGCAGCTTCCCCTCATCGGGGCCGGCAATGGCGGACAGGGCGGCGCCAATGCCACCGCCAGCACCGCCGGCGGTCCGGGACGAGTCCGCTTGTTCTGGAACTGACCAATTCCACTTCCGCCCGCACTTCCGCTCAGCGCCCGGCTCGCAGTCTCAAGGCTCCAGCGCCGCATCGACTGTGGCAGCCGCCAAACCCGACCGCTCAACATCCCCCTCGCTGAATCCATGCTTTCACGAACTCCGAAGCGGTCGGCATGAAGCACCCATACCCCATCGTTCTGGTTTCTCTCGCTGTATTGACGGCCGCTGCCGGCACTCTGGGCCAGGCCGCCCCGCCCGCCGGCAAGTCGGAGGCCAAGTCGGCCCCGACCGCTCAGGCCGGTCTCGGCGCCGTCCGCACGCCCAAGCTCGTGCAGCGGGTCGGCGGCGATCGCGATCTGGCCATCGAAGTGGTCGACGGCGTCTACCGCTTCCGCCAAGCCAAAATCGAATCCCCGCTCCCCGAGGGCTATCCCGAGCCCACGCCCCCCGGCGCCATCGATGTCAAGGAATACCCGTCGGTCCGTCGCGCTGAACTCACCTCCAAGGACGACGCCAACGGAGGCATGACCGCAGGCTTCTTCCCCCTCTTCAACCACATCAAGAAGCGCGACATCGCCATGACCTCCCCCGTCGAGATGGACTTCCCCAACCTCTACACCGACTTCATGAATGACGAGCCGACTGAAGAGGGAGAGTCGACCATGAGCTTCCTCTACCGCTCGCCCACCCTCGGACCGGTCGGAAAGGACGGCGACATCGTGATCCGCGATACCGCCGCCGCCACCTTCCTGAGCATCGGCGTGAAGGGCGGTGTCGACGCCACCAAAGAACTCGATTCCCTCCGGACCTGGCTCAAGGCTCAGGACCAGTGGGAGGTCGCCGGCGACCCGCGCATCCTCGTCTACAACGGCCCCTTCATCGATCCCGATTGGCGGTGGTCTGAGGTGCAGGTCCCCGTTCTCCGCCGCGCCGCAGCCGCCCAGCCCGCCACCGGGCAGACCAAGCCCCAAGCGGCCAATCCTGAGCCCGCCAAGCAGTCCCCTCCGCAGAACAAGTAACTTCACCCGGCCGCGGCACGCCGACCACACCCGCCAACACCGCGCGTGTGACCCACCAGCCGCTCGGGCAGCATCCACCCTGAGAGTCCACTCCCTTCAAACACCCACCTCATCGGCGACCCGGGCTCTTCCTCTGAGCCCGGGTTGTCGCCGTTGTGCCATGGCTGGCGATGGCCCGAGGACCTGCCCGGTCGGCCGTCACAACCCCTGCTTGCCCAGCAGCCCCGCCTTCCGCCAGGAAGCCTGATCGCGCTGCACCTCAAACCCGTCGCCGCACTCCGGGCACCGGCCCGCCTCGCCCAGGCCTGCGAGTTCATGCAGGCACGCCGTGCAGCACCGCCCGCCGGTCGCCGCCACCTGCCGACGGATCCGCACCAGCCGCATCCGCACGAACACAATCGCCACAAACACCGGCGCGAAGATCGCCAGCGGCATCAGCACGCTGCCCCACATCCCCCCGGCCCCCGGCCGGCCCAAGGCCACCGGGATCCACACCGCCCCCGCACCGATCGCCAGCGACACCGGCACCGCAAGGGCGAACGCCCACGGCAAGCGGCGGATCACCTTGGGCAGGCCGGGGTCGTTGAGGTTCATGGGGGGCTCCGATGACCAAGGAGCGTACCCCATCTTCTCTGGCCCGAACAGGCACAGCCCTGAACCAACCCGCATCATCCAAACACAGACCTCTCGTCCCACGCCGCCCCGTGCGCTCGCAGAATCCGTAGCACCTCCGACCTGAAGTCCTCAGGCTTGTGATGCTCGTCCAGCCCTGAGCGATCTGAAGCGTCTCAGACCAGCAGCGCCAACCGGCGGCACCGTCCGCGCAACATCTACTCTTCACATGCATGCAGGCCAATTCCCAGCCGCTTCATCCCTGCCCATGCTGCGGCTTCCTCGTCTTTGACCAGCCCGCCGGAAGCTACGACATCTGCCCAGTCTGCGGCTGGGAGGATGACCCCGTGCAACTGCACCACCCCCTCATCGGCGGCGCCAACCCGCCCCTCGCCCAGGAGCAGCCCCGTGCACTGGCCGCCCTGACCAGCACCGCTCTCGCGGCACTCACTGCCCAAGGCCGAGTCCGCTGCCCGGACTGGCGCCCTTTGTGCCCCGCCGATCTCCGCCCTGACGAGTCCATGCCGCGATCAGGTCTTGCAGGTTCTGGCACCCTGCCGAACGACCCGCCGCCGTACTACTGGCAAAGGGGCAGCACGCCGTAGCGGCGACTGACATCCCACCGCCACCGCACCCTCGCAATCCGGGAGCAACGTCACTGCTTCGTCGTGCTCAGCCGGACTCTCGGCCTGCCGCCGTGCAGCAGCCGATCCCATGAATACGAGCGGCGGTTTGCGACCTGTGCGATCAGACACGAAGCGTCAAGGCGGTACGACTCACACCTTCGGTGACCCGGCGACCGTCGCAGTGCCAGCCTGCTTGTACGCCTTGTGCCACAGAAACGTTCCACGCATGGCGGTGACGAAGAAGAGAGAGAATACAAGCGCGTGCACAAGATCTCGCGGGTAGCCGAAGTGTGCCCACATGACGATCTTTGAAGCGACGAAGTACACCAGCAGCGTGGTGGCAGCCATCCTGCTGTGACGGAACACGAACACCCCGAGCACGACCGGCAGCACCACATCGACCAGTCGCAACGGATCAAGCAGGTAGGCGCGGTCGAGATCAGTGGGGGCCCTGAAGAACCACAAGTCGGGATCCGTGGCGGCCGTAAAGAACACAACCGTCGCCCACGCCGCCGTGATCCCCGCCAACACCATCGCCGCGATCCCGCCGTTGCGAATGGCACGCTCGCACAACGTGCGATCGCGGATGGAGAGCAGATCCTTCAACGAGAACTCTGAGGAAAAGTGGTCACTCTTCGGTGTCACGGTTCAACTCCTCCCATCACCTGGCCGGCACAGACCGTCGTACGTCATGCACCGGCGACCACCGGCACCACTGCCCCGACTGAAGACCTTCAAGGCCAAGTTTACGCCCCGCCTCGCATGCTCCGTCGCGCCGCCGGCGCAGCCCCCCCGGCTTCCCACCTCCGACACCCCCCTCACCTCTCCCCCACCACCCCCGGCACCCCACCCTTGCGACTGTCACTCGCCCCACTCACCCCCACACCACCCTCAGGCTGCTCACCCCCAACCCCCCGCACCACCGCCTGCACCGCCGCCTCGCCGCTCAGCCGCTCCACCTGGTGCCCCATCTTCCGCAGCCAGTCCACCACCCGCATCCCCTCATCCCGCACCCCGTCCGCCTCCATCCGCCCGTCCACCCGCAGCACGTTCGGCTGCCACTGGTGATGGATCCGCGGCCCCTCCACCGCCTCCACCACGCCACGCCCGAACAGCAGCACGTTCGCCAGCGTCTGCGCCGTCGCCGTGATGATCCTGGGCCCGCCCGACGCCCCCACCACCACCTCCACCTCCCACTGCGCCGCACCGGTCTTCCGCCGAAGGCCGATCGTCGGGCTCATGCTGCTCAGCGGGCGCTTGCCCGGCCCCGGCGCGTTCGCCGTGCTCTGCTTGAGTCCAAACGCGTTCGCCTCGCCCGGCCTTGTTGAAAAGTCGTCCACCTGGTTGTTCAGGCAAAAGCCAAGGTCCGTCCCGTCCGCCAGCCTTGGCACCAGCAGCGAGCCAAACTCCAGGTTGATCGTCTCCGTGCACGCCACCGCCCCGCCCCACTGGTCCACCACGCTCAGGTGGCTCGTCCCGCCATCCTCAACACCTTCCACGCCGCCCTCACCCCCCTCACCCCCCTCACCCCCCGCACCCCGCGGCACATACCGCTCCGCACCACCCGTCCGAAAGCCGCGAATCACCGCCGCCCGCTGCTTCAGCCACGCCCCGCTCAGCAGCCGCTCGGTGGGCACATTCGCAAACGCCGGATCGGCCAGAAACACCGCCCGATCCGCAAACGCCAGCTTGAACGCCTCGGCCAGTTCAAACAGATACTGCCGCTGCGTGGGCGAGGTGATCTCGCCGCCGGAAATCTGCCCGGGCACGCCCCGCTCGGCCAGCAGCCCGAACACCTGCCCGATGGCGATCCCGCCCGAACTCGGCGGCGGCATCAGCAGCAGCCGCCGCTCCATGCCCTTGCCCTGCCAGCCGCCCGCAAACTCCACGCTCAAGGGCGTCTCCACCTTGGGCGTGTACCCCGCCAGATCCGCCGGGGTGATCGTCCCCGGGCTGGCCGCATCCGCCCGCACCGCGCGGATGATCGCCTCGCCCACCTCGCCACTGTTGAACCCCGCCACGCCCTTCTCCGCGATCGCCCGCAGCGCCCGCGCCTGCCCGGCCGGTCGGATCACATCCCCCACCTTCACCTCGCCCCGCCCCAGGAACACCTCCCACGCCCCGCTGAACAGCGCTTCTCCACCCTCCACGCTGCGCACCTTCCCAATCGCCTCCCGCGAAGCCTTCACATACGCCTCGTCGGCCGCGAAGCCCCGCTCGGCCAGCGCGATCGCCGGCGCCAGCACCGCCGCCCGCTCCATCGTGCCATACCGCTCCAGCGCCAGCAGCAGCCCCGCCACCGTGCCCGGCACCGCCACCGCCGCCCCGCCCAGCGTGCTCGCCCGCGCCGGCACGCCCGGCCGGGTGAAGCTGTCCGCCGCCAGGCCCGAGCCGCCCGTCTCGCGGTAGTTGATCGCCACCGTCACCTCGGGCTTGCCCGCTCGCGCCGGCAGATGAATCACCAGAAAGCCGCCGCCACCGATGCCGCACGAGAACGGCCGCACCACCGACAACGCGAACGACGTCGCCACCGCCGCGTCCACCGCGTTGCCGCCCGCCGCCAGAATCTCCGCCCCCGCCTTGGAGGCCAGCGCGTGATCCGCCGCCACCGCCGCGCGGCCCACCAGCCCCTGCCCCAGCCGCACCCGCTCGCTCGCTTGGGCCGGCGCGCCCACCTTCTCCACCTTCTCAACCTTCCCCGCCGCGCCCGCTGGCCCGCCCGCCGCCAGCATCACCGCAGCCGCCATCACCACCGCGCCAAACCGTGTGCGTGCCATGCCCACAGCATACCGCCTCCCGATACCATCCATCATGAGCACCCCGACTGGCTCCCCCACTGGCTCCCCCACTGGCTCCCCCGCAGGCACCCTCCACAACCGCGTCGCCCTGGTCACCGGCGCCTCCGCTGGCATCGGCCGCGCCATCGCCCAGGATCTGCTCGCCCACGGCGCCAAGGTGGTCATCAACGCTCGCCGCGCCGAGCTGCTCAGGCAGGTCGCCGCCGAGCTTGATCCCTCCGGCAAGCGCATCGCCACCGTCCCCGGCGACACCGCCGATGACGCCGTCATCGCCTCCATGCTCTCCGCTGCCCAGTCGGCCTTCGCCGCCCCGGTGGATCTGGTCATCGTCAACGCCGGCCGGGGCCTCAACGGCTCGGTGCTCACATCCGACACCGCCCAGTGGGACGAACTCGTCCGCACCAACCTGCTGGGCGCCGCCCGCCTCATGCGTGCCGCGGGCCTGGCCATGCTCGGCCAGGTCCCCGCGGATCAGACCGGCCAGACCGGCTCATGGACCGCCAAGCCGCGCGACATCGTGGTCATCGGCTCGGTCGTCGGCCGCCACGTCAGCCCGTTCTCATCCATGTATGGCGGCACCAAATTCGCCGTGCACGGCATGGTCGAGGGCGTGCGTCGCGAACTCGGCCCCAAGGGCATCCGCGTCAGCCTCGTCGAACCCGGCTTTGTCGTCAGCGAGTTCCAGGGCGTCGCCGGGTATGACCCGGCCTGGTTCGCCGGCGTGAAGGACCGCATCGGCCCCGTGCTCGAGCCGATCGACGTCGCCCGCGCCATCACCTTCCTCGCGGCCCAGCCCGCCTCGGTGCACATCTCCGACCTGCTGATCCGCCCGACGCGGCAGGATTACCCGTAAACCCCCGGCACCTTCCCCACACCTTCCCCGCACCTTCCCATCACCCTCACGGCAACTCAATCACCACCTTGCCCATGTGCGCCCCGCTCTTCATGTACCCGAACGCCTCCTTGGCCAGCGCAAACGGGAACACCCGGTCGATCACCGGCTCCACACCACCGCCGGTCGTGCCCACCGCCCGCACCACGCTCTGCAGCATCGCCAGCGACCCCACGTTGATCCCCCGCACATCAATCGACCGCATCAGGATCGACACCGTGTCCACTTCCCCGCGAACCCCTGCCAGCACGCCGATCAGCGCGATCGTTCCCCCCGTCCGCACCGCCTTGATCGACTTGCCCAGCGTCCCCGCCCCGCCCACCTCCACCACCACGTCCACCCCGCCGCCGCTCGCCTCCCGCGCTGGCTTCTCCCAGTCCGGCGTCGATTTGTAGTTGATCGTCACCTCCGCACCCATCGCCTTCGCCCGTGCCAGCTTCTCATCGCTGCTGCTGGTGATGATCACCCGCGCACCCGCCGCACGCGCCAGCTGCAACGCAAACACCGACACCCCGCCCGTCCCCTGCACCAGCACGCTGTCCCCCAGGCCCACCGGCCTCGGCCCGCCAAACAGCGCGTTCCACGCGGTCACCGCGGCACACGGCAGCGTCGCCGCCTGCACAAAGCTCAGCCCATCGGGGATCTTGCTCAGCCCCGTCTCGCTGAGCACCGCGTGGCTGGTCAGCGTGCCGTCAACATCCCCGCCCAGCGCCCCGCGCATCTTCGCCGAACTGATCGGCCCATCGGTCCAATTCTGAAAGAAGCTCGACACCACGCGGTCGCCGACTTTGAACCCGCGCACCCCCGGCCCGGTCGCCAGCACCACGCCGGCGCCGTCCGAGCACGGCACACGCCCCGCCGCCAGGTTCGGGTCATACTGCCCGGCCACCATCATCATGTCGCGGTAGTTCAGCGACACCGCCTTGATGCTCACCACCACCTGCCCCGGCCCCGGTGTCGGGTCCGCCGCTTCGGCAAGCGTCAGGTGCTCAAGGCCAAACCGCATGATCTGGTATCGCTGCATGAGGCCAGTTTACCTCCGTGCCGTCGCCGCCGGATGCCGTTCCGCCAGCCCCGCTGCCCAAACAAACAGGCCCGCCGGAGAGCACCTCCGGCGGGCCTGATTCTGTACTCACTCAATCACGCCCAGCGGGCAGCCGCTTACTTGCCGGCGTTCTCGGCCAGAATCGCCGCCTGCGCCGCCGCCAGCCGCGCGATCGGCACGCGGTACGGGGAGCAGGACACGTAGTCCAGGCCCGCGGTGTGGCAGAAGTGCACGCTCTTGGGGTCACCGCCGTGCTCGCCGCAGATGCCGACCTTCAGCTTGTCGTTCACCGAGCGGCCCTTGCTCACGCCCATCTTCACCAATTCGCCCACGCCCGAGGTGTCCAGCGACACGAACGGGTCGGTCTCCAGCAGCTCGCGGTGCAGGTAGTCCGGCAGGAAGTTGTTCACGTCGTCGCGCGAGTAGCCGAAGGTCAGCTGCGTCAGGTCGTTGGTGCCGAAGGAGAAGAAGTCCGCGTGGTGCGCGATCTGGTCGGCCGTCACCGCGGCCCGAGGAACCTCGATCATCGTGCCGATCGGGATCTCGATCCGCTTCTGCCAGCCCTTTTCCTTCTTCACCTCTTCGATGGTCTGCAGCGTCAGCTCGCGCAGGAAGTTCAGTTCCTTCTGCGTGCCCACCAGCGGGTGCATGATCTCCGGCATCGCCTTGATGCCGTTGGCCACGCAGTCCAAGTAGGCCTCGACGATCGCCCGCACCTGCATCTTGAGGATCTCGGGGTACGTCACGCACAGCCGGCAGCCGCGGTGGCCCATCATCGGGTTCGCCTCGTGCAGCTGCTGCACCCGCAGACGCACCTTGTCCACCGTCACGCCCAGCGCCTTGGCCACCTCGTGCTGGCCCTTGTCGTCGTGCGGCAGGAACTCGTGCAGCGGCGGGTCGATCAGCCGGATCGTGACCGGCAGGCCCTTCATCGCCGTGAAGATGCCCACGAAGTCGTCACGCTGGAACGGCAGCAGCTTGTCCAGCGCCTTCACGCGGGACTCCACCGTCTCCGCGAGAATCATCTCGCGCATCGCCGTGATCCGCTGCGAGTCGAAGAACATGTGCTCGGTCCGGCACAGGCCGATGCCCGCCGCCCCGAAGTCACGCGCCCGACGCGCGTCGGCAGGGGTGTCCGCGTTGGTCCGCACCGCCAGCGTGCGGTACTTGTCGGCCCACCGCATCACCGTCTGGAAGTCGCTCGAAAGCTTCGGCTCCGTCGTCGCCACCGTGCCGATCATCACCTCGCCCGTCGTGCCGTCCAGCGAGATCACGTCCGAACGCGTCAGCACGCGCTTGCCGACGGTCATCGTGCCCGCCTTCTCGTCGATCAGCAGTTCGTTGGCGCCCACCACGCAGCACTTGCCCCAGCCCGCCGCCACCACCGCCGCGTGCGACGTGCGCCCGCCGGTCGAGGTCAAAATGCCGGCCGCCGAGTGCATGCCCTCCACGTCCTCCGGGCTGGTGAACGTGCGGACCAGGATCACCTTCTCGCCCTTGTGGGCCCGATCCACGGCCTCGGCCGCCGTGAAGGCCAGCTTGCCCACCGCGGCGCCGGGCGACGCGGGGATGCCCTCGGCGATCTTCTCCGCCGTCTTCTTCTTGCTCTGGTCGAACGACGGCAGCAGCAGCTGATACAAGTCGCCCGCGGGGATGCGCACCACCGCCTGCTTCTCGGTGATCAGCTTCTCCTTCACCATGTCGCACGCGATCTTCACCGCCGCCTGGCCCGTCCGCTTGCCCGTCCGGGTCTGCAGCATGTACAGCTCGCCATCCTCGATGGTGAACTCGATGTCCTGCATGTCCTTGTAGTGCTTCTCCAGCTTCACCTTGATCTTCTGAAGCTGGTCGTACACCTTCTTGTCCCACTTGGCGATCTCGTCCGTCGGCCGCGGCGTGCGGATGCCCGCCACCACGTCCTCGCCCTGAGCGTTGATCAGGAACTCGCCCGTGAACTTGTTCTCGCCCGTTGTGTTCGAGCGGGTGAACGCCACGCCCGTGCCCGAGGTGTCGCCCATGTTGCCGAACACCATCGCCTGAATGTTCACCGCCGTGCCCGTCAGGCCGGTGATGCCCTGCAGACGGCGGTAGGCCACCGCACGCTCGCCGTTCCAGCTCTTGAACACCGCCTCGATGGCCAGTTCAAGCTGCTTGAACGGGTTCTGCGGGAACATCTCGCCCACCCGCTTGCGGAACACTTCCTTGTACGCCTCGCACAGCTCGATGATGCCCTCCTCGGGCACATCCGTGTCGTCCTCGGCCTTGTACTTCGCCTTGATCGCCTTGAAGGCGTTCTCGAACATGTCGTGCGGCACACCCATCACCACGTCGCCGAACATGTTGATCAGCCGGCGGTACGAGTCGAACGCGAACCGACGGTTCCCCGTCTTGCTCGCCAGACCCTCCACCGCCGCGTCCGTCAGGCCCAGGTTCAAGATGGTGTCCATCATGCCCGGCATCGACACCGCAGCGCCCGAACGCACCGACACCAGCAGCGGGTTCTCCGCCGAGCCGAACTTCTTGCCCGTCTCCTTCTCCAGCAGGTTCACGTACTTGTGAACCTCGTTCATCAGCCCCACCGGCAGACGCTGGCCCGCGCGGTAATACGCGGCGCACGTCTCCGTCGTGATCGTGAACCCCGGAGGAACCGGAAGACCGATCGAACACATGTCCGCCAGGTTCGCACCCTTCCCGCCCAAAAGAACCTTCTGCGTCGCGTTGCCCTCGGTCTTGGACTTCCCGAAGTAGAAGACCATCTTGTTGGCCTGCAGCTTCGAGGGCGTCGCCTTGCCGGTGATGCGGGGAGCGTGTCCGTTGCTGGCGGACGACGGAGCGGACTTCACACTGCTGGGCATAAGGAACCTCTCAAGTGAGAGCGGGACGGCCAATTCGGCCAGTCCGGGCTTTGAGGGATGAACGCCCCGCGCTCAGGCTCTCGGGTTCAACAGACGGCGGGGCGCTGGGTTGTGGTCCCATTGTAGGTGAACCCCGACCGAATCGGCGGCCAAACCCCAGCACTCGCGGCACATCCCACCCCCGCTCCCCACCCCAAAGCCCGCCCACCCCAGCCCACCACGCCTCCCCCCACGCCCATCCGCCCCCGCTCCGCCCCGCCCACCCTGCTCCACTCCGGCCACTCCACCACCCACATTCAGGTCCCGCGCAACCTGCTGTCATCGCAACACTTCCGCTGCGCACCCACCACATCACGCCACAGCACCCCTTCACACCGAACCCCGTTCGGTCTTTGATCGAACCTCCTGCAGGGCCACGTGCGTCACACCATCAGGCCCACACTCGCGCCTGCCGCGCTGCCCCCCGTCTCGCCTTCCTCTTCTTCATCCAGCACCCCCTCCCGCCACCCCTGCTCCGGCATCAGCCCCTCCTGGACTCCCTTCCCTTCCTCATCCCCCGCTGGCCTGACTATGCACGCAACCTTCCAACCCCACACCCACCCTCCCCCACCCCGACTTCTCCACACACACCCCTGTATCTTGAACATCTGAGGACGCGGGAGCCTCAGCACCCCCAGTGACGCGGCGAGCGCAGCGAGCTGCGTCACTGGGAACCCGGACCCCGAGACCGTACACACCCTGGTGTTCCACACC
>Ga0068872_10003242_pt1 | contig 12482 bp, 11 predicted proteins | sample NOAtaG_7_FD_66441 | JGI IMG/M metagenome (GOLD analysis project Ga0068872, IMG submission 66441) | Freshwater lake microbial communities from Lake Erie, under a cyanobacterial bloom - NOAA_Erie_Diel1S_2200h metaG | ecosystem: Environmental > Aquatic > Freshwater > Lake | place: USA: Ohio, Lake...
GGAAAACTGTTTTCGAAACTCAGCACCTGCCAGCATCGCACTTTTAGAAAGAGCAATTCTCCAGATGTATCGGCCAAACACTTGTAAAAAAACGACCAGAGCCAAACCTCTGATCAGGGAGGTTTGATGATGAAGAACTGAAGTTCCTTGTGAAAATGAATCCACTGTTTCTTTCAACAATACGGGTAAATACAACTCAGCAATATCAATGCTGATGATGGCAGTGGCACCAATGAGAATTTGTTTCCTGTAGTTCTTCCAATAAAACAGAAGCTGCCTGCGAATCATGCCTTCAGGGCTCCTAAAACCTTTAAGAAGTCATCCGGCAATGGTGCCTCAATTTTCATTGGCAAACCGGATACAGGATGATCAAATTCCAACTGATAAGCATGCAACATCAGCCTGGGAGCCTTGATCATGGAAAAAACATTTTTGGGAAAATACTGAGGATCCCCCATGATGGGTAACCCCATCTCAGAAGTATGAACACGAATCTGATGGGTTCTACCTGTTTTAGGTTGAGCTTCCAACCAATACACCTGGCGGAAAATCTCGAGCACCTTAAAAAAGGTATGGGCTGGATCACCATTGGATTTCACTGCTCCAAACTTGGCCGTTTCATTTTTGGGTGAAATTCGTCCTAAAAAATTCTTTTCTTCGAATTGTTCATGCGTTTGTAGTTCAGGCGCTTCAGGCATCTTCCAAGTCAAACATTGATAAGTTTTCTGAATCCGATGTTTCGAGAAAAGATCTGCTACTCCTTTGTTCGCTTCCTCTTTCTTCGTGAACATCACAATTCCAGAAGTATCACGATCCAAACGATGATGGAGCCCGAGATAAATATCCGAAACATTCTTACCAGCACGGCGAGCTAGAAACTGTTTGGTGAGATCAAATAGATTTGGCCGATTGGGATCAATCGTCGGTTGAGTGGGAACGCCTGCTTCCTTATTGATGAGAATGATCCATTCATCTTCAAATAAAACTTGTTCAGGCTTGATGTTGAAATTAGGTGCACTCGCTGAATTTTCACTCACCCCTAATTTATTTTCATCAAAATAAACTTCAATCACCGCCCCAGCAAAAATAATGGTCGATGGAATTTTATTCCGGTGCCGATTCAGATAAACGGCTCCAGAAAGGATCAGTGATCTGATCTTCGTTCTAGAAATCGGTTTTCCAATGACATTGGGAATCCACTCGGCCAGATAATCATCGAGTCTAGTTTTGGGGGTGGAGTTTGCCAACCGTGTAGTGAGTCTTTTCATGATGGATCCGGATCTCAGCTTCGCTCAACTGAAATCACACCCTTCTTAGACTCCAGTGCACTGATCACTTTCGTCAGTTGCTCCATGTTTCCCACTTCCACTTCAAAAATAGCGATCGCTTTTTTATCTTTGGTGGTTCTGATATTTGCTGAAGAAATGTTCACACCAACGGTGGTGATGGATTGGGACATCAATGCCAACAATCCCGGTTCATCATTGGAAAGAACACGAATTCTTACATTTCTACGAACAGGCATCGTGAGTGCCTTATTCCAGGAAACATCGATTCTTCTTTCGTTATCGGTATCCAAAGCTCTTGCACAGTTGGCCTGATGAATGGTGACTCCACGTCCGCGAGTAATGAATCCAGTAATACTTTCACCTGGAATTGGATTACAGCAGCGGGCATATCTGACGAGCACATCGTCCACGCCTTCCACCACTACCGCGTTTCGGGCTTCACTCTTCTTGGTTGCCGATTTGATCGCTTTTTTCATGAACGATTCATTTTCGACAATTTTCAACTTGGCTTTTTTCGCATCTAGCTCTTCTCTAGAAACCAGCTTAGAAACCAATTGGTCTACGGTGACCCGACCATACCCCAAGCCCACTTGAAGTTCGTCTAGGGTGTTGAATTTCAACTCTCTTTTCAACTGATCATATTGGGAAGTTTTTTCTAATTTAGACCAAGAAAGTTCATATTCTTTCACTAAGCGATCCAGAATATCTTTACCCTGCAATTGCGCAGTATCGCGTTCACGAGTTTTAATGAAGGCGCGGATTTTAGCCTTTGCTCGTGATGAAATAACGATTTTTAACCAATCCTTGGAAGGAGTTTGAGTAGGCGAAGTGATGACTTCGACCGCATCTCCTGATTTCAACCGGTGCTTGAGCGGAACAATTCTTCCGTTCACTTTGGCTCCAGTACAGCGATTCCCTACATCGGTATGGACTGCATAGGCAAAATCCAAAGGAGTAGCTCCATAAGGAAGCTCTTTCACTTCCCCGGAAGGCGTGAACACGAATACATCTTCGGAAAAAAGATCAACCTTCACTGTTTCCAGAAATTCATTCGGATCGGAAAGATCTTTTTGCCATTCCAGCAATCGATTTACCCATTCCACACTTTCATGTGAACGAGTATCAAATTTACCTTCTTTGTATTTCCAGTGAGCCGCGATCCCTCGCTCCGCTACGATGTTCATTTCCTGGGTACGGATCTGAATCTCCGTTCTCTCCCCACCCAGACCAATCACCGTGGTATGGAGTGACTGATAGTGATTCGCCTTTTGCATGGCAATGTAGTCTTTAAAACGCCCAGGAACAGGCCTAAAAGCAGCATGGATCACACCCAAAGCTTTATAACATTCAGTGATGTTGTCTACGATGATCCGGAAAGCGATGATGTCGTGCAATTCATTGAAATCAACCTGACGACGCTCCATTTTTTTATAGATGGAATAAAAATGTTTTGCGCGACCGAACACTTGAGCTTTCACATCATATTCGGATAATTTTTCAGTGATCAGATGCGTGACATCTTCAATATACTTTTCACGCTCATTCTTGCTTCTCGAAACCAGCTCCGCCAATTTATAATAAACATCCGGATGAATAAAACGAAGACAAAGATCTTCCAGCTCCACCTTCAATTTACTCATACCGAGACGATTCGCCAGTGGAGCATAAATATCGAGTGTTTCTTGAGCGATAGTTTTTTGTTTATGGGGAGCTAAAAACTCCAACGAACGCATGTTACTCAGTCGATCCGAGAGTTTTACAATGATCACGCGGATATCTTTGGCCATCGCGATGATCATTTTTCGAAAGTTTTCAGCCTGTTTCTCTTCCGAAGTCCGGAAGGTCATTTTGGAAAGTTTGGTCACACCTTCTACAAGCGTTGCAACATCTTTATTGAATTCTTTTTCGATCTCTTCAATTTTCACTGCTGTATCTTCAACCGTATCATGCAAAAATGCGGCACAAATCGAAGACAAATCCATTCTCATGTCAGCTAGAATTTGAGCGACTTCAGTAGGATGGATGATGTACGGATCACCACTCGACCTCATTTGTCCGGAGTGGGCTTTATCGGCAAAATGATAGGCCTTCTTCAGCATTTCAATATCGGCATCTGGGAAATAACTGAGAACTGATTTGATGATCGTATCCAAAGTTGCTACTGGTGCTTTTGCCATACGCCACCTTCCAATTGATCCATGAATGAAACCACTTCTTTCTCTAGTCTTTCGAAGGCCGTATTAAAATCATCGTTCACAATTACAAAATCAAATTTATCTAGATGACTCATCTCATGACGGGCATTGCTCATCCGTTTTTGTATGGCAGCTTCTGTCTCCGTGCCACGGCCACGCAAACGTTGCTCGAGAACTTCAATGCTAGGTGGAGCAACAAATACGGTGAAACACTTTTCAGGAAAAGTATTCCGCAAACTTTCAGCTCCTTGAACATCAATATCCAGAAGCACATGTTTTTGCTGAGCCCAAAATTGATTCAATGTTTCTTTAGAAGTTCCGTAATAATTGTCATGAACACTGGCCCATTCAGCAAAAATGTTGGAATCAATTTTTTTCTTAAATTCTTCCTTGGTCAGAAAAAAATATTCCTTTCCATGAACTTCCGTCCCCCTGGGGGCACGGGAAGTGGAGGAAATAGACAGTGACACTCTGTTTGAATATTTTTTCAACAGCTCGGCACAAAGAGTGCTCTTTCCAGCACCCGATGGTGCGGAAACGACAATCAATCCATATTTCTGAAGATTCGTGTTGGAGGAGCTCATTCTAGGTTCAAGCTCTGCTCTCTGAGTTGTTCAAGCCAGGTTTTCAATTCCACGACATCATGACTGATATCTAAATCCTGCGCTTTATTCCCAAGTGTGTTGATCTCGCGATTCAATTCCTGAAACATGAAGTCCAATTTTTTTCCTATCAATCCTCCAATGCCCATCAAATGTTCGATTTGATCCACATGGCCTCTGAATCGATTCAACTCCTCTTCGATGTCCATCTTATCCAGTGTGAGTGCAATCTCTTGGGAAATACGGGTTTCCATCAATGCCCTCATTTGAGCATCCGGTGTGGTGAAAGATTCAAAACACTGTTCCACACGTTTTCTGATTTTTTCTTGAGCTTTCTTTTGCATTTGAATTCTTAAGTTCAAAAAACGAAGATGGGTGTTTTTAAAGTTTTCCATCACAGAAAGCATGGATTTTTTAATTTTTTCACCTTCTTGAGATCTCATTTTCACCAAATCTTCAATCAATGTGGAAAGCTCTTCGAAAACGACATCTTTTAATTCAGAGATGGCCTCTTCACCCATGTGCGGGGCCATCGGCTTGGAGATCACATCCGGAAAACTCATGATGTCTTTCAGGGTTACCGGATCAGTGATTTTGAATTTCCTTTGAATTTCCCTGAATAGCTCCATTGCCTTTTCTGCCTGGGCAACATTCAGCTTGATGTCCAATCCATCTTTTTTGGAATCATTCGCGCGCTCAATCCACACTTCTACCGATCCGCGCTTCAATTTACTTTCAAACAGAGAGCGAACTGCAGGCTCGAGACTAGTCCATTCCTTAGGAATCCTGAATTTCATCTCCAAAAAACGATGATTCAAGCTTTTGATTTCAATTTTGTAATTATCACCATTGTAATAAAACAATCGACTTGCATAACCGGTCATGGAACAAATCATTTGCTGGCTCCTTTGGCACTGACGTCACGAATCGCAAAATCACCCATTTTTCTAAACTTACTGATTCGATCCATTTGAATGGCCTTGCTTTCCTTGGATGCAGGATTTGAAAAATTCTTTTTCGCGCAAGACTCCAGAAATTTCTCTACCGTTTTCTTCATTTGTTTTATGGAAGAAACTGAATCACGATGGGCTCCACCATTTGGCTCCGGAATCACCTGATCAACGAGCTTCATCTGATCCAGATCCTTTGCCGTGATTTTTAATCTTTCCGCTGCACGTTCCGCCAAAGTTGAATCACTCCATAAAATGGATGCACAACTTTCAGGACTAATCACTGAATACGTGGAGAACTCCTGCATATAAACTTCATTTCCAATTCCAATGGCAAGCGCACCACCGGATCCACCCTCACCGATCACAATTGCACAAGTAGGAACCGTGAGTGAAAACATGGATAAAATACTTTCAGCAATTGCTTGAGACTGCCCACGCTCTTCGGCATCCATTCCGGGATAAGCTCCTGGAGTATCAATAAAAGTAATCACGGGCATGCGAAAACGTTCGGCCATTTCAAACATGCGGATTGCCTTGCGGTAACCCTCCGGGCGAGCCATACCGAAATTACGTTCCACTTTTTGTTTGGTCGTTCTACCTTTTTGATGACCGATGATCATCACTGGAACTCGTTTGCCATCCTTTTCCCAAGTGGCAGTGCCACAAATCAATGCAGCATCATCACCAAACAATCGATCTCCATGGAGTTCTTGAAAGTCTGGAAAAATATTTTCCACATAGTCCATCGTGTATGGGCGACTGGGATGTCTGGAAAGCTGAACCCTTTGCCAGGTAGACAACTTGGAGTAAGTCTCCTCGATCAATTTCTGAAGCTTCTTCTCCAAGGTTTTGATTTCATCTTTGAAATCGACTCCATCGGATGATTCGATTTCTCGAAGCTCTTGTAATTTTTTTTCAAGCGTGACGATCGGTTTTTCAAATTCAAAAAATATTTCCATGAGTGTTAAAAGTTTATCACAATTTTCCCCCATTAATGCTATTCTATTTACGTGGAAAAACCCCCAGAAAATAGCGAAGAAACCAAGAGTGAAATCATAGACACCCAAGAAAATGGCGCAGAGCATGCCTCCGCTGATGCGCCCAGTAAAAAGTCTAATAAACTTTATGTCACTCCCGAGATGAAGGCCGATCCACTCAGCAGAAAACTGATTCTTTACTCCATGGCCTTTGCGAGTCTTGCATTGATTTGTATCGGATTATTGACGTTCGTCCATTATCAAAAAAAACGAGCAGAACATCCTCCGGTCATTGCAGAAATAGCCCATGTGCCGGAACCGATGATCACTGAACCGATCCAGGAAATCCATGTCGTGTTAAAAAACGGACAAGATCTTCGAGTAGAAATCGTAGCCGAGTGCTCTTCAAAAGACGCGTGTTCTTTCATCAAAACTCATACCGCACAAGTCAGGGATTTGTTGATTCCCATTTTGAACACCATCGAAGCTGATCAAATTTCAAGCCTCGAAGTGAAAAAACTGATCAGAAAAAAACTCACTGACCGCCTTAATACTCTGGAGATGGAAGGAAAGGTCATTCAAGTTCATTTCAATAATCTCAGTGTTGAAGGCAAGCCGAAATGAATACTGGCAATAAAAATGCCTATGAATCTGGTGTCCAGAAAATCATTCCTGCCGTTTTGCTCTATGCTTTTTTCAATGATCAAGTATTGATGATTCATCGTAATCAAAAAGAAAATGATTTTCATGAAGGCAAATGGAATGGATTGGGCGGAAAACTGGATTTAGGTGAAACAGCCATTGAATGCGCAGCCAGGGAATTTGAAGAAGAATCCAATGCAAAAACTTCAACCACTCAGTGGGTCTGGGCAGGACAACTCTCCTTTCCAAATTTCAAACCTCACAAAAATGAAGATTGGTCAGTCACCGTTTTTCGCACTGAACTCAATCAAGAACAAGTGAATCAAATCATCACCAAAAACAAAGAGGGAACCCTGCATTGGATCCCCTCTTCCGAAGTCCTTTCGCTTAATTTATGGGAAGGAGATCGGACTTTTATTCCTTCCGTTCTGAAAAAAACTCCTTTTGAAGGAACTTTTTTTTACCAAGATGGCAAATTAGCTCGTTTCTTCTTCAATCCGATACTCGGTTGATTTCGGCCCAACTATGTGATGGCGCTTCATCATGTCAAACAGGGTACTTCTCGCAATTCCTAGTAATTTGGCTGTTTTTGATCGATTTCCATGCACCATTTTCAACGCTCGCAACAATAAAACCTTTTCCATACTTTCCAATGTGCAGATTCCAGGGATGAGTTGTTCTGCAATACTTCCTCCTGAAGGGTTCATGGATAAAAATTGAAAATGATGTTCATGAAGAACCACTTCGTTCTCTCCTACCAATCCACAAGCTCGATCAATCGCATGGCGGAGTTCTCTTACATTTCCTGCCCAATGATAGGAGGTGAGTTTTTTGATTGAACTTTCGGTCACTCTTTTTCCATGGTGATTAGCAAATTGAATTGCCAGTGATCGGATGTCTTCGGGTCTTGAATTCAAGGATGGAATTTCAATCGGGATGGAGGCCAAACGAAAATACAAGTCTTGCCTGAACTTTCCCTCTTCTACCAATTTCAATAGCGGCTTATGAGTAGCGCAAATCACCCGTACATCGGAATGCAAGACTCGATCTGATCCCACAGGCCTGATCTCGCCACACTCTAAAAATCGCAGCAATTTGACCTGCAATTCCATCGGCAAATCACCCACTTCATCCAGGAATAAAGTTCCATTGTGCGCCTGTAAAAAAGCACCCACTCGATCCCGAACTGCTCCCGTGAAGGATCCCTTTATGTGGCCAAACAATTCACTTTCCGCAAGACTCACGGGCAGAGCTCCGCAATTGATCGCGACAAATGCCCCTGCTGCTCGGGGAGACCATGCATGAATCTGTTCTGCCAAAACTTCCTTTCCAGTTCCAGTTTCACCATATAAATATATGGAAAGTTTGGTGCGACTGGATTTTTGCAAGTCCGACAGGAGTTTTTTTCCTTCCTTGGATTTTGTGAACCATTTACTTTCAATTTTATTTTCCGACGCGGCAACTTTTCTGGGATCACTTTCAAAAAACACTACCTCTGAATCACCAATCTGGAGCGGCACTTCATAGGGAATTTGAATGGAGGGAAACCTAAAATCTCCTACCCCGATCAACAAATCCTCTTGGACTGACTTCAACACCAATCCATTTCGATCCTGAATCTGAAGAGCAGAGCTGGAAATCTTAGGATCCCGAAACCCTTTTGACTCTAGAAAGTCACTTCCCAACGTTGAAGGAAATTCATCCACCTTAATCGTTCTCAATTCACCACTAGGATCATTCACTTGCAAATACACTAACTTTTTCATCATTTTTCTCCTGGCAGTCCACAAAGCAATCGTTATGCCAGCAATCAGACTCGATTTTAATGAGTCCCTTGTGGTAATCTGTAGTCCAATGGCAACAAATGATCCCTTCATCGTCACACTCGCTGATCCAGCCCAGATTCCAAAACTGGTTAAAGATGGGTTTTTCATGGGTTATGCTCAGCCTCGCATAGCGATGGTGGGACGATCCAATGTAGGGAAAAGTTCACTCTTAAACGCTTTATTTCAAAGAAAAGTGGCTCGCGTCTCTCAAACGCCTGGTAAGACCAAAGCCATCCATTTTTTCGTGTGGGAAAAAAACAACAAAATCGTTGCCGATCTACCTGGTTATGGCTTTGCCAAAGTCCCTAAAGAAGAACAAAAAGAATGGTCCCATTTGATTGGCTCGTACCTCAAAATGGACGCAGGACTAGAACAAGTCCTCGTATTACTCGACAGTCGTCATGGCCCGACTCCAGATGACATTCATGCCCTAGATTATATTTTAAAATTAGGAATTCCAATCCGAGTGGTGCTGACCAAATTTGACCAATTGAAAACCCAATCCGATCGCGCTAGACGTAAAAAAGAAGTCGTGGCTGCATTGGCCCATTACGGTGTTCAAGATGGTGACTTATTTTGGGTATCCGTAAACGACCTTAGAACTGTGGAGTTTTTAAGAAAAAATATATGACGAAAAAATCTTCATTACACGTTGGAATCATCGCTCCCTCTTCCGTTGTTCCTGCCTCAGAATTCCTTCAAGGCGTGGAGCATTTGAAGCGAAACGGATTTACAGTAGACATTCACCCCACCGTTTTAGAACAAGATTATTTTTATCCCGCGAATGACGAACAAAGAGCTGCTGCCATCATAGAGTATGCTTTTCGCGATGATCTGGACCTCATCTGGTGCGCACGAGGTGGATACGGCGCCACTCATCTTTTGCCACTACTCAAAAAAGCAACGGCCAGAAAAAAACCGGGGAAAAAAACCTTACTCGGTTACAGCGATGCAACCGCCTTACTCGAATTCACTCGCACTCACTGGGATTGGAATACGATTCATGCTCCCATGCCGAGCAGTAAAACTTTCACACAGTTAAAAACCTCAGAGTGGACGAGCATTCTGGAACAAATTGAAGTGGCAACGACGGGAAGAAAAGTGGGGAGTCTTTCTGCTTCCTCTAGTTTCTCATCCTTAAAGCCGGTTTTTTTACCTAAATCAGCAGAAGCCAAAAAAGCAATCACCGCACCAATCGTGGGTGGAAATTTATCCGTGTGGAATGCCTTGATCGGTACCGAATATGCTGGTGTCGCTAAAGGTAAAATTTTATTCCTGGAAGACATTCAGGAAAACATTGCTCGCATCAACCGCATGATTCATCACCTGGATCAATCCGGCGGGCTCAAAGGTGTGAAAGCAATCGTGCTCGGAGATTTTCTCGATTGCAATGATACCGTGATGAAAGTGAATGATCAGCCCATCCGCAAAACTTATCCGGCAGATGAGGCCTTGGATTTCATCTTCCGCTTATTGGGTGAAAAGCTTCAAATTCCAATTTGGAAAAATCTTCCAGTTGGTCATGGCCCGAACTATCATGCGATCAGCTTAGGAAGAAAATACACCTTAGGGACGTCCGGAAAACTCAGTCCAGCCTAGATTTTGCATTGCATCATGATAATCATCCAATTCTTTTGGCGGATTGATTGATTTTACTTCATTGGAATGCTAGCTTTTAGAAACCTATTTCTGTGCCGGAGTGGTGGAATGGTAGACGCGCTGGATTCAAAATCCAGTACCCTCAAAAGTGTGTCGGTTCGAGTCCGACCTTCGGCACCAATTTTTCAATCTATTTTATATTTTTAGGCAATTCGAAGTAAAACGTACTTCCCTGGCTCAATTCGCTCTCTACACCGATTTTTCCGTGATGAAGTTCGATGATGCTCTTACAAATAAAGAGCCCCAGCCCCAGACCTGAATGAAGAATCGTTTCATCGGATTTAATTCGATAAAAACGTAAAAAGATTAAATCCAGTTTATCTTTGGTAATTCCCGCACCCTGATCCGTGACCAATAACTTTACTGAATCAGCAGCTTCTTCGATTTTAATTTCAATCGATTTTTCCACAGTCGAATACTTATGGGCATTATCAATTAAGTTGGTGACCACTTGCTCAATCCTCAGTGCATCGATCTTCAACAAAATGGGGTGATCAGGATGAACGAAATGAAATTCTCTGTTGGGATAAAGCATTTTAAAGTGTTGAATACTTTCATTCACCAAAATCACCAGATCGGTTTGAGATAGCCTCAATTCGATGAGCCCTCTTTCGAGCTTAGTCGTATCCAAAAGATCATTCACTAAATTAGTGAGGCGATCTACCTGCACTAAAATCCGATCAAACATCGCGATTTCAGTAGGAATCCCCTTCTTTAATTGCATTTTACACATTTGAATCATGAGTGAAAATGTTGTGATGGGCGTACGCAACTCATGGGCAGCTATATCTAGAAACTGCAACTTTAATCTGTTTGCATCTTCTAAGTCCTTCAGCGCTTTTTCATTTTGTTCTCTCAAACGAAGTGCAGAAATGGCGAATGAAATATCCATGGCGACTTCATTCATGAGTTCCACTTCATCCTCAGAAAAAATACCCTTCTCATTACGATAAAGAGAAAAGGATCCAATCACCTGAGCGTCGATGACTAAAGGCAGTGCAATAGCTGAATAAAACCCTCGCTTTAAACCCTCATAACTCCAGGGCTTGACGAGAGGATCGGTTGCAAAATCTCTAGTGAATACAGCATGGACTTCTCGAATGGCGGTTCCAGTAGGCCCTTGAGCAAACTCACCTTCTCCCCAGGAAATCTTGATGCTATTTAAATAATCAGTTCCTTCACCCGCATAACAAACTGGAATGACCCATTTATCAGGACTAAAATCGAGTTTTCCAATCCATGCCATCCGATACCCAGCGGTACTCACTGCGATCGAACAAACTTTTTGGCAGAGCTCTTTTTCAGTAGTAGAAATTCTGAGAATGCCACTGATTTCAGATCTAAAGCGAAGTGCGCGTAACACATCAACACGGTTATTAGATTCAAAAATTTTTGAAGGTGCCACTGTCTATGCTTAATTCTAAAAAGAATACTAAGCAAGAAGCTAATTCCAATTAACTTTTAATGATCAATTCTTTAAAAGATCTATAATTATTTTAGAATTAGATAAGAAATCGCGCCGATCGTTGCTGCAGCAGGGATGGTGAAAATCCAGGCCCACACAATGCGTCCGGCAATGTTCCATTTTACCTTTTTAATCGTATCTGCAGCCCCTACACCAACAATAGAACCAGTAATGGTGTGTGTAGTAGAAACCGGAATTCCCAACGAAGTTGCTAAGAACAAAGTCGCTGCGCCTGAAGTTTCAGCGCAAAATCCACCAATGGGTTTTAATTTGGTGAGTTTCATTCCCATGGTTTTAACAATTTTCCAGCCACCAAACAAAGTACCTAACCCCATTGCTAACTGACAGGAAATCACGACCCAAAACGGAGTTTTGAAATCACCTTGAAGATGCCCCGAGCTCACTAATAATACCGTAATGATCCCCATCGTCTTTTGAGCATCATTACCACCATGACCTAGACTGTATAAAGAAGCGGAAACCAATTGAAGTTTTCTAAACCAACCATCAATTTCTTTTGGCTTAAAAGACATCACTAAAACTCGAACCAGCTTCATCATGAGGAAACCAAGAATCAAACCAAATAGCGGAGAACCGACAATCGAAAAACCAATTTTAGTGAGTCCTTCTAAATTCAATGCACCAGTTCCGGCCTTTGCAATCCCAGTGCCCACTAACCCACCAATCAAGGCGTGAGAAGAACTGGATGGAAGCCCCCAGTACCAAGTCACCAGATTCCAAACCACAGCACCGATCAACGTAGAGAGAATCAAAGTTGTATCCACAATGTGTGGATCAATGACACCCTTGCCGATCGTGCTTGCAACCTTCAATTCAAAAAACAGGAATGCGATGAAATTAAAAAACGCCGCCC
>Ga0068872_10003248_pt1 | contig 12465 bp, 9 predicted proteins | sample NOAtaG_7_FD_66441 | JGI IMG/M metagenome (GOLD analysis project Ga0068872, IMG submission 66441) | Freshwater lake microbial communities from Lake Erie, under a cyanobacterial bloom - NOAA_Erie_Diel1S_2200h metaG | ecosystem: Environmental > Aquatic > Freshwater > Lake | place: USA: Ohio, Lake...
ATCGCGGAACAACAAGGTAGCCCGCTTATAAGTGGCAAAGCGCCGAGCGAAACCGATCGTCAATTGACTCTCGTCCAACATTGGCCACATCACTGGTGGGAACCCGAGGCGGGTATGGCGTTGAGCCAAGCGCTCGCGCACAAAGTAGACCAAGGCCTGTTTGAGTTCGAGCCGCGTCTTCCAGAATCGGGCATCGTCACTCTTTTGCAACGCCTCCCACAAGGCCGGGTCGTCGATACGGTCATACCAGTCGGCACCGAGCACCTCGGTGTAGAGCTTCTTCATGCCTGGGGCCAACCATGAGGCCGAGTGGATGCCGTTAGTCACCGAGGTAATCGGCACTTCGTCGAGCTCCTTGCCTGGATACAACCAATGCCACATCGTTCGTGCCACATGCCCGTGCAACTTGCTGACGCCGTTGTGCATCTCCGAGAGGCGCAAGGCCAATACCGTCATAGCAAAGCTCGGGCCCCATGACTGCTGTTGCATGGCGATATTCATGAACTCGTCGCGACTGATGCCCAACTGGTCCCAGAAGCGGCTGAAATATTTGTCGATCAAATCAAGCGAGAACGCATCGTTACCAGCTGGCACCGGCGTGTGTGTGGTGAACACCGCTTGGTCGCGCACCATGTCAAAGGCCTGCATAAACGGCACGCCCTTGGCGACCAACTCACGGGCCAACTCGAGCACCAAAAATGCTGAGTGACCCTCGTTCATGTGCCACACGCTCGGGTTAATCCCCATTTGGCGCAATGCGCGCACACCACCGATACCGAGCACCAATTCCTGCGCTACGCGCATGTCGTGGTCGCCGCCGTACAACCGGGCCGAGAGCTCGCGATCGCTGTGACTGTTGGGATGAATGTCCGTGTCCATCAGGTACAACGTGACACGGCCGACCTGCAAGTGATACACCTTGGCATAAATCGTCCGCCCAGGCAACTCGACCTCGACTACGACCTCATCGCCAGTTGGCGTCAATGCAGGTCGCGCCGGAATATCCGCAAAGTTCATCTTGCTGTAGATGGCCTCTTGCCAGCCGCTGTGGTCAAGACGCTGACGGAAGTAGCCTTGGGGATAGATGAATCCCACCGCCACAAACGGCAAATCCAGGTCACTGGCCTCTTTGACATGGTCGCCAGCCAAAATACCCAGACCACCCGAATAAATCGGCAGTGACTCGTGAATACCGAACTCAGCGGAGAAGTAAACAATTGAGCTTTTTTCGTTAGGGTAGGTGCGTTTAAACCAGGTATTTTTGTCGGTCATGTAGGCATCGAACGCTACTACAACCGCATCATAATCGGCCAACCATGCCGCATCATTGGTCATGGCTACCAGGTTGCGTTGGCGCACATTGCGCAAGAACTGCACCGGGTTGTGGTAGATGGCCTCCCACAGGTGCGGGTCAATGCGCCGATACAAATCGGTCGCTTCGGGGTTCCATGCCCACCAGTAGTTGTAGGCGATGTCGCGGAGTCGGGCAATCCGGGCCGGGATCGGCGTAAACAACAAATCAGCACTCGTAGCGCTCAAGGTTCACCTCTATTCATACAACAACAGAAGGAATCTGACACACGGAGTAGCTCCGTTGCTCCCCGCAAACCTTTTCAACTATACACCGTCGACCCTGTTTACGCAACATTGTGCCGTCTATAACGAGACTACGACCCGGCAATCACCCGACACATACGCGATACATTGACACACCTTACCCACGCGAGAATGATATGATAATCAGGTATTCACCCGATGAGATGTACTCTATGAACAGACGCGCTTTGCCCTTATTGGCAACCATATTGGCCGGTATCCTCGTCATCCTACAACTCCCATTCTGGCTGTTATTTGTCTGGCAACGCCTCAACTACCCATTCCCCATCGATTACGGCGAGGGTCCTCTGCTCCGACAGCTCCAGTACCTGCAACAAACCGCCAGTCTGGCCAGTTTGTACGGACCACTCGAATCTGCGCCGTACGTCGTGGTCAATTACCCACCCGTCTACCTGCTCGCCAGTCAACTCTTTGCGTTTGTTGGTGATAACCTGTGGGCCGGACGATTCGTGTCAACGCTGGCCGGATTCATCGCCGGTATCGCCATCTATCTTCTCAGCCGTCCAAACGATACAAAACCGCTCCCTCACATCGTTGGCGCCCTCGTCGCCAGCACCTGGCTGGTCATTCCCATCGTACGCGAGTGGAGTGGCGTGATGCGCGTCGACATGCTCGGCGTCGCACTCGGGCTGATCGGCCTGGTGGTATCACTGCGTGGCCGCCTAACGCTCGGGGCCATCTTGGTGACGCTGGCGCTCTTCACCAAACCCTCGCTGATTGCCGCCCCCATGGCCTTGCTGGTACTCTGGTTCAGTTACCCGCGCCAACCCGTCATCCGCGCCATCGGCGCCGCCGTGATAACTGCGGTCATCATTGCTGGCGGCATCACCGCCACCGGCGGCAATCTGTGGCTCCACGTCGTGCAGTCCAACATCAACTCATGGGAGCGGGCCTTAGCCGAGGGCTTCTGGCGCGAGGCCTGGCAACTCCATGCCCCACTGATGCTGGCCACCCTCGGCCTCGCCCTGATACACCTACGCCACTGGCGCACTCTGCTCACTCCCGACCACATCCGCACCAGCATGGCGATTGTGTATACCATCGGCGGCGTGATTGTGGGTATCGGCATCGGCAAAGTCGGCGCCTATGCCAACTACTTCCTCGAGCTCTACGCCGGCATGCTCTGGCTGATTGCCCTGAGTGCCGGCATCATCATCAATCATCCCACCCGGCGCCGTTGGCTCGGCGTGGCCCTAGTGGCCGTCTGTAGTTTGAGCGTAGCCCGTTATATCCCGCTGTGGAGCGAGACCTACGCCAAGCCCTACGGCATGATTGAACGCCAACGCCCGGCTCGCTTGGCCTTCGGCAGCTACACCGTCTGGCACGACATCCGCCGTGAGGCCCAAGTGCTTGACGCCAACGCCGTCACCGCCAGCGACCTCAACACACGCATCGCCCAACTCGGCGCCACGACCATCTTCACCGATGTGCCCGGCATCGCCGCCCAAGCCAACGTCAGTGCCCCAATGCAGGTCTTTGAGCACCGCCAGCTGGCCGATGTTGGCCTGTGGGACCAACGCCCGATGCTCATCCAACTGGCCAACGGCGCCATCCCGATTGTAGTACTCGATTATCTGGGCAACTGGATGACACCCGAGAGCATCGCGCTCATCACCACACGCTACGCCCAAAGTGGCTCGCGCGGCAGTTACGACATCTATCAGCCCATCGCCGTCGGCGCGCCGGTCACCACCAATCATGCATTCGGAGATCTCACGCTGGTCTCGATTGCCGTGCCACCGCCGCTGATGCGCCCGGCCTATGAGCCGAGTACGCAATTGCCAGTGCTACTGACCTGGCAGAGCCAATCAGCGAGCGACACAACACCGCGCACCGTCACACTCATGCTCATTGATGCCGAACAACAGGTGCTCAGCCGGAGCGTACAACCGCTCTTTGCGGGTGCCTTGACCAGTGCCGATGCCGTCGCACCACTGCAACATCTGCAGGCGCTGGCACTCCCGGCTCGCCTGCCCGACGGCACCTACCAGATTGCCGTCCAACTCGATGAGCAACCAGCCATCAGCGCCACCACCATCGTGGTGCAACGCGGCGCCGGTCAGGTCCGTGGCGAGCCAGGCTACTTGATTCCCGAGCAGTTCGCCCAGTACATCGCTGCCCACGGCGGTAGTGTCATGTGGGGCGCGCCGTTGATGCCGGCCATGCCTTTTGCCGACATGACGCTCCAGTGCTTTACCGTGCGCTGTATCATGGCCGATGCGGCCGGCATCCGCCCAGCCCCCCTCGGCGAGTGGTTGCGTGGCGCCACCGTATTATTACCGGCCGCCGACGAGGTGGCGAGCTATGACTTCATGCGGGAGATGGTCGTCAGCGGCCAATTCGACGGTGATGCCTACGCCGTGGCCGATGTGGCCCGCCGCGAAAACGACATCCACCTCTGGTTGCGCAAAGAGGCTTTGTTACAGTACATCGGCGACACTGTCTCGCTAGCCAACGGCGGCGAACGCCTGCTCCGCCTGCCTGGCATCCCCTATCGCTGGGGCGTCACGCCGTAGCCTGTCTATCTATGGGCGTCCTGCATGGCACCATGTGGGACGCCTCTTTTTGCGCAAAAATGCCGCCGGCGCACGCCACTACCACCGCGCGGCACCGATCGCACTCCTCATTTCCGCCGTGTGAAACTCATGCCACCAAAAGCACCTCCTACCTTCAACACATCCAGCCTGCCCGTTTTTTGCACAAAAACGCCGCCGACACAGGCCACTACCACCGTACAGCGTCGATCGCACCCATCCACTCCGACATATCTGTCCAAACGAATAACGCTCATGCATACAAAGACACCCCACAGCCTGAAAGACCGCAGGGTGCCCGCTTTTTTGCACAAAAAGAACGACTACTCGGCCAACAGTCCATCGCGGAAGATGCGCACCGCCGCGTGAATTTGGTCGTCAGTAATCACCAACGGTGGAATGAAGCGCACCACGTTGTCATACGTGCCGCAGGTCAGCAACAGCAGGCCGTTCTCGCGGCAAGCAGCCAGCGTACGCTTGGCCAACGCCGGATTGGGGGCGCCGCGCTCATCGACCAACTCGACGCCGACCATCAAGCCGATGCCGCGCACGTCACCAATGGTCGGAATCGTCTGTTGCAACTCGGCCAACTCATCCTTGAGCACACGCCCCATGGCGGCGGCGCGCTCGACCAAGTGCTCCTCGATCATCACCTCGAGCGTAGCCACCGCCGCCGCACAGGCCACGGCGTTGCCGCCATAGGTGCCGCCGTGTGAGCCCGGGTGCCAGCGTTGCATAATATCTTGGCGGGTCATCACCGCCGACAACGGCAAGCCAGAGGCGATGCCCTTGGCCGCCACAATGATGTCGGGCGTCACGCCGAAATGCTCCATGGCGAAGAACTTGCCCGTGCGGCCGAAACCACTCTGTACCTCGTCGGCAATCAGCAAAATGCCGTACTTGTCGCAAATCTCGCGTAGCCCGCGGAAGAACGACGCTGGCGGCACCACATAACCACCCTCGCCCAACACGGGCTCGACCAAAATCGCCGCCACATCGTCGGGCGTCGTATGGCCGTGCAAAATATGCTCAATCCGCGCAATCGGGTCATTACAACAGCCGTTGTCGGCCGGCGCAGCCGCCGACATGGCCGACGTATCGCGGCCAGCCGCCCGGGCGATGGCACAGTTGTAACAGCTGGCATATGGCGCCACATGCACGCCCGACGGCAACGGCGCATAGCCGCTGCGGTACTTGCCTTTGCTGGTGGTCAGCGCCATCGCACCCGAGGTGCGCCCGTGGAACCCACCATCGAACACAATCACGTCCGTGCGACCCGTCGCCTGACGCGCCAACTTGAGCGCACCCTCGACTGCCTCAGCACCACTATTACTAAAGAAAAACGCGTCAATACCTGACGGAACTACCTGCTTCAAAGCCTCTACCAAGCGCAACATCGGTTTGTGATACACGATATTCGCTTGACCGTGGAGCAACAAGCCTGCTTGGTCGCGAATCGCCGCCACCACGCGCGGGTGACAATGGCCGGTATTGGTGACGCCAATGCCACAGGTGAAGTCATAATAGGCCCGGCCGTCATCGGCATAGAGCATGGCACCCTCGCCGCGCTCGACGATGATGTTGGTATAGCGGGCCCAAACCGGTGAAAGATTTGCGGTATGATCTGCCAAACTCATCGTCATCATCCTTCCATCTGCAACAACACTTTGAGGGCACCGCGACTGGCCGCAAAGGCCGCCATCGCATCATCGAGGGAGTAAGTCGCCGTAATCAACGGGGCGGTCTCAATTAGACCGCGTTGGAGCAGGCGCAAGGCAGCTGGGAACGGGCCACAGCGTGAGCCAATCAGCTGAATCTCGTCGACCACCAGCATCGTCAAGTCGAGTTGGGTCTCGGCAGCCACGGTGCTTTTCATCACCAGACGGCCACGGGGTCGCACCAATCGGCGCGAGGTTTTGAGGCCATCCGGGTTGCCGGTGACATCGACGACCACGTCATACCAGCCCTCGGCCTGTTCGGGGCGACAGGTGGCAATCCCCTGGCGGTGGAGCAAATCCCAGCGCTCAGGGTGGCGCCCGACCATCGTCACCTCGCAGCCGGGCAGGCGCAAGACTTGCGCGATGAGCAAGCCCAATTTGCCGTCGCCCACCAGAGCAACGCGATCGGTGGGGCGTAGATGCGTCTGCTGGATAATCTCAAGCGCTGCCGCCAACGGCTCAGTAAAGACAGCCTGCGCATCGCTGACATCGGCCGGCACCTCGTGCAGGCAGTCAATCGGCAGACTGATGTAATCGGCCATGGCGCCAGCGCGTTTGTAGATGCCGACAGTGGTGCGGTTGGGGCAGTGGGGATCGTCGCCGCGCAAACAGGTCGGGCAGGTGCGACAGGCAGCGTTAATCTCGCCGACAATCCGGCGACCAACCCACTGCGCATCGGCGCATTCGACCACGGTGCCGACGAACTCGTGCCCCAAGATGCCGTTAAAGCCTTTATAGCCACGGGTGATTTCGATATCGGTATTACAAATCCCCGCCATATGAATCTTGACTAGCGCCTCCTTGGCCGGCACCGTTGGCATCGGCTGTTGGCGCTCAAGTCGGAGCTCACCATCAAAAATAACCGCCCGCATTGCACTCCCTTTCTGGTCTGACCGAGGCCGCATGCATGCCTCTATTGTACCCGGCGGAGCATGACTTTTTCGGCATTCTTGAAGTAGATCTTCTGCAGCACATCATCCGGCAGGTAGAGCCCATAGATGTGCCAGCGTCCTTGGGGCGGAGTAGGGCCGAGGTGATACGGGAAGTACTCGTCATCCGTCTCCAAAAAGCGATAATAGAGCTGGTACATTGCCACATCGGCGGCCATATCCGTACCGAACAAGATGCGATCAGCGTATTTGCAAAAGAATCGACGCGCGGCATATGGTTGGCGACCAACCTCGGCAATACGGGCGCTGAAGTCGATGTACAAATTGGGGCAACGATCCATCCACTCCGAGACCCACGCCAAATTCTCGGCGTAACAGGCTACATGCGCCCCCACAAAATCGGTACCCGGGTGGCGTTCAACCACACGCGCAAAAGCCTCAAGAATCGTCAAGAACGGCGGGAATGGCGGGCTAGGGAACTGCCAATCGGGGTGGGCGTGCAACTCCTCCCAGCGCTCATTGGTCGCATCAATCGGATCAAAGAACGCCACTGGGTCGGCCACGTGGAAGAGCACGGGGATGTTAAGCGCACCAGCCTTGGCCCACAACGGGTCGAGGCGCGTGTCGTCGACAGATACCAAGGTGCCGTGCTGGTCGCGCACATGCAGGCCAAACGGCTTCCAAATCTTGAGGCCAGTGGCACCGGCTGCCACTTGGGCGGCGAGGCGTTCGGCGGCCCAATGACCAAACTCATCGCCGTGTTCAGGCCAGGCCGCCCAGTTGACGCCAGCAAAGACACGAAAGCGATCGGGGGCAGCCTGGACGAAGTGGGCCAAGTGCCGATGCAAAATATCTTCACCCCAGCCGCCGTCGAGGTTGACCAGCAAGCGCACATCGGCACGATCCATCACCTCGAGCAGGTGCGAAACCGGCTTTTGGTCCCAGCCGCCGCCAAAGTCCGGGCCAAGGTGGTTGTGGGCATCAATTACAGGGAATCGGGGCTTACTAATCGTGGTCGTCTTGGTGACGAGTTGTGGGCGTGGCCGGTAATCGGTTAACTTCATCGTTCGTCCCTTTGTGGTGGATATGGGCTGATGGTGTTATTGTAGCCGAATCATGGGGTGGTGGTGTGCGACCGTGGGTGACCAAACGCACAGTAGGGGCGCCGCACGCGACGCCCCTACGAACCCACCTCCCCACCGTCATTGCATGCCGGCAATCGATTGCCGGAATCGGTTGGAACGGCGTCGATGTGCAACCGCACGTGCTACGCCAGCATGCGTTTGAGGGCGTTCATAACTTCAACCGTGATGCTTTTACCGATGGAGTTGGTCTCTTCGTAGTGGTCACCGGGCGCAAACGGATTCCACGGATATTTAAAGTCTTCGAGGGGCACAATATATCCGAGTTCGTCGTTGGCCAAGCCGATGACACCACAGTGCTGAGCACCTGCGGCGCGCATCCACATTTTGACGCGCAACCCGAGTTTGGGGAAGAGTTCGCCCGGCACGCAGGCAAACCAAAGTCCACCCAGACGGATGATACTGACCTCCGTATCCACACGCCCATGCCGATCGCGCACATCCGGTAAGACGCGTTGCCAGAACGCCAATTTGTAGAGCGGGTTCGTCAGTTTGGCGATGATATGCTCAGTCTGTACCGCAACCAGCACCTCTTCTGCTGCATCTGCCTGAGCAGGTGTGGCCAACGCATGCAACGCGACTTCGGCCAACTGCTCACCCATCTGTTGCGCTGACACAAACGTCTGATCGCGCACAGCCGGGGTGAGCATGCCGCCTAACGCCCCAGGCATGAACAGGCATGGAGCGCCGGTGTGTCTTTCAACAGCAGTTCGCCAAAAGTGTACGTAGTCGGATGTAATCGTCTGATTTTGACTGACCAGCACCTCTGGGTGGCACGGATAATTACCCAACGTTGCACGCACATGACCATCATGATCAAGGCATTGCAAAACGGTCAATTCATCGTCAATGATGTCGGGGTCACGCGTATTTTTGATCCAGCCCGGCGCGCGCACAACCACACTGCGCAGGCGTGCCGGAATGCGTTGCGCAATGGCCTGTAGTATGCATGCCACCATGCGATCCTTCAACAGCTGCATATACGCGACATCAACACCGGATTGCCGTTGGGTCGGGCCCCACAACCCCATCGTGTCAGGGCCGTGATGGGTGTGTGACGGCGAGATGATGATGTGCAGTGGCACATCAGGTGTCATCCTGACCTGCTGCGTGACCCGCGTAATCACCTCGTGCGTATCAGGGCGGAAGAGGCCAATCACGTCCACCGCAACCAGCACCACCGTACAATCCGTGCCGTGGATGGCTAACGCGCGTACCCACAAATCATCGTGAACATCCGTGGCACGCCGGTCATTGTCGAATCCAGCCAAGTAGACTGGTCGATCAAGCTGTGGCGTAACCACCACACCATGATACCCGATATGCATGCATTCCTCCGATCAGGTTGCACCACTCCGGTTATGCGCTGCATTGCCCCCGCATAAGGTGTACCTCACCACCTAGACAGCAAGTTGTTGATGGACATGTCCATGCCCATGCCCACACGGAGTCAAGGCGATATAGACCGTGGTGATGCGCGCACTAACATGCTGAATTTCATGCTGAATGGCCGCACGAATGGCGTCGCTCTCTTTGAGCGTCAAATCTTCGTTGACGACGACCTCAAGCTCTGCGTGCATCTGATGGCCATGCCAGCGAATGCGCACATTTCGCACCTCTTGCACCCCGTTGACATGTCCCACCATGTGCACCACGTCATCGACCAGCGCTGGCTCCACTGCATCCATGAGGCGATACCAAATCGTCTTGCATGCATCTATGGTAATAAAGAGAATGGTAATGCCGATGAAGATGCCGATAATCGGGTCGACAATCGGATACCCGAAGTATGCACCAACCACGGCAATCAGCACCGCCAACGACGTAAATCCATCGGTGCGTGCATGCATGCCATCAGCAATCATGGCGGCTGATCCGATACGGCGCCCCACACGGATTTGCATCACTGCCACTATTTCGTTCCCCACAAACCCGACCACTGCAGCCAGTGCCACCCACCCCAAGTGTTGCAACGGGGTCGGGTTGATGAGCTTATTGATGGATTCATAGAATGCATATCCTGCACTGAACACCAACGACAGTACGATGAAAATCCCCGCCACATCCTCCGCCTTACCATACCCGTAGGTGTAGCGTCGGTTCGCCGCCCGCCGCGCTAGATAAAAGGCAATCAACAAAGGGATTGAGTTGAGTGCATCACCGAAGTTATGCACCGTATCCGCAAGCAGTGCAGTACTATTGCTTGACACGACGATGGCGATTTGCACAATCGTCGTCAAACCCAGCGCCGCAAGCGCCAACCATACCGTACGAATCCCCTCGCTGGTCGCCAGTGCTGGATCACTGGCCAGCTCTTGCTGCTTATCACTATGCCCATGAAAATGAAATACCGTATTAATAATCCCCCAAATGCCCTCGCCATGTGAATGCCCATGATGCCCGTGTGAGTGACCGTGATGCCCGTGTGAGTGACCGTGATGCCCGTGTGAGTGACCGTGATGATCATGTGAGTGACCGTGATGATCATGTGAATGATCGTGCCCCATCGGATAACCTCCTCGGTATACAAAACGATACAATACCACCTATCACGGAGTCCTGAACGACTAGGACGCACAGAGAAGGAATATAGGTAATCGTGATAGATGGGAAATTTCGTGCACCGATACTACCAGAATTTTTTTACTCTGGCAAATCTAGGCTTTTATGCGGTTCGCCTCACAAAAGATAGCCCAACAAGCGCATTTGCAGCTCATTACGCTGATAGTGGATTGCACAGGGATGTGGATTATCGGCACACACTGTATACCCACCATGTATAGCCCTGGTCCCCAGGCCGTCATTGCATGGCACACGCCGTATCAAAAACGAGAATGCATCATCGATTTGCACACAAATACATTTTTATGCAATACCCTGATTGCTAGTTGACGTCCACGAAAAACTTCATCACGATGTGAGTGCTTAGTCCGCATCAGCAAAGGAGTGTTCATGGACGCCACTTGGATTATATCAACGTGTGTGCTGAGTGATATCGCGATGATGAATCTTGACCACCACACTGGTGGGCGCGCCGGAGTTCCGGATAGCGCAGTCGTCACGGTTGCACTTGTCGCAGCCAAGTACTTTGCCAATAATCAGCGCATTGCCCTTTTGACTAGCAATCAAGGTATGTTATCGAATGCTGGTACGCCCAAACAGACAGAGCGCCGCACGCGACGCTCCTACAAGACCCAACAACACCGCGCGATACGGTCATCACACGCAATGAGACAATTACACTCTTGCACTTTTGTAGATAAAGATGCATTTTTACGTAATATTGTGTTAAAATCACAAATTGGTTGGTTTGATTATTATAAGAAAGAGAAAACGAATGCCACACAATTTCGATGTATTCATTGCCCGTGCACATGACCGCTTTGTGCAAAATTATCACGAGAACAGTCATCCAGCGGCAGAGTGGTGGGGGTGTTTTGCCTACAATGATGCATCAGTTATCGTCGGCGGTGGGGTAGGACACTTCAGTTGGCATGCAAATCGTAGTGATTTATGTGCGTTTATCGCCGAAGTATTACCATACATCACGAACACATCCGGACAGCATGGTGCCGTGGCTGAGGTGACTACGGCCATCACCGCTAACATGCAACACGGCGTCATCAGTGATGAAAACGGCATAGAACGCCTCAATCACATCCTTGAACACTACAGCCAAATCGATTGGATTGGCACGTTTGCCGAGCTGTGCAACAGCGACGATGAGTTTTGTCAGCGGGTGCGACACTGGTATCGCCGACGGGTTGACGATGATGCCCCAAAGGCTAGCTTTGATCGACATGCGCCAATTCATCCAGATGAGATTGATGAATTTCGCGAAGCAATCAGCGAATACGGCTTGTAGTATTGTTAGGCATAGAGCACAGGGTGCACCGTAGGTGATAGAGCGCTACACGCGACGCCCCTACGGTACTCCACACGCCCGTTGTGGTATGCAGATGGGGCACAGCTGTGCCCCATCTGTACCTGTGTCACATAACCAGGCGCCGCACGCGACGCCCCTATCAGACCCGGCGTCTCCGCGCGACACGGTGTGACTGTCGCGACAAACAAACAGAGGGGCTAGTCCTCTGCAATTCCGTGCGTAAAAGTATAAAAACAGACCAGGCGTACTATCGCCCATCCGCAGCTCTGCAATGACGTGCATCTGTGAGATGTGCTACGATACCTCAATCATAGTCATACCAATAGGATGTATCAACAATGACCACGCTAACCGTCGATATGTTCAGTGATATTGTCTGCCCATGGTGCGTGATTGGCGGCGTACGCCTCGACAAGGCGCTGGCCCAACGCCCAGACATCACCGTCAACAAATACTGGCACCCATACATGCTCAATCCTGATCAGCCAGCGGGCGTCGATTGGAACAGTTTCGTTGAGAGTAAGTTTGGCGGGAGTGAGCGGGCGGCGCAGATGTTTGAGAATGTGACAAATGCGGCTACAAGTGAGGGCTTGATCTTTGATTTTATGTCGATTGTGACGTCACCCAATACGCGTGACAGCCACCGGTTAATGCTCCTTGCCGGCAATCACGGCTTGA
>Ga0068872_10003249_pt1 | contig 12463 bp, 9 predicted proteins | sample NOAtaG_7_FD_66441 | JGI IMG/M metagenome (GOLD analysis project Ga0068872, IMG submission 66441) | Freshwater lake microbial communities from Lake Erie, under a cyanobacterial bloom - NOAA_Erie_Diel1S_2200h metaG | ecosystem: Environmental > Aquatic > Freshwater > Lake | place: USA: Ohio, Lake...
AAGTGGCGCATCGCGGAGAGGACGAAGGCGATCTTCTTCCTGTGGTGCGGGACGTAGGTCGCCTCCTCGGCGACCTCGCACATCAGCACGACGTCGCGCGCGGGATCGACGTCCGACAGGCTGGCGATGCCGGGCGAGAGCTGGTCGCCCAGCACGAGGCGCAGCGTCGCCATCGCGCGCGCCGCTCAGCCCTTCGTGCGCAGCGTGGAGCGCCCGCCGTCGACGCCGATGACCTGGCCCGTGATCCAGCCCGCCTCGTCGGAGAGCAGCAGGGCCGCGAGCGCCGCCGCGTCGTCGGCCTCGCCGAGGCGCTGGATCGGGTGCAGCGCGGCGATCGCCTTGGCCATCGCCTCGTTGCCGGTCAGCCGCGCGGCGAGCGGCGTGCGCGTGAGGCTGGGCGCGATGCAGTTGACGCGCAGCCGCGGCGCCAGCTCCGCGGCGAGCGACAGGCACAGCGCCTCGACGCCGCCCTTCGCGGCTGCGATGGCGACGTGGTTGGCGAAGCCCTGGCGCGCGGCGACGGTGGAGAAGAGGACGATGCCCGATCCCTGGCGCAGCGCGCCGGCCGCGGCACGCACCGCCATCGCCGGTCCGATCGTGTTGAGCGCGAACGCCTCCGCCATGTCGGCGGCGCCGACCTGCGCGAGCGGCTTGAGGACGATGGAGCCGGCGCAGTAGGCGAGGCCGCGCAGCCCGCCTGCCCCGGCGGCGGCGACGGCGCGCTGCAGGGCGTCGGCGTCGCGCGCGTCGACCGCGGTGGTCGCGCAGCCCAGCTCCGCGGCGATGGCGGCGAGGCGCGAGGGGTCGCGCGCCATGACGTGGACGTCCTCGCCGCGCGCGCGCAGCCGGCGCGCGAGCGCGGCCCCGATGCCCGTGGTTCCGCCGATGACGAGGATGGGTTCGGGCATGGCAGTCTCCGGCGCGACGTTCACGGGAGGCATGAGCTAGGCGGAAGCCTTGGCGCGGCAAGCGCGCGTGGTTGTGGCGGCGGGCCATGGCCGGTTGCTAGGATGCAAGGGCTCGACACGGATCGATCCATCGATGGCCCTGAACCGCCGCAGCCTCGTCCCGGCCCTCGCCGCCAGCCTCGCCCTCGGCGCGGCCGCGCCGCGCGCGCGCGCGTTTCGCATCGTCGAGGAGGAGGACACGCCGCGGGCGCGGGCGCTGCTAGAGGCCTGCGAGGCGCGCAGCGCGCACGAGCGGCTGGTGCGCGAGCTGGTCGAGGAGATCGAGGGGCGCGGCGAGACCCGCGAGGCGGCCGTCGAGAAGGTCCGCGACATGTCCTGCCCGCTCTGCGGCTGCAACCTGGCGCTCCAGCTCCCGGACGCCGCGAAGCCGCCAGGCTTCTGACCTCGACGATGGGTTCCCGCGCGGCAGGCCCGCACCCGGCCGAGGGCGGCGGCAGCTTCCCGGACCCGCACCACGACCATTCCGCCTGCGCCGCCGGCGCGCTCGAGACCGCCGAGGCGATCTGCAGCGCGCGCGGCGAGAAGATGACCACGCTGCGCCGGCGCGTGCTGGCGATCGTCTGGCGCGGGCATCGTCCCATCGGCGCCTACGACATCCTCGCCGCGATGCAGGCCGAGAACGGACGCAAGGTGGCGCCGCCCACGGTCTACCGGACGCTCGACTTCCTGCGCCAGCAGGGGCTCGTCCACCGCGTCGAGTCGCTCAACGCCTATGTCGGCTGCCCCGATCCCGGCCGACCGCACCGCGTGCAGTTCATGATCTGCAGCGACTGCGGCGTGGCGGCGGAGATCGACGACACGCGGGTCGGGCAGGCGCTGGATGCCGCCGCCGCCGCGGCCGGCTTCGTGCCGCGCCAGCGGATGGTGGAGGTCAGCGGGCTGTGCGCGCGCTGCGCAGCGCCGCGTGATGGGTCGCCAGCGCCAGGCTGAGGACGACGACCGCGCCCGCCTGGTGGGCGGCGCCGAGCGCGACAGGCACGGCAAGCAGGAGCGTCGAGATGCCGAGCGCGACCTGCCCGATGATCGCCACGCCGAGCCACGACGCCATCCGGCGCGCGCGCGCGTCGAGGCCGCCGGCATGGATGCTGCCGACATAGGCGATGGCCAGCACCATCGTTCCGACGGCGATCCAGCGATGGTTGAACTGCACCGCGGCGACGTTCTCGAACAGGTTGGTCCACCAGGGCGCGAGGTCGCCGTAGCCCGCCGGCACGAAGCGCCCGTCCATCAGCGGGAAGCTGTTGTAGGTGAAGCCGGCGTCGGTCCCGGCCACGAAGGCGCCTGCGAGGATGGTCAGCGCGATCGCCGCGAGCGTCGCGCGGCCGAGGACCGCCGGCGCGCCCCGTGCCAGGGGCTCGCGCCGGTCGCCGAGCCGCATCGCGAGGCGCTGGACGAGCGCGAAGATCACGAGCGCGAGGCCGAGATGCGTGGCGAGCCTGTAGGGGCTCACGTCGGTGCGCTCGACGAGGCCGGAGGCGACCATCCACCAGCCCACGGCGCCCTGCAGCCCGCCGAGTGCCAGGAGCCCGCAGAGCCGCGCGAGGAGTCCGCCGCGCACGCGCCCGGAGAAGGCGAACCAGGCCAGCGGCAGCGCGAAGGCGAGGCCGATCAGCCGGCCCCAGAGGCGATGGACGTATTCCCACCAGAAGATCGTCTTGAACTCGTCGAGGGTCATCGACGCGTTCTTCTCGCGGAACTCGGGGATGCGCTGGTACTTGGCGAACTCGGCCTCCCACTGCTCGCGCCCGATCGGCGGGATCGTGCCGGTGACCGGCCGCCATTCGGTGATCGACAGGCCCGACTCGGTCAGCCGCGTCACGCCGCCGATCACGACCATGGCGAAGATCATCGCGGCGCAGATCCAGAGCCAGATCCTCACCGGTCGCAGGTCGTCGCTTGCCGAAGCCATCGTCGTCGCCATCGCGGTCGCGGAGATAGGCCGGTGGCGCCGGCGAGGCAAGCACCGGCGCGCCTGCGGGCTTGACCCGCGCGGCGCGCGGTCGCTATTTGTTCGCATACGAACGATTTCCGCCGGAGGGCCACGTGCCGCCAGCATCCAGCGCGCCGCGCGCGCAGCCGCAGGCGCCGGCCCAGCAATGCGGGTATCGCCTCGAGGACCAGGCCGGCCACCTGCTGCGTCGCGCGCACCAGCGCCACAGCGCGCTCTTCGTCGAGATGATGGGCGCGCTCGAGCTCACGCCGACCCAGTTCGCGGCGCTCGCGCGGCTGCGCGAGCTCGGCGACACGACCCAGAACCAGCTCGGCCGGCTGACGGCGATGGACCCCGCGACGGTCCAGGGCGTGGTGCGACGTCTCGTCGCGCGCGGCCTCGTCGAGCGCCGCCCCGACCCGGCCGACCGCCGCGTGATGGTCCTGTCCCTCACGGCCGCCGGCGCGCGCGTCGCGCGCGACGCCGTCGCCCGTGCGCGCGACATCACGCGCGCCACGCTCGAGCCGCTCGCCGCGGCCGAGCGCGCGCTCTTCGTCGAACTCCTTCGCAAGCTGAGCTGACGCATGACCGAGCTGCGCCTCGCCTTCGGGCTCGACTTCGCCGACCTGCACGCGCGCGAGGGGCTCGTGCGCCTCGACCGCGCCTTCGTCGACGCCCTGTCGGCCGAGGACCCGGCGCTCGCCGACAGGCTGCTGGCCGCGCGCGCCGCGCCCCACGCGCTCGCGCCGCTCGACGCCTCCGCGCTGATGATCGACCTCGGCGCGCCGCTGGAGCGCTTCCTCGGCACGCTCTTCGGCATCGGCGCGGAACTCGCCGCGCTCGCCGCGCGGACGCGGACGCTCGACCCGCTCTGGGAGGCCAAGCGCAACTTCGTCCAGCGCCGCGCGCTCAAGGCGCACAAGCCCGAGGCCGCCGCCGCCTTCGACGGCGCGGCGCTCGCCGCGACGCTCGAGGCCGCGATGGGAGAGCCCCTGACCGAGGCTTCCTTCGCCTTCCATGTCGTCGCATGGACCGCCGCGCCGGACGCGCATGCGGACGCGCTGGCCGCCGCCGAGCGCTACGCGGCCTGGGCCACGCTGTCGCCCGCGGGCCGCGCGCGCCATGCCTCCGGCGTCCTCTTCCGCGCGCCGCGCAAGGTCGATCCCGCGACGCTGGTGCCGGTCGAGCGCATCGAGCGCGACGGCGTGGCGATGATGCGCCTGCCCGAGCATGACTGGCGCGAGCGCGACGCCTTCTCGCTCACCGACCGCGGCATGGACGCGGTCCAGGCGCTCGACCAGGTCAACTACTGCATCTGGTGCCACGAGCAGGGGAAGGATTCCTGCTCCAAGGGCCTGCGCGACCGCAAGACGGGCGCGTTCCAGAAGAGCGCGCACGGCGCGACGCTCGCCGGCTGCCCGCTCGAGGAGAAGATCAGCGAGATGCACACGCTGCGCGCGCGGGGCAGCGCGGTGGCGGCGCTCGCGGTCGTCGCGGTCGACAACCCGATGTGCGCCGGCACCGGGCATCGCATCTGCAACGACTGCATGAAGGCCTGCATCTACCAGAAGCAGGAACCGGTCGACATCCCGCAGGCCGAGACGCGCGTGCTCAAGGACGTGCTCGCTCTGCCCTGGGGCTTCGAGGTCTATTCGCTGCTCACGCGCTGGAACCCGCTCGACTTCCGCCGCCCGCTGCCGCGGCCGCGCTCGGGCCGCAAGGTGCTGGTGGTCGGGCTCGGGCCCGCCGGCTACACGCTGGCGCACCACCTGCTCAACGACGGGCACGCCGTCGTCGGCGTCGACGGGCTGAAGATCGAGCCGCTCGATCCCGCGCTGTGCGGCGTCGGCGCCGATGGCGCGCGCGTGCCCTTCGCGCCGGTGCGCGACGTCGCGACGCTGTCCGAGGACCTGGACGCGCGCGTGCTCGCCGGCTTCGGCGGCGTCGCCGAGTACGGGATCACCGTGCGCTGGGACAAGAACTTCCTGAAGCTGATCCGCCTGCTGCTCGAGCGACGCGACGCCTTCGCGATGCATGGCGGCGTGCGCTTCGGCGGCACGCTCGCGCTCGACGACGCGTGGGAGCTCGGCTTCGACCATGTCGCGCTGTGCATGGGCGCGGGCAGGCCGACCGTGATCGAGATGAAGAACGGCCTCGCGCGCGGCGTGCGCCAGGCGTCCGACTTCCTGATGGCGCTGCAGCTCACCGGCGCGGCGAAGAAGGAGTCGATCGCCAACCTGCAGCTGCGCATGCCGATCGTCGTGGTCGGCGGCGGCCTGACCGCGGTCGACACGGCGACCGAGTCGCTCGCCTACTACGCGCGTCAGGTCGAGAAGTTCGCCGCGCGCCACGCCGTGCTCGTCGCCGAGCGCGGCGAGGAGGCCGTGCGCGCGGGCTGGAGCGAGGAGGACCGCGAGGTCGCCGCCGAGTTCCTCGCGCATGGCGCGGCCATCGCCGCCGAGCGCGCGCGTGCCGCCGCCGAGGGCCGCGCGCCGCGGCTGCGTGCGCTGCTCGAGTCCTGGGGCGGCGCCACCATCGCCTATCGCCGCCGGCTCGCCGACGCGCCGAGCTACACGCTCAACCACGAGGAAGTGGCCAAGGCGATGGAGGAGGGCGTGCGCTTCGCCGAGGGCCTGTCCCCGGTCGAGGTGGTGGCCGACCGCTTCGGCCATGCGGCGGCGCTGCGCCTGACGCGCAGGGGCGAGGCCGGCGACGAGGTCGTCGAGCTGCCGGCGCGCGCGATCCTCGTCGCCGCGGGCACGCAGCCCAACACCGTGCTGGCGCGCGAGGACGGGCGGGTTCGCCTCGACGGCCGCTACTTCGAGGCGATCGACGAGACCGGCGCGCGCGTCGAGCCGGAGCGCGCGATGTCGAAGCCCGGCGCGCCGCAGGTGCTGATGCACCGCGCGCCCGACGGGCGCTTCGTGAGCTTCTTCGGGGACCTCCATCCCTCGTTCTTCGGCAACGTCGTGAAGGCGATGGGCAGCGCCAAGCAGGGCTACCCGGTCATCAGCCGCGCGCTGGCCTCGCGCCCGCCCACGGACGTCTCGCCGGAGGAGCTCTTCGCGCGGCTCGACCGCGACCTGCGCGCGCGAGTCCATGCCGTGCGCCGCCTCACGCCCGACATCGTCGAGGTGGTGGTCGAGGCGCCGCGCGCGGCGCGCGGCTTCCGCCCCGGCCAGTTCTACCGGCTGCAGAACTTCGAGAGCCTCGCGCCGAGGACGGACGGCACGGTGCTGGCGATGGAGGGCCTCGCCATGACCGGCGCCTGGACGGATCCGGCGCGCGGCCTCGTCTCTGTGATCGCGCTCGAGATGGGCGGCTCGTCGGACCTCTGCGCGATGCTGCGGCCCGGCGAGCCGGTCGTGCTCATGGGCCCGACCGGCGCGCCGACCGAGACGCCGGGCGGCGAGACCGTCGCGCTGGTCGGCGGCGGGCTGGGCAACGCGGTGCTGTTCTCGATCGGCCGCGCGCTGCGCGCCGCCGGCTCGCGCGTCGTCTACTTCGCGGGCTACAAGCGGCTGCGCGACCGCTACAAGGTCGAGGAGATCGAGGCGGCGGCCGACGTCGTCATCTGGTGCTGCGACGAGGCGCCGGGCTTCCCGGCGACGCGCCCGCAGGACCGCAGCTTCGTCGGCAACATCGTCGAGGCGATGCGCGCCTATGGCGAGGGCCGCCTCGGCGACCAGGCCGTGAGGCTGGCGGACGCCGACCGCATCGTGGCCATCGGGTCCGACCGCATGATGGCGGCCGTGGCGGCCGCGCGCCACGCGGCGCTGCGCGCGCTGCTGAAGCCCTCGCATTGCGCGATCGGCTCGATCAACTCCCCGATGCAGTGCATGATGAAGGAGATCTGCGCGCAGTGCCTGCAGCGCTGGGTCGACCCTCAGACCGGCAAGGAGACGGTGGTCTTCTCGTGCTTCAACCAGGACCAGCCACTGGACCGCGTCGACTGGGGCATGCTCAACGAGCGGCTGCGCCAGAACGCGCTGGCGGAGAAGCAGACCCGGGCATGGATCGATCGCTGCCTCAGGCGCCTCGAGCTGAGGCCCGCCGCCGCTCCCGCCGCGGCCGGCGACTGAGCGCACTCGCGGCGTCCGCGCTCGCCGCCGCGCTCGCGCTGGCCGCGACCTGCGCCTCGGCGCAGGTCGAGCGCCTCGCGCCGGTCCAGGGCGGCCGCTACGTCAACGGTCCGCTCGGCTTCATGGTGGAGCTTCCGCCGCGCGTCGCCGCCTGCCATCGCCCGCAGGAGGGATGGCGCGAGGGCGTCGTGCTCGTGCTCGGCGGCCGCGGTTGCCATGACCATCGCCTCGCCCCGGCCTTCGTCACCGTGACGGGCGAGCCGAACTCCGAGGCGCTGGGCGACGTCCATTCGCTCGCCGCCAGCCTCTGCGCCAGCCCGGGCTTCGGCGAGGCGCGCGTGGAGGCGGCGCCGCGCGCGATCGCCGGGCGAACCACGCTCGCCTGCCGCCTGCAGGACGAGGCGGGCAACGTCGCGATCGAGGCGCTGGCGCAGTTCGAGACCGCCTCGCCGCCCGTGACCTGGACGAACCTGCGCGTGGCGCTGGTCGCGCGCGGCGATCGCTGGCAGGAATTCGTGCGCGAGTTCGAGGACGCGCTGGGGCGCGTGCGGTGGCTGCCGCGATGACGGGCGCGACGGGGGAGGGAACGATGAACGTCCTGCTGATCACGGGCGACCAGTGGCGGGGGCCGATGCTCGGCGCGCTCGGCCATCCGCTGGCGCACACGCCGAGCCTCGATCGCCTCGCGGCCACGGGCGTGCTGTTCCGCCGCCACCATACCGTCACCGTTCCATGCGGGCCGGCGCGCGCGAGCCTCCACACCGGGCTCTACCTCCACAACCATCGCAGCGTGACCAACGGCACGCCGCTCGCGCGCCACCACGCGAACATGGCGCTGGAGGCGCGCAAGGCCGGGCTCGCGCCGCGTCTCTTCGGCTACACCGACACGAGCCCGGACCCGGAGGGCCTCGCGCCGCGCGACCCGCGCCTCTTCACCTACGAGGGCGTGCTGCCCGGCTACGACGTCGGCCAGACGCTGCACGAGGACTTCAAGCCCTGGCTCGCGCGCCTCCGGCGCCTGGGCTATCGCGGCCTCGACACGCCGGCGCAGGCCTATGATCCCGCGGATGGACGGCTGGGCGGCCCGGCGCGCTTCCGCGCCGAGCATTCCGAGACCGCCTTCGTCGCCGACGCGGCGCTCGACTGGCTCGGCACGCGCGCCGGCCGGCCCTGGTTCGCGCATGTCTCCTTCCTGCGCCCGCATCCGCCCTGGACCGCGCCGGCCGAGTACCTCGCCCAGCATGACCCGGCGCGCATGCAGGCGCCCGCGCCCCTGGCGCCGGCGGGCCTGCATCCGCTGCTCGATGCGCTGCGCGCGCAGTTCCCGGTCTCGCATCTCGTGCCCGGGCGCGCGGGGCTCGCGCGCGACCTGTCCGCCGGGGACGCCGCGGCGCTGCGCAGGACCTATTGCGCGCTGATGACCGAATGCGACCACCATGTCGGAAGGCTGCTCGACTGGCTGGACGAGAGCGGCGAGGCGGCGCGCACGCTGGTCGTCTTCACCGCCGACCATGGCGAGTATCTCGGCGACCACGGGCTCTACGGGAAGGTCGGCTTCCATCCCGCGGCCTTCCACATCCCGCTGCTGGTGCGCCTGCCGGGCGGCGCCGCCGGCCGCGTCGTCGACGCCTTCACCGAATCCGTCGACGTGATGCCGACGGTGCTCGAGGCGCTCGGCCTCGAGGTGCCCTTCGCCTGCGACGGCGCGTCGCTCTCGCCCTGGCTGCGCGGCGAGGAGCCCGCGGCGTGGCGCGAGGCCGTGCACTGGGAGGTCGACTACCGCACGGTGCTCGCTGGCGCGGGCGGCGCCGCGCTCGGCGACGACCCGGACGCGGCAGCGCTGTCGGCGCGGCTGACGCGCGACGCGCTCTACGTGCATTTCGCGCGCGGCGCGCCGCTGCTCTTCGACCTCGCCGCGGACCCGCATGGCCATCGCGACCTGCTGCGCGAGGGCGAAGGCTCGGACCGCGCCTTCGCCGATCTCTCCGCCCTGATGTCCTGGCGCATGCGCCGCGAGGACCGGCGCCTGTCCAACCTGCGGGTCGGGGCGAAGGGGCTGGTGCGCTGGCGCGATTGACTCCGCCGCGCCCGCCTCGGCAGACTGTTAGTAGACGAACGATCCCCCGGGAGGGTGCCGTGGCGAGCTATCTCAGGCCCCGCGAGATGGAGCAGGCGCTGCGCGCGCTCGCGGCCGGCCCGCGCGTCGTGCTCGCCGGCGGCACCGACTACTATCCCGCGCGCGTCGGCAGGCCCCTCGACGACGACATCCTCGACATCACGGCGATCGACGCGCTGGCGCGCATCGAGGAGGACGAGGCGGGGTGGCGCATCCCCGCGCGCTGCACCTGGACGGCGCTGCTCGCGGCCAGGCTGCCGCCGCTCTTCGACGGGCTGAAGGCCGCTTCGCGCGAGGTCGGCGGCGTGCAGGTCCAGAACACCGGCACGATCTGCGGCAATCTCTGCAACGCCTCGCCGGCGGCCGATGGCGTCCCGAACCTGCTCGCGCTCGACGCGGAGGTCGAACTCGCCAGCCTCGCCGGCACGCGCCTCCTGCCCGTGTCCGAATTCGTGCTCGGCAACCGCCGCACGGCGCGGCGGCCGGACGAGCTCGTCGCCGCGCTGCGCGTCGGGCGCCCCGCGCGCCCCGCCAGGGGCGCCTTCGCGAAGCTGGGCGCGCGCCGCTACCTCGTGATCTCGATCGCGATGGCCGGCGCGGTGTTCGAGGTGGAGGGCGGGCGCGTCGCCGCGGCGCGCATCGCGGTCGGCGCCTGCGCGCCTGTCGCGCGGCGGCTTCCCGCGCTCGAGGCGCGCCTCGTCGGCCTGCGGCCGGGCGACGCCCTTCCTTCGATCGGGGCCGAGGACCTCGCGGCGCTGTCGCCGATCGACGACGTGCGCGGCACGGCCGCCTATCGTCGCGACGCGGTCGCGACCCTGCTGCGCCGCATGATCGAGGGAGCCCTGACGTGAGCGACGCCCCAGCCCCGATCCGCTTCAGCGTCAACGGGCGCGTGGTCGAGGTCGCGGTGCCGCCCGCGACGCGCCTCGCCGACGCGCTGCGCGAGGAACTCGGCCTCACCGGCACGAAGATCGGCTGCAACGCCGGCGATTGCGGCGCCTGCACCGTGCGCCTCGATGGCGCGCAGGTCTGCGCCTGCCTCGTGCCGGTCGCGCAGGTGGAAGGCCGCGGCGTGGTGACCGTCGAGGGGCTGGCGCGCGATGGCCGGCTGTCGCGGCTGCAGGAGGCCTTCCACGCCCATGGCGCCGCGCAGTGCGGCATCTGCACGCCCGGCATGCTGATGGCCGCGGACGACCTGCTGGCGCGCGACGCGCGGCCCGACGAGCAGGCCGTGCTCGACGCGCTGGGCGGCGTGCTCTGCCGCTGCACGGGATACCGCAAGATCGTGGAGGCGGTGCTCGACGCCGCGGGCACGGGCGCCGCGGCGCGGCTGGACGCCGATGGCGGCGTCGGCGCGCGCATCGCCAAGGTGGACGGCGTCGCGAAGCTCACCGGCGCCGAGGACTACGGTGCCGACGACTGGCCGGAGGACGCGCTGGTGCTGCGCGCGCTGCGCTCGCCGCACGCCGCCGCGCGCTTCGAGGTCGGCGACCTCGCGCCGCTGCACGCGCGCTTCCCCGGGCTCGTGCGCGTCTTCGCGGCGAAGGACGTGCCGGGGCCCAACGCCTTCGGCATCTATCCGGTCGGGAAGGACCAGCCGGTCCTGGCCGATGGCGAGGTGCGCTATCGCGGCGAGGCCGTGCTTGCGCTGGTCGGCGACGCGGCGACCATCGCGGCCATCCGCGACGAGGACGTGCCGGTCGCGTGGACGCCGCTGCCGGCGATCACGGGCGTCGCGGCGGGCCTCGCGCCCGGCGCGCGTCGCCTGCACGGACACCTTTCCGACAACGTCCTGGTGCGTGGCCGCGTCCAGCGCGGCGACGCGGAGGCCGCGCTCGCCGGCGCGGCGGCCGTCGCCTCGGGGCGCTTCTCCACGAGCTTCGTCGAGCACGCCTACATCGAGCCCGAGGCCGGCTGGGCGCGGCGCGTGGGCGACCGCATCGAGGTCCATGTCACGACGCAGACGCCCTTCATGGACCGCGACGAGATCGCCCATGTCATGGGGCTGAAGCCGGAGCAGGTGCGCGTGGTGCCCTCGGCCGTCGGCGGCGGCTTCGGCGGCAAGCTCGACATGTCCGTGCAGCCGCTGGTCGCGATCGCGGCCTGGCATCTCGGGCGGCCCGTGCGCTGCACCTACACGCGGCCCGAATCCACGGCGTCCTCCACGAAGCGCCACCCCGCGGAGATCGAGGCGCGCTTCGGCGCCGACCGCGACGGCCGGCTGGTCGGCGCGGTCTTCCATGGCGACTTCAACACCGGCGCCTATGCCTCCTGGGGCCCGACCGTCGCGAACCGCGTGCCGGTGCATGCGACGGGCCCCTACGAGGTGCCGCACGTGCGCGCCACGTCCTGCGCGGTGCACACGAACGAGCCGCCCTCGGGCGCCTTCCGCGGCTTCGGCGTGCCGCAGGCCGCGATCGCCCACGAGACGATGATGGACGAGCTCGCCGGCCAGCTCGGCATCGACCCGCTCGAGTTCCGCCACCGCAACGCGCTGCGCCGCGGCTCGGTCACCGCGACGGGGCAGAGGCTGGAGGCGAGCGCCGGGCTGCAGGCCTGCCTCGAGGCGCTGCGCCCGCGCTGGCGCGAGCTGCGCGCCGCCGCCGAGGCCGCCAACCGCGCGGGCGGCGCCGTCCGCCGCGGCGTCGGCGTGGCCTGCATGTGGTACGGGATCGGCAACACCTCGATGTCGAACCCGTCCGAGATGGAGGTCGGCATCGCGCGCGACGGCACGATCACGCTGTTCACCGGCGCGCTCGACATCGGCCAGGGCTCCAACACGATCATGGCGCAGATCGCGGCCGAGGCGCTGGGCGTGCCGGCCTCGCGCATCCGCCTGGTCACCGGCGACACCGACCTGACGCGCGACGCGGGCAAGACCTCGGCGTCGCGCCAGACCTTCGTGTCGGGCAACGCGGTGCGGCTCGCGGCCGAGGACCTGCGCGCGCAGCTCGCGCGGCTCGGCAACGCCGACCTGTCGCTGCTGCCGGAGGTCGCGAAGGGCTGCGTGGCCATGGGCCGCGGCCGCTTCGACCCGCCGACCACCGCGCTCGACGCGGACGGGCAGGGCGTGCCCTACGCCACCTACGGCTTCGCGGCGCAGCTCGCCGACGTCGAGGTCGACGTCGAGCTCGGCACCGTGAAGGTGCTGCGCATCGTCGCCGCGCACGACGTCGGCCGCGCGATCAACCCGGTGCAGGTCGAGGGCCAGATCCATGGCGGCATCGCGCAGGGCCTCGGCCTCGCGCTGATGGAGGAGTACCTGCCGGGGCGCACGGAGAACCTGCACGACTACCTGATCCCGACGATCGGCGACGTGCCGCCGATCGAGGCCATCCTGGTCGAGGACGCGGAGCCGCTCGGCCCC
>Ga0068872_10003250_pt1 | contig 12462 bp, 11 predicted proteins | sample NOAtaG_7_FD_66441 | JGI IMG/M metagenome (GOLD analysis project Ga0068872, IMG submission 66441) | Freshwater lake microbial communities from Lake Erie, under a cyanobacterial bloom - NOAA_Erie_Diel1S_2200h metaG | ecosystem: Environmental > Aquatic > Freshwater > Lake | place: USA: Ohio, Lake...
TGCACACCGGCACGGCGGTAGGCAAGTTGGAAGGCGATCCGCTCACGGTGCAGGGCTACTACAACGTCTGTCGCGACAGCGTCACGAAGACCGACCTTCCCCGCGGACTCTTCTTCGACCAGGACTGGTGCGATCTGAAGAAAGTGATGCCGGTGGCATCCGGCGGCATCCATGCCGGCCAGATGCACCAGCTGATTGATCTCTTCGGCGACGACGTGGTGCTGCAGTTCGGCGGCGGCACGATTGGCCACCCCGCGGGCATCCAGGCCGGTGGAGTCGCGAACCGCGTGGCGCTGGAGGCAATCGTTAAAGCGCGCAACGAAGGCAAGGACATCGCCAATGAGGGCCCTGAGATCCTCCGCAAGGCCGCGCAGTTCTGCACGCCGCTGCGCCAGGCGCTCGATACCTGGAAGGACGTGAGCTTCAACTACGCCTCCACCGACACCAGCGACTACGCCGTGACGCCCTCGGCCGCGAGCTGAGCCCGTCGAATCACACACGGAGACACACGCCATGATGACCAACCCCGCCGGACGCATCACGCAGGGTCAGTTCAGCTTCCTGCCGGACCTGACCGACGACGAGATCCGCATGCAGATCGACTACGGACTCGGCAAGGGCTACGCCTGGAGCGTCGAGTACACGGACGATCCGCACCCGCGTAACACCTACTGGGAGATGTTCGGTAACCCGATGTTCGACCTGGAGGACGCCGCAGGCGTGATGCTGGTGCTGGCCGACTGCCGCAAGGCTTTCCCGCGGCACTACATCCGCCTGATGGCCTTCGACTCCACGCGCGGCGTGGAGTCGATCACGATGAGCTTCATCGTGAACCGCCCACCAAATGAGCCCGGCTTCGGTCTGGCGCGGCAGGAGTGGCACAACCGCACGATGCGCTACACGGTGCACTCCTACGCCACCGACAAGCCCGAAGGCGAGCGCTACTGAGCCAAGCGCTGCGGAGGCCACGCATGTACAAGATCCCTGGCAGCAGCAGCGACATGCCGGTGACGACGGCCGCCACGGAAGGCGCCGCGCCCGCACCCGATGCTCTCGGTGCCGCGCGCAGCGTGGCCGAGGTGATGGCCGGTTCGCAGGTCGAGGAGGTGCTCGCCGAACTCGACCGCGAGCTGGTGGGTCTCAAACCGGTGAAGGCGCGCATTCGCGATATCGCCGCATTGCTGGTGATCGACAAGCTGCGCAAGAACCTGGGGCTCTCGTCGCAGGCGCCGAGCCTGCACATGTGCTTCAGCGGCAACCCCGGCACAGGCAAGACCACGGTGGCGATGCGGATGGCGCAGATCCTCCAGCGTCTGGGTTATGTGCGCAAAGGCCACATGGTGGCGGTGACGCGTGACGACCTCGTCGGGCAGTACATCGGCCACACCGCGCCCAAGACGCGCGAGGTGCTGAAGAAAGCGATGGGCGGGGTGCTGTTCATCGACGAGGCCTACTACCTCTACCGTCCGGAAAACGAGCGTGATTACGGGCAGGAGGCGATAGAGATTCTCTTGCAGGTGATGGAAAACAACCGGGACGATCTGGTTGTGATCCTCGCCGGCTACAAGGATCGGATGGACACCTTCTTCCAGTCCAACCCCGGCATGAGCAGCCGTATCGCCCATCACCTCGATTTTCCCGACTACTCCGCGGGGGAGCTGATGCACATCGCGGGCAAGATGCTCGCAGAGCAGCACTACCACTTCGGCGAGGGCGCCGAGGCCGCTTTCGACGCTTACCTCGAACGGCGGATCGTGCAGCCGCACTTCGCCAACGCCCGCAGCGTGCGCAACGCGCTGGATCGCGCGAGGTTGCGGCAGGCATCGCGGCTCTTCGCCGATCGCGATCGGGCATGGACCGCGGAGGAACTCTCGACCATCGCCGCGGACGATATCCTCGCAAGCCGGCTGTTTGGCAACAGTACGAGCTGACGCATGAACCGCAACAGGATGCCGGCTCGCGACCCGACGCCCCGCCTGAGCGCGCTGGTCTTCGACGTGGATGGCACGCTCGCAGATACCGAGGAGGCGCATCGCCAGGCATTCAATGCGGCCTTCCATGCGCGTGGGCTGGCCTGGCACTGGGACCTCGAGACCTACACGCAATTGCTCGAGGTTTCGGGGGGCAAGGAACGGCTCCGGCACCATGTCACGGTGAGCCGGGACCCGCTGGGGACACAGGATGCCGCCACGCAGGAGGCGGAGATCGCGGCCATCCATGCGGCCAAGACTGCGGCCTATGAAAGACTCGTGCGCGAGGGTGGGCTGCAGCTTCGCCCGGGCGTGGCGGATCTGATCGAGACGGCAGGACGCGCGGGGCTCGCACTGGCCATCGCCACCACGACAACGCCGGCCAATATCGATGCATTGTTGGCGGGCACGCTGGGCGCTGATTGGCGCCGGCTGTTCGCTGTAGTTGAGGATGCCTCCACTGCCCCACTGAAAAAGCCCCATCCGCAGGTCTACCTGCAGACGCTTGCCGGTCTCAATCTCGGGGGCAACGAGTGCCTCGCCTTCGAGGACTCTGCCAACGGGCTCCGTGCCGCGCGATCTGCCGGTATCGCCACGATCCTCACGCCGACGGCCTTCACTGCGGGCCAGGATTTCAGCGAGGCCGCACGCGTGCTGCAGGACCTCGCCACTCTCACGCTCGATGAACTGCTCTGCTGGCATACGAACTCGCTTGACGGCAGCATCGGCATCCATAACAACAGCTGAATACGGTAGACCTTATGCCACTGTCGCAACGTGCCACCCTCACCCGCTTCCTGATCGAAGAGCGGCGTCGCTACCCGGACGCGAGCGGAGATTTCAACGCCCTGATCCTCGACATCGCCATCGCCTGCAAGGCGATCGGTCGCGCGGTGGCGTCAGGCGCACTGGGCGGGGTTCTTGGCAACCACGGCGGTGAGCAGGCGAGCATCAACGTGCAGGGCGAAACGCAGAAAAAGCTCGACGTCATCAGCAACGAGATCTTCATGCGTGCCACCGAATGGGGCGGACAGCTTGCCGGCATGGCCTCGGAGGAAATGGACGATCCCTACCCCATTCCCGACGGCTACCCGCGCGGCAACTACCTGCTGGTCTTTGATCCGCTGGATGGCTCCAGCAACATCGACGTGAACGTCTCGGTGGGCAGCATCTTCTCGATACTGCGCGCACCGCAGGACCTGATCGACAGCGGCCGCACGCTCACCGCGGAGGATTTCCTCCAGCCCGGAACACAGCAGATGGCGGCGGGCTACGCGCTCTATGGCCCTGCAACCATGCTGGTGCTCACGGTGGGCGCGGGCGTGCACGGCTTCACGCTCGACCCCGCCATCGGCGAGTTCAAGCTGACACACCCGAACATCCAGGTGCCCGCCGACACGCAGGAATTCGCCATCAATGCCTCGAACAGCCGCTTCTGGGAGTCACCCGTTAAGCGCTACGTGGACGAGTGCCTGGCCGGCAAGACCGGTCTGCGCGGCAAGGACTTCAACATGCGCTGGATTGCCTCGATGGTTGCGGACGCGCACCGCATCCTGATGCGCGGCGGCGTCTTCATGTACCCGCGCGACACCAAGGACCCGAGCAAGCCCGGGCGTCTCAGGCTGCTCTACGAAGCAAACCCGATCGGCATGGTGATGGAGCAGGCAGGCGGGCGCGCGAGCACCGGGCGCGAACCCGTCATGGGCATCCAACCCACCAGCCTGCACCAGCGCATCGGGCTGGTCTTCGGCTCACGCAACGAAGTGGAGCGCATCGAGCGTTATCATTCGGAACCGGCGTCCTACAGGGACACCAACCCCCTGTTCGCCGAGCGCAGCCTCTTCCGGGACTGACGCCTCGTCCGGGCAGACGGAGTACATAACAAGACCAGCGAGGAAGCACCCATGTCCCAGCGTCATCCCATCATCGCCATTACCGGCTCCTCGGGTGCCGGGACCTCCACCGTGACGCGTACGTTCCAGAACATCTTCCGCAGGGAAGGGGTGACGGCCGGGATCATCGAGGGTGACAGCTTCCACCGCTTCGACCGCAAAGAAATGAAGATCCGCCAGGCCGAGGCCGAAGCGACGGGTAACACGCACTTCAGCCATTTCGGCCCCGACACAAACCTCTTCGGCGAACTCGAAGAACTGTTCCGCACCTACTCCGAGACCGGTAACGGCCGGGCGCGCAAGTACCTCCACAACCTCGAGGAAGCGGCGCCCTACCATCAGGAGCCCGGCACCTTCACGGCGTGGGAAAGCCTGCCTGAGAACACCGATATGCTCTTCTACGAGGGCCTGCACGGCGCTGTGCGCACACCGGAGTTCGACATCGCACGCTACCCGGATCTCCTGATCGGCGTGGTGCCAGTGATCAACCTCGAATGGATCCAGAAGCTCTGGCGCGACAAGCACGTGCGTGGCTACACCACGGATGCAGTGGCTGACACCATCCTGCGGCGTATGCCCGACTACGTGAACTACATCTGCCCGCAGTTCACGCACACCCACGTGAACTTCCAGCGTGTGCCCGTTGTCGACACCTCCAACCCTTTCATCTCGCGGGATATTCCCAGTCCCGACGAGAGCATGGTGGTGATACGCTTCGCGCAGCCGAAGGGCATCGACTTCCAGTACCTCCGCAACATGATCGACGGCTCCTGGATGAGCCGCGCGAACACCATCGTGGTGCCCGGAGGAAAGATGGAACTCGCGATGCAGCTCATCTTCACGCCCTTCATCTGGCGGATGGTGGAGCGCAGGAAGCGCGCCCTCGGCCTTGCCTGACGCCAACGCCAGATCCGGAGCCTTTCACGCATGAGCACTTGCCCCTCACGCCCTGCACCCTCGCCTGCACTTGCCCGCGAGATGGCAAACGCCATCCGCATGTTGTCCGTCGATGCCGTCGAACAGGCAAAGAGCGGCCACCCCGGCGCGCCGATGGGCATGGCCGAGATCGCCGAGGTGCTGTGGAACCGGCACCTGAAGCACAACCCCGCGAATCCGCTCTGGGCAGACCGCGACCGCTTCGTGCTCTCGAACGGCCACGGCTCGATGCTGATCTATTCGCTGCTGCACCTCACGGGCTACGATCTGCCCATCGAGGAGATCAAGCGCTTCCGCCAGCTGCACAGCAAGACCGCGGGCCACCCCGAGGTAGGCATCACGCCCGGCGTCGAGACCACCACCGGCCCGCTGGGGCAGGGCATCACCAACGCTGTGGGCATGGCGCTCGCCGAGTCCCTGCTCGCGGCCGAATTCAACCGCCCGGGCCACACGATCGTCGACCATCACACCTACGCGTTCCTCGGTGACGGCTGCCTGATGGAGGGCATCAGCCACGAGGCCTGCTCACTCGCAGGCACGCTGCGCCTCTCGAAATTCATCGCCTTCTACGACGACAACGGCATTTCGATTGATGGCCATGTCGAAGGCTGGTTCACCGACGACACGCCCAAGCGCTTCGAGGCCTATGGCTGGAACGTGATCCCGGCAGTAGACGGCCATGACACGGCAGCGGTAGACGCCGCACTGCTGGCCGCCAGAGCGCAGTCCGCGCGTGCCGACGGCAAGCCCACGCTGATCTGCTGCCGCACGGTGATCGGCAAGGGCTCGCCCAACAAGGCGGGCACGCACGATGTGCACGGCGCAGCACTCGGTGCAGCGGAGGTGGCGGCCACGCGCGAAGCACTCGGCTGGACGGCTGCACCTTTCGAGATCCCGGCGCACATCGCCGAGGCCTGGGACGGTCGCGCGGCAGGCGCCGCCGCAGAGTCGGAATGGAACGCGCGCTTTGCGGCCTATCGTGCAGCGTATCCGGCAGAGGCCGCGGAGTTTGAACGTCGCATGCGCGGCGAACTCTCACCCGCCTTCGCCGCAGACTTGCCTGCGGTGTTTGCCGCGATTGCCGCCAAACCGGATGCCGTGGCCACCCGCAAAGCCAGCCAGAACGCACTCGATGCGCTGGCGCCGCTGGTACCGGAGTTCTTCGGTGGCAGCGCAGACCTCACCGGCTCGAATCTCACCAACTTCAAGGGCTGCGTGCGCGCCGGGCGTGACACCTGGGGCAACCACCTGAGCTACGGCGTGCGCGAGTTCGGCATGGCCGCGATCATGAACGGCATCGCACTGCACGGCGGTTACATTCCCTACGGCGGCACCTTCCTCACTTTCAGCGACTACAGCCGTAACGCCATCCGTATGGCGGCGTTGATGAAGCAGCGTGTGATCCACGTCTTCACGCACGACTCCATCGGCTTGGGCGAAGACGGCCCCACGCACCAGTCGGTCGAGCATGTGCCCAGCCTGCGGATCATCCCCAACCTCGATGTGTGGCGCCCGGCAGACGGCCTTGAAACCGCCATCTCTTGGGCGGCCTCGCTAGAGCGCGCTGATGGCCCCAGCGCGCTGTGCCTCTCGCGCCAGAACCTGCCGCGCCTCACCGATATCGCACAGGCAGACGATATCCGTCGCGGCGGCTATGTACTCGCCGACACGCCCGATGCGCGTGCTGTGCTGATAGGCACCGGCTCGGAACTCTCCATCGCGATGGAAGCGCGGGAGCGTCTGGCGGCAGAAGGCATCGCGGTGCGCGTGGTCTCGATGCCCTGCACCAACCTCTTCGACCGGCAGGAGCGCGCATACCGTGATGCGGTGTTGCCCTTGGCGCTGCCCGCCGTTGCCGTAGAGGCAGCGCAGCCTGACTTCTGGCACAAGTACACCGGCCGTAACGGCGCCATCGTGGGCGTGGCGAGCTTCGGCGAATCCGCGCCGGCAAAGGATCTCTACAACCACTTCGGCATCACGGCCGCCGCCGTGGCACAGGCCGTCAAGGACGTCATCGCGTGAGCAACCCGCACTCTTGGGATCTGGTGCTGTTCGATCTCGACGGCACGCTGATCGAGACCTCGCCCGAGATCCTCGACGCCGTGAACGACACCATGGACTCCTGCGGCTTTGCGCAGGTGTCGCAGGAGCAGGTGAATGTGTGGATTGGCCGTGGCACGCGCGAACTCCTCGCGCAGGCGCTCGCCTTCACCTGGCGGGAAGACATTGCAGACGTGCGCGGCTCAAAGCGATTCCACGCCATCGAGAAAGTCTTCTCGGGGCACTACGCGAAGCGCTGCGGCACGCGAAGCCACCTCTACCCCCATGTGCGCGAGGTGCTTGAAGAGTTGCGCTCGGCGGGCATGCGGCTCGCGGTAGTCACCAACAAGGAAGACCGGTACACGCAGGCCATCCTCGAGATGCATGCGCTCACGCCGCTCTTCGACCGTGTCGTGAGCGGCGATACCTTTCCCGCCCGCAAGCCGGACCCTGCCGGTGTGCTCGCCTGCATGGAAGCCTTCGGCGCGACGGCTTCACGCACGCTCTTCGTGGGAGATTCCGCCATCGACGTCGCCACCGCGCGCAATGCGGGTGTCGCGGTCTGGGCCCTTCCTTACGGCTACAACATGGGCGAGCCGATCGAGTCCTGCTCGCCCGATCGCGTGATCGCGGATTTCTCTGCGCTGCGCGTGGCCTGAGCGCCGCGCTCAGCGCAGCGCCACCACGAGCAGGGCCCAGACGAGCGGCGGCCCCGCAAGCACGACCAGCACCGTATAGCCCAGCAGGTGCCGCAGCAGCAGGGGACGCTCGGGCTCCTGCGCGCTGGCAACGACGAGTGCGCCATTGCTCGAGAATGGCGAGGTGTCGACGATGGTCGTGGCTACCGCGATGGCCGCCACGGTCCCCGCCACAGGCAGATCACCGGCGGACAGAAGCGGGACCGCAAGCGGCACCAGCACGCCGAGCAGCGCGGTGGAGGACGCAAAGGCCGACACCACCCCTGCAAGCACGCAGAGCAGCAAGGCACTTGCCAAGGGCATGCCGAGCGCCGTGATGATCTCGCCGAGCCACGTCACCGTTCCTGCGCGCTCCAGCACGCCCACATAAGTGACGATGCCGCAGATGAGCAGCACCGTGGACCACGCGACGCCCTTCTCGGCCTGCGCGTGCCCCGTCGGCACGGCAATGGCCAACAGCACGATCACGGCCACCGACACGAAACCGATGTTCATGCCCAGGCCGAGCGAGGCGACTGCAAGCAGACCGAGTGCAAGCCAGGTGAAACGCTGCTCGCGGGTGGCGGGTTCTGACGATGCCGCAGCGAGCGGCACCGCAGCCTCACGGCGCCGCGCGACTGCCAAACCGCCCAGAACGAGAAAGGCAAGCGAGGCGATCAGCAGGTTGAAGCACAGACTTGCGAAGAACAGGAACGCGGGCTCCATCGCCAGCCCCGCGCGCTCCGCCACCCCGTTGGTGATACCCCCGTACACCGACGATGGCGAGAAGGCGCCCGCCTGCGTGCCATGGATCAGCATGATGCCCATCAGCAAGGGCGAGAGCGCGAACTGCGCGGCGAGGCGCAACGCCACCGGCGCCAGCATCGCGACCGCCGCGGGCCCCGGCGCACCTACGGCCGTGAGCAGCCCCGCGAGCGCGAACACGAGCCAGGGCATCACGGCCGCTCGTGCGCCCGCCGCTCGGGCGGCCGCATCGACAAGACGGTCGATGGCGCCGTTTGCGCTCGCGAAAGCAAAGAGGTAAGTCACGCCAACCAGGGTGAGGAACAGATCCGCGGGAAAACCCCCGAAAACATCCTTCGCCGCCATGCCCGCCGCGAACACGCCCACCCCGAACGCCGCTGCGAACCCCAGCAAGCCCATGTTGACGGGCAACACGGCCGCGCAGAGGAACACCGCAGCAAGCACGAGGAGCGAGATCAGGTGTATCGACATCGGATACCACGCAGTGCCAGAGGCCCCTGAACGCGGGGAGCCCGGAGTGCAGCAGGCTAGCACGCGCGATGCCGGCAGCGGAGCCGCAGGCGCCCCGCAGCGAGACCCGCGCCACAGGGATACACGGGCCACTTGATCGAGAGGACCGTGACCGCGATCATGCCCCGACAATTTGTGCGGGACACCTCTCAGCCATGATCTCCACACGCCAAGAGGCAGACATCCTCGTCTGCGAACTGAAAGGCCGTCTCGACATGGTTACCTCCGAGGCTACGGGCGAGGAGATCATGTCTCTGGTGGCAGCTGGAAACACCCGACTGCTGCTCAACCTTGCATCACTCGACTATGTGAGCAGCATCGGTTTGCGGGTCTTTGTGCGGGCTGCCAAGGCTGCTCACGCGGCCGGTGGAGCGCTCAAGCTCTGCAGCCCCACGCCTTCGGTCGCCAAGGTGCTGGAGATTTCCGGGATGGACAACCTGCTGGATCTTCAGGCCACGGAAAGCGCCGCGCTCGCCGCCTTCTGATACCACGCACGCTCAGGCAACGCTGAGCGCCTCGTAGTGATCCCGGAGGGCATCGCGCAGCATGTCCTCCAGCGAAAAAAGTTCCATCTCAAGTTGCTGCGTGAGCGCGGCGGCAAACTCCGTGCGGCGAAAGCAGCGCACGAAACCGCGCGTCGCAGGCAGGCAGCCTCGCAGCAGCATGGCGGCACGCAGATTCAGCAGAGGGTCGGCGCGCGCGAACAGCGCGAGCGATGCGCCCTGCCCCGCGCCGAGCGTAGAGGCGACCTCCTCCCACGTACCCGGATCATCGAGCGCACCGTCGATGGCAATGACCTGGATCCCGCCCATGTCGACATCGGCAGCGAACTGCCTCAAGGCACGACGGGCACCCGGCTCCACCACCAGCACGCGCGCCACTTCCTCCTCCGCCCGGGCGAGCAGCAATTCGAGGAACGTCTGCCCGAGCCTGCCAAAGCCGGCGATCACCACATCATCGCGCGCGCCGGTGTGCTCGAAGTGGGATCCGAGCTGCTCGTCATAGAGCTGCAGCGCCGCGATCCTGTGGGTGCTGAAGACGCTCGGCCCACGTGCTCCCCCCCGCTCCCGGCGCGTGCGCGCCATGCGGTTCACGGGACGCAGCAGAGCAAGATCTGCCACATGGGCTGCGACCGGCAACGCGGGGTTCATGCCATGCACGGCCCAGGCGCACTCGAGATTGAGGAGATCGTCGTCGCCAATGACAACCGCACGATGGGCGCGGTCGAGGGAAAGCGCCCTGAGCACCGCATCTTGCGTGAGGTTGCCACGCAGACGCAGAGGATCGCCCGGCCTGTCGGCCGCTAGGAATTCGGGGAAAACCTGCCCTGACCGGTGCTCCGCGAGCAGCACGCGCCGCCCGGGATCCACCGCCTGCACGGCGGCCACGTACGCGGCTGCCAGATCCCCGGAACCCACCACCACCACATGATCACGCAGAGCGCGCTCATGCGCGGCGCGGGCACGAAGGAGGCTCAACAGTGCATCGGCCACCACCGTGGTGGTGATCAGCGGCGCGAGGTAAAAGGCGATCCAGAGCGAGATGCGCGGCAGCATCGGGCCGTGGGGCAGCGGCGTCCCGAGGTCCGTGCCGCCGAAGACGAACAGGCTGGCAGCGTAGTAGACCCACTCGAGCGGGGTCTGTTCGTGCATGTCAGAGATGTTCGAGGTGTCCGCCCCGCCCGCGAAGCCAAAGACCGCCAGCACGAACACGGCCAGCGTGCCGCCAAAGCGGAACAGGCGTCCTCGGGACAAGAGTCCCTTGGCGGGGAGTCGGGGGGGTGTATCCACGCGGCGTACCGGGCAACAAGAGCCCGGGCAGGATACCCGCTCAACGGCTGGCGAGCATCCCGTCGTTGATATGCCGAAGGCTCCCCTCGGCGGGGCGCTGCACCAGTTCCAGCACCGGGCAGGCGCCACGGAGCCGGTCGTGCATGTCCTTCACCGGCATCTCCCAGTCCGAGAGCGGCCCCGCCGCATAGCCATGCCCCCCGAGCCCGCCCTGCACGCGCTCGCAGAGCAGTTTGTCCTCGTGGTTGATCTGGGCGTTGATGCGTCGGGCAAGGTAGCGCACGCCACGGGTCTCGCGGCTTGCATCGCGGCGGTGGTAGAGCGGCAGGCGCACCTCGGTAGTGCCCGGCCCGGTGGGCAGCACCTGAAAGATGTTCATGCCGTCCGGGTAGACATCGAAACCGATATTGACCGGCATGAAACAGAACATCCACGTCGAACGGATGGACTGCGGCAAACCCGAGAAGGCCCTGCGCGCGAGCCCCTGATAGGCCCGCTCCGACCAGTTTGGGGACGCGCGCTCGCGCATCGTACTGCGCGACCACGACACCCCGTGCGTGTTGATGGTGCAGGCGAGTTCGTTGTCCATCAGACGGTGCAGGCCGGGGTGGCCGTAGGGCACGTGGTAGTTGTCGAGGTAGTTGTCGAGTGCGACCTTCCAGTTGCAGTTCCACTGCTCGACCCTGCGAACACCCTGTGCCGGCACCATGTCCTCGATGCCGAAGGGCTCAAGCTCCGTGGCCAGTTCGCCGAGCACGGAGTTGAGCGATGGCCCACCGCCCGCGATCCTCACGAACACGAGCCCAAGGAATGTCTCGAGCTCGAACTCCCGCAGGCCGAGGCTCAGCTTGTCCAAGGCCTGAAAGGTACGCTCGGCGGGCACCCGCGCGAGTTGGCCCTCGAACTCGTAGGACCAGGCGTGATAGGGGCAGGTGATGTGCCGTTCGCAGTGACCGTTGCCGTCCAGAAGGCGGGCGCCCCGGTGACGGCAGGCGTTCTGGAAGGCGCGCAGGTGGCCATCGGAGCCACGCATCACGATCACGCTGTCGCGCCAGAGGTCAAGGGTGACGTAGTCGCCGGCAGCGGAGAGTTCGTTCTGGTGACAGACAAACTGCCAGCTGGGGAGAATCACGCGCTCGTATTCGAGTTCCAGAAGCTCAGGGCTCAGGTAGGCCCAGGCCGGGAGAGGCGTGACGGCATTGATGCGGTCGGCGTGGCGGAGATCGGTGAAGGTGTTCATGCGAGGGCTCCGTTGGCGTGATACCGGGACGGGCGTACGCGCCAGTGAGTTCTGTTCTTTCGTTCAATTAGTTTGAACGAAGGTACAGCAATGATCGTTTGCCCGTCAACCGCCCACCCTTTGTCCCGGCCAGCACCGCGTTGCCGCCAGCGCGCCACTTGCGAGACGCAGCGCTTTCACGCCGCTCACTCAACGGTTGGCAGGTTCCGCCAGGCGGAGCAATTCCGCATCCAGCGTCCGGATCACGGGGGCGGCGCTGGCCAAACCAATCAGGTTGCGCAGCTCCAGCGGGTCCTGCTGCAGGTCATAGAACTCGTCCATGCCCTGCAGGTCGCGATAGCGGATGAGTTTGTAGCGCTCCGTGCGAACCGCGTCGTAGCCCATGCGGAGGATCCTCGGAAAGACCGTGTCGCTGTAGTACTCGATCAGGAAAGCCTCCCGCCATGGCGCATCTCGCCCTTCCAGAAGTGGCACCAGAGAACGCCCGTCCACGCCGGGGTCGGGCGCAGCCCTGCCCAACTCCAGCAGCGTCGGTGCGAGGTCGATCCCCAGCGCGAAGCGGTCCGGCGCAAGACCCGCGCGCACGCGCCGCGGGTAACGCACCAGGAGCGGCACGCGGATGGCCTCCTCGTAGGCGAGGCG
>Ga0068872_10003252_pt1 | contig 12457 bp, 5 predicted proteins | sample NOAtaG_7_FD_66441 | JGI IMG/M metagenome (GOLD analysis project Ga0068872, IMG submission 66441) | Freshwater lake microbial communities from Lake Erie, under a cyanobacterial bloom - NOAA_Erie_Diel1S_2200h metaG | ecosystem: Environmental > Aquatic > Freshwater > Lake | place: USA: Ohio, Lake...
TGGCGGCGACATCCGGCTGATTGCATTCATCACGGAGCCGGGGCCGATCCGGAAAATCCTCACGCATCTTGGCGAACCACTCGAGCCACCACCGGTGTCGCCCGCTCGCGGCCCGCCCACCGCCTGGGGCGAGCTCATCCAGGCGCATGACGACCGCGAAGCGGTTCAGATATCGCCCGACGAGCTGCAGGTGATCGACATCCACAGCCTCTGAGCGGTGCCGGACGCGCGGTCAAACCAAAGCCCCCAAGGTGGCCGAACTCGGACAGACTCCGCGCCGACGGCAGAAAAACGCCACTGCAGGGGGAGGGCAGCCGTTCCGGGAGCAGCTGATCAGGTGCCGGAAAACGCGGCACCAGCCTCACCAGCCGCCGCCCATCGGCCCGGAAATGCCTATCGACATGGTTGCGGAAGTGCCATTGGCCGGACTATCCCTCGGGCAAAGTGAAGTTCGCTTCGGCCCACGACCTCCGGCGGACGTTCGGCGAGCGATGGGCGGCCCGGCTGATGCCCGTGCAGTTGATGGAGTTGATGCGGCACAAGAACATCGAGACGACCCTGCGGTACTACGTCGGGGCGAACGCCCAGCGGACCGCCCAGTCGATCTGGGCCGCCTTCCAGCAGCAGGGGCAGGTTTTGCCGCCCGCCCCTGCCGGAGAGGTCGTTTTAGAGGCTGCGCGCAACAAAACGCGCAACAACGACCCCTCCGACCATCAAAAAACAACTAGGCCCGGTGTGATTCGAACACACGACCAAGGGATTATGAGTCCCCTGCTCTAACCACTGAGCTACGGGCCCGAAGACGGCAGTATAGAACCCGCGAACCACGGCGTGCGGCCCGGGCGGCTATACCGCTGTGACAAGGTGGGTACGATGGTAAGCCGCCCGTGCGACGCACAGCCTGCCGCCTCTGGAGACCATCCCGTGATCCATCCGTATTCCTTCGCATGTCGTCTGGTCCTGATCGGCTCGGTCGCGTGCCTGACCGTCGTGCCGCATCGCTTCGGCTTGGCCGCGGCCGAGCGGGCCGATGGGGCCGGGCTCACGGAAATTTTCAACGGCCGGGACTTCACCGGCTGGAAACTGCCCGCGGAACCATACTGGCGCGTGGAAGACGGCGCGATCGTCGGCGAAAGCGACGAGGCGAAGAAGGGCTCGATGCTCTACACCGAGAAGACCTATGCCGACGTCGATTTCGAGACGGAGTTCCGCTTTCATGGGGAAGTGGACAGCGGCGTCATGATGCGCAAGCCGGAGGTCCAGGTGCAGATCGGCATCTCGCGAAGCCTGAAGCGCGACATGACCGGCTCGTTCTACGTCGGCAAGTATCCCGAGGAGGCGCAGGCGAAGCGGGCCGGTGAACTTCTCAAGCCCGGCGCGTGGAACCGGCTTCGGATCGTCGCCCGCGGCGACACGTTCACCGTGTGGCTCAATGGCGAGCAGGTGTCGACGTACACCGCGCCCGCCCATCGGGAGCCGGCACCGATCGGCCTCCAGGTCCACAGGGACTTGCGGATGAAGGTCGAGTTCCGCAACCTGAAGGTTGGGGAGCCCTGACATCGAAGCCCGCAGCCTCAGCGGGGGGGCGACGGCTGTCCGGCGGGCGCGACCTGCTTGAGAAGGCGGAAGAAGTCGCTGTCGGTGGTGAGGATCAGCGTGCTGTCGGCCCCCAGCGCCGTGCGGTAGGTGTCGAGCGTCTTCTGGAAGGCGTAGAAGTCGGCCGCCCGCGGGCTCGCCGTGTAGCCGCGGGCGTAGATCTCCGAGGCCTGGGCATCGGCCGTGCCCTTGATCTGCTGCACTTTCCGGTAGGCGTCGGACTGGATCCGCCGCAGGTCGAGCTCCTTGCGGCCCTCGATCTTCGCCGCCTCGCCGGCCCCCTCGGACCGAAACCGCTCCGCGATCTGCATCCGCTCGGAGATCATGCGGTCGTAGATCTTCTCGATCACGCCCGCCTTGTAGTTGAGCCGCTTGACCCGCACATCGAGCAACTCGATGCCCCAGAGGTGCATCTTCGGGGCGGCGGCCGTGAAGATCTCCCGCTCCAGCTCCTTGCGGCCGAAGCGGATCGGCGCCAGACCGCCCAGCGTTGCGCCGGCCTGGGCGAGGGCCGCGTCCTGTTCGGGCATACGTCCCTTGTCGGAGCGGACGAGCTCCACCAGGTCGTGGCGGGCGACGACGTTTCGTGTCTCGCTGCCGATGATGTCGTCGATCCGCGACATGGCGCTGCGCTCGTCGCGCAGGCTCTGGAAATAGACGAGCGGATCGACGATCCGCCAGCGGGCGAACGTATCGACGACGATGTACAGCTTGTCGCGCGTGGTCATCTCGCTCGGCGGCCCGTCCCACTCGAGGATCCGCTTCTCGAAGCGATTGGCCGTCTGCACGAAGGGAATCTTGAAGTGCAGCCCCGCGCCGGGCCGGGCGTCCGGGGCGTTGGAATTGATCGGCCGGCCGACCGGGCTTCCGAACTGGGTGATCACGACCTGCTCCGTCTGGTCCACGGTGTAGGCGCAGCCGAAGATCACGATCGCCGCGGCCACGGCGGCGACGACACCTGCCGGCGAGACGAGGAAGTCGCCGACCCGACGGGCGAATTGGAGCAGCGGATGGTTGATGGGCAGCGGGCTCACGGCTGGGCCCTTGCGGGGGTGGGCTCGGGCGGGCGGAGATTCATCAGTGGCAAAAACTGCCGGGCGTCGGCGTCGAGGATGATCTTGCCGCCGAGCCGCGGAATCACGTCGGCCATCGTCTCCAGGTACAGCCGCTGCCGCGTGACCTCGGGAGCCTTCTCGTACTGCTCGAGCAGGGCGCGGAAACGGGCCACGTCCCCCTCGGCCTCGTTGACCCGCTTGAGCGCGTAGCCCTCGGCGGCGCTGATCTCCTTGGCCGCCTCGCCGCTGGCCCGGGGGACCACCTTGTTGTATTCGCCGTTGGCCTGGTTGATCATCTGCTCCCGCTCCTGCTGGGCGCGGTTGACCTCGTCGAATGACCGCTGCACCGGCGCCGGCGGATGCACGTTCTTGAGCTGCACCTGCTGGACGCGGAGCCCCATCCGCAGGTCCTGCACGAGCGCCGTGAGCTTGGCGATGGCGTCGTTCTCGATCCCCTGGCGGCCGATCGTCAGCACCTCGTCGACGGTCCGGTCGCCGACCACCTCCCGCATCACGCTTTCGGCGAGGTCGCGGAGCGTGGGGCCCGGCTCACGCATGTTGAACAGATACGCCTCGGGATCGGAAATCTCGTACTGCACGACCCACTCGACGTGGGCGGCGTTGAGGTCACCCGTGACCATGTCGCTCTCACGGCGGCCCTCCTGCGACACCTGGTCGGGGTTCGTGGCCCCCGACGAGCCGAAGCCAAACTCCATCTTCAACTGCCGCTTCACCGGCAGGATCGTCACCCGGTCGATGCCGAAGGGCAGCTTGAGATGTAGGCCCGGGCCGGTCACGTCGACGAACCGGCCGAACCGCTGCACCACGCCCACGCTCTCCGTGCCCACGGTGTAGATACCACGGGCCAGCCCGGCGACGAGGAGCGCGGCGAGGGCGGCCGCGGCTACCCACGGCAGGGAGAAGCCGCCGGGGGGGAGGGATGGACGGCGGGGAAATGGCGGGAAATCCGGCATGGCAGCGAGACTACCCTCGCGCCGGCAGTCCGTCGAATCGCGGTTTCAACGGCGGCGCCATGCGGGACCCCGGCGGACGCGATATCGTGGCGGCACCGCCCGCAGCCCCCTCTCGGAGAATCCCATGCCCCCCGTCGCCCGCATCCTCGTGCCGATCCTGTGGCTGGTCGCCGCCGTGGCCACGGCCGCGGATTCCTCGCTCACCTTGCCCGGCGGGGAGGGGCCGGGCAAGGGCAAGAAGATCGTGCTTGTCAGCGGCGACGAGGAGTACCGCAGCGAGGAGGCGCTCACGCAACTCGGCAGGATCCTCGCCCGGCACCACGGCTTCGACTGCACGGTCCTGTATGCCATCGACCCGGCGACCGGCGATATTTCCCCCGACACCGTCGACAATATCCCCGGTCTGGAGGCGCTGCGGACGGCCGACCTGATGGTGATCGCGACGCGGTTCCGCAACCTCCCCGACGAGCAGATGCGGGAGATCGACGCCCACCTGCGGGCCGGCAGACCCGTGGTCGGCATGCGGACCGCGACGCATGCGTTCAACATTCCCGCGGGGCGGGCCTTCCACCATTACTCGTGGAACCACCAGGGCGAGGCGATGCCGCAGGGCTTCGGCCGCCAGGTGCTCGGCGAGACCTGGATTTCGCACCACGGCCACCATGGCAAGGAGAGCACGCGGGGCCTGGTGGCGCCGGGGGCCGCGGATCATCCGATCCTCCGCGGCATCAACGACGGCGACATCTGGGGCCCGACCGACGTGTACGGCGTGCGGCTGCCGCTGCCCGGCGACGCGCGGCCGTTGGTGCTCGGCCAGGTGCTCTCCGCCATGCAGCCCGGGTCGGTGCCCGTCGTGGGCCCGAAGAACGAGCCGCTGATGCCAGTGGCCTGGACGAAGACCTACTCGGTCGCGGGCGGTCCGGCCGGCCGTGTGTTCGCGACGACGATGGGGGCGGCGACCGACCTGGTGGCCGCCGGCACCCGGCGGCTGCTCGTCAACGGCTGCTACTGGGCCGTGGGGCTCGAGGCGCGAATCCCGGCGGCGGCAAACGTCGATCTGGTGGGCGAGTTCGTGCCGACGGCGTTCGGGTTCCAGGGGGCGCGGAAGGGCGTGAAGCCGGCGGACTTGCGGTAACAGGCCGGGATGAGGGCCGAGGGAAACGATGCCCGGGGCCAGGCTGGGCGATGTGGGCGGATGCCGCCGGCAAATTCACTGGAAATCGCGGGCGACCCGTTGATTGTGCTGGCTTACGGCCACTGCTAATTTTGAACCATCCGCGCGGTTCATGCGTACTGCTCGCATTGTCCGCTCGCAAAATCCAGCACCACCGGGAGTTTGCCCGCGGGAAACTGTCGGTTGATTCCACCGAAACGGCAGATTCACCTTGCGTATCGCGGCTTTTTGGGACCCCTTACGAACAAGCGATCCGGGTAGTTTGCAGAGTCTGGAGCAACCGAGATGGCGGCATGCTTCGAAAAGCTGTGTCCGTCCGACCGTGCCCGATGATGATAGGTTGAACAATGGACACCGGGGAGCGATCCCGGTTCGGCCTGGCCAACGGGCCTGCAGGGAAGCTCGGAAAACTGGCTTGAGGTTTGAGAGCGGTCGTTCCCGAGGATCTGCTGCGATCCGCAGGGACCGCCCGTTCCGAGTTTTTCCCCGATTTCGCACCTTCACGCCCGAGAGCCTGCCATGCAAGGTCCATCCTGGCTGACGTCCCTCCGCGATCTGTTCTCCCGCCGTCGAGATGGCCGCAGGATCGGCCTGCGCCGTCGTCCGGCCGCGGTGCATCGCGCCGAATCGCTCGAGGAACGCCGCGTCATGGCGTTCGACTTCGTCTCCGCGTTCCCCAACGCCGGCCAGTTCATCACCCAGGCTTCGGTCCTCCAGGAGGCACCCCAGCAGATCACGCTGCGGTTCAGCCCCGGCGCCAAGATCGACCCGGCCACGCTCGGCGCGATCTCTATCGTCCGCTCCGGGGGTGACCCCGTTTTGGGCAACAGCAACGACGTCACCATGACGCCGCAGGGCGGCATCGGCATCGTCGCGGTGGATGATTTTCCGAACCAGAACCAGGTGGTGCTGCGGTTCGCCGAGACGCTTCCGGATGACCTCTACAAGATCACGATCGGTGGCGGCCTGAAGACGCTCGCTGCCGGTCCCTCCGCGCCGTCGCAATCGTTCCGCAACGGCGGTTCCTTCAGCCTCGACTTCCGGCTCGATCTCGGCGCCCAGGTGGTGTCGGTCGTGCCGCAGCCGATCAATCGCACCGTCGGTGGCGGGATTCAGCAGACACGGAACACGGTCGAGGTCTTTTTCAACGCCAACGATCCGCTGCTCGTAGGCTCGGCACAGAACCCGCGAAACTACCGGCTCGTCGAGACGAATCCGACCAACGGAGAGGACGTCGCCATCCAGATTCCCGTGGCGGTGGCATACGACTCTGTCGCCGGCAAGGCGACGCTGACGTTCGCCGCGGATCTCGGCGACAAACTCTACCGGCTCCAGGTCGGCGGCTCTGACGACGAGAACGGCACGACCGCGACGGCTGTGACCGTTGGCACGGTCTTTCAGCAGACGTCCTCCACGATCCCCGCCTACACGACCAACTCGTTCCTCGGCGACGGCACCGCCGGCGTCAACGACGTTGATCTTTACAAGGTCAGCCTCACCGGGACGAGCACGCTCACCGTCCGCGTCACGCCCGTCGCCGGCTCCGGATTCTCTCCGCTCCTCCGACTGTTCAATGCCGCGGGCACGGAGATCACCTCCGGCGTCACTTTCTCAGACGGCACCCTGACCTGCCCGTCGGCGACGGCAGGCACGTACTTCGTCGGCCTGTCGAGTTCAGGCAACTCGGCCTACAGCGCGGTCGATGGAAGCAACGCGACCGGCGGGAGCAGCCGCGGCGGCTACAAGTTGGAAATCCTTTCCAGTGCAACCGTGCCTGCCGACGACGACAACTCGAGCTTCGACAAGGCGACCGGCCTGGGAACGCTCGGCCTCGCGGGGCAGGCGTTCAACGCTGCCATCGACGTGCGGCCGACGATCTCCACGCCCGCCGGCAGCCTGTGGTTCCCGTCGCCGCCGGGTACCGTCGACGAGCCTGGGCATCGCGAGATCCCGTTGCCGGTCGAGACTCATGAGATGCCGGCCTCGTCGCTGACGGTAGCCGGACCGGCTGCGGTGACGGAGTACTGCTTCCCGCGGATCTACGGAACCGACGCCCAGGGCAACCCGCTGATCAACGCGATCACGGAGAACCAGAAGCAGCGGGCCCGGGAGATTTTCGAACTCTACTCGCGGGCGACCGGCATCCGCTTCGTGGAGACGTTGAACTCGGGCCTGGCGGTCGTGACCGGCGACCTCCGGGTCCTCGACCCGAACATTCCCGTGCCCAACGGTCCTGCCGGACTCGGTGGACCGACGATGTCGATCATGAACGGCTCACTCGACTGGGGACAGGGCGAGTATGGCGGCCTCTGGCAGGGGGTCGCGATGCACGAGATCGCCCATTCGCTTGGGCTCGGCCATTCGTACGACATCCCGTCGATCATGGGCGCGCAGGGATCGACGGTGCAGCCGGGCGATCACGACCTCGTTCACCTCTCCGTGCTCTACCCCGCCAACGGCACCGACATCGACGTCTATTCGTTCCGGGTCGACACGCGCGGCACGCTGGCGGCCGAGACCGTCGTGGCGCGACCCGGCCAGCCTGTCACGAGCCTGCTCGACAGCGTGCTCACGCTCTATCGCCAGGATCCGGCCACCGGCCGCCGCGAACTGGTCGCCCGCAACGACGACTCTTTCGGCCGCGATTCCTTCCTCGGGCTCGATCTCGAGGCCACCAACGGCTCCGGCGATCCCTACACCTACTATCTCGCAGTGACGAGCACCGGGAACACCGCCTTCAACCCGGAGGTGGAGAACAGCGGCGCGAATGGGCGGAGCGACGGAGCATACCGGCTGCGGATGTCGTTCACGCCGGCGGGCGAGAGCTCCAACACGATCGTCGACGCGACGGGCAGGCCTCTCGATGGCGACCGCGACGGCCTTGCCGGCGGTGCATTCAACTTCTGGTTCCGCGGTTCGACCGATGGCAACACGGTCTACGTCGACAAGCTGGCCCCTCCGGCCGGAGCCGACGGGTCGCTCGCCAAGCCGTTCAATACGGTGGCGGCCGGCCTCGCCGCCGCCGCCGGCAAGTCGATCGTGCGGATCGTCGGGAATGCCGCGGCGACGCCCTACCTCGTGGGCACGAACCTCCTGAATCAGCCGCTCGCCGACGGCACATCGTTCACCGTCCCGCGGGGCGTGACGGTGATGATCGACGCGGGGGCGGTGTTCAAGTTCCGCAATCAGGTCATCGACGTCGGCAGCTCGTCGCCGATCGTGTCGCGTGCCGGGGCGGCGCTCCAGGTGCTCGGCACGCCCGAAAGCCGCGTGCAATTCACGTCCTACCACGACGACTCCATCGGCGGGAACTCCGACGGCGTCGGACCGGCCGTTACCGGCGGGCAGTGGGGGGGCATCATCTTCCGGCAGGACTCCGATTCGGCGACGAGGCGGGTGTTTCTCAACAGCGTGAGCAACGCCACCGTCCGCTACGGCGGCGGCCAGGTCGTGATCGACGGCAGCCTGCAGTCGATCGCGCCGCTGCACCTCGAATCGTCGCGGCCGACGATCGCCTTCAACGACGTGCGGAACAGTGCCGGCGCCGCGATCTCCGCCGACCCGAACAGTTTCGAGGAGAGCAACGGCCGTGCCGGACCGGCGATCCGCGGCAATACCGTTCGCGACAACTCGGTCAACGGCCTGCTCGTCAGGATCCGCACCGCCTTCGGCCAGCCGATCGACCGGCTGAGCGTGGCGGCACGATTCGCGAGCCCTGACATCACCTACGTCATCCCCGAGAACCTCTTCGTCGCCGGAGGCGTCGGTGGCTACGAGACCGTCCTCGAGCGCAACGGACGCCTTGTCGCCGGCAGCACGACGGTCAGCCAACTCGCCAATGTCAGCGGACTCGCGGCGGGCATGCCGGTGAGCGGCCCCGGCGTGCCCAGTGGCACGACAATCTCGAGCATCGACGCGACGAACAACACGATCACGCTGTCGGCGGCCGCCACGGCATCCGGTTCACCCGTCACGCTGATGTTCGAGACGGGTACGCGGATGGCCCGAGCCAGCGGCCGTCTCACGATCGATCCTGGCGTCGTGGTCAAGTTGCAGGGCTCGCGGATCGAGCTCGAGCGGGGCAACGCGCAGCTCTACGCCGAAGGCACGCCGCAGAAGCGGGTGATCTTCACCAGCACCAAAGACAACCGTTTCGGCGCCGGCGGCACGTTCGTCGTCACCGGCGGCACCGGCAACGTGCCGCTCGCCGGAGACTGGGGCGGCATCATCGTCAACGATGCCGCCGCGGCATCGGTCGACAACGCCGTGATCAGCTACGGCGGCGGCCAGACGCCCGTGGCCGGAGGGTTCGCCACGGCCAACACCCTCTCCGTCGATCAGGGAACGCTGCGGCTGGCCAACAGCCGGGTGGAGAACAACGCCAGCGGCATCCTCGTGACCGGTGCCCAGCCGGTGATCATCCGCAACGACTTCCGCAGCAATGGCGGCGACCTGATCAGCGTCGATGCCAACTCGCTGAACAGCCGAGAGGTGGCCGATCCCGGGCGGATGACCGGTGGCAGCGGCCGGTTAGCGCAGTATGACGGCAACCGCGGGCCGCTCGTCCGGGGCAATACCGTGACCGCCGGCGGCGTCACCGGGATGGTCGTCCGCGGCGACACGATCACGGTCGAGAGCGTCTGGGACGACACCGACATCGTCCACGTCCTGCGAAACGAGATCGTCGTCTCCAACTTCCACACGGCCACCGGGCTGAGGCTGATGAGCAGCCCGACCGCGAGCCTCGTGGTCAAGCTTCGCGGCGAGGACGCGGGCTTCACGGCCAGCGGGTATGGCCTCGACATAGACGACCGGATCGGCGGCACCGTGCAGGTCATCGGCCAGCCCGGCTATCCGGTGATCCTCACGGCGCTCGCCGACGACACCGTGGGCGCGAGCATTGATCCGATCGGTGTCACCGTCACCGACACCAACGGCGACGGCTCGGCATCGCGGCCGACGGCCGGCGAGTGGCGCGGGCTGCGGTTCCTCCCCTATTCGAACGACCGCAACGTCGCCGTGTTCCGCGAGTCCGAGCCGGCGGTGACCGGGGGCGTGGACGTCAACCTGACGCCGGACGTGGCCCAGTACCTCGGCGTGCTCGCCCCGAACGAACTCGGCGGCGACGACAACCGCCGGCTGGGCTTCGAGGTCCACGGCACGATCGCCGTCGACGATCCGACCGACGTCGACGTCTACAGCTTCGGCGGCTACGCAGGCTCCGAGGTGTGGATCGACATCGACAACACGAGCCCCGCGCTCGACGCGATGGTCGAACTGCTCGACTCTTCCGGCGCAGTGCTCGCCCGTTCGGCCGACTGGCAGAGCGACGGGAGCCTCACGCCGGCGACGCTCGGCATCGGCGAGTCGCTCATCAAGAACCCCGCACTTGGGCTGGACTTCTATTCGCAAAATCCGCGCGACCCGGGCATGCGGGTGGTGCTGCCGGGCGTGACGGGAGACCAGCCCCTGCAGTATTCCATCCGGGTCCGCAGCCAGCCGAAGGTGGCGGCGAACGCCGCGTTGTCCGCCTACGAAGGGCTGCTGCGGCAGGATCCAGCGGTGGCCGGCAGCGGCGCGACCAGCGGCAGCTACGAACTGCGGATTCGCCTTAAGCAGCGGGACGAGAAGCCCGGCTCGACGGTCCGCTACGCCGACATCCGCTATCCCGTGGTGGGCGTCGACGTGCAGGGACTGCCGCAGGGATCGCCCCTCACCGGCACGATCGGCGAGGGCGGCCGGTCGGTGTTCGAGTATGCGAATTTCACCAACGCGAGCGGCCTACGGACCAACGGTCCGGTGAATGTCGTGGGCGGGCGGCTCGTGATGACGGCGAGCGGCACGGCCGGCGCCTCGGCGGTGTGGAGCGGGCAGCCGTATGCGGTCAGCGCCGGCTTCGAGTCGCGGTTCCGCTTCCGCATCGGCGATCTGGTGGCCGCGGGCGCCGATGGTCTGGCGTTCGTGATCCAGAATCTCGGCACCAGCGAGCTGGGCAGCGCCGGCTCCGGCCTCGGCTACCGGGGAATCGGCAGTTTCCTCGCCGTCGAGTTCGACACCGCCTTCAACGCCGAGCCCGAAGCCGACGACCTGGCCGGCAACGACAATCAGATCGACATTCGGCTGCGGCCGCCCCTCTTGCCCGCCGTCGCCGGGACGTCGCTGGCCCGGACGGCCGTGGGGGCGATTCCGAACCTGTCCGATGGCGGCGAGCACGACGTCGTCGTGCGTTACGATGGCACGACGCTGTCGGTGTTCCTCGACGACATGACGACGCCGCGGGTGTCGGTCGCCGTCAATCTCGCTACCGCCCTCAATTTGACGCAGGGCTTGGCCTACGTCGGGCTGACCGCGGCCTCCGGCAGCACCGGCTCGCAGCGGCAGGAGATCATCAACTGGTCGTTCGCGGCCACCCAGCCGGCGGCCAGCGACAACGACACGTTCGGCAAGGCCCAGTACGTGGGCAATCTCCTCACCTCCGACCTGAACACGATCTCGGTGGCCGGGGCGATCTCATCGGCATCCGACGTCGACTGGTACGTGCTCGACCTGAACTACGAGCAGATCCAGGCCATCGGTGGGGTCAACAACGGGCTCAAGACCTGGGCCACGGTGTTCGACATCGACTACGCGGACGGGTTTCGCGGCGACCTCACCCTCTCGGTGTTCGATTCCAGCGGGCGACTGATCTACGTCGGCCGAGACTCGAACGTCGCCGACGATCAGCCAGGGGACGGGCAGACCAACTTCGAGGACGTGTCGCGCGGTTCGGCCGGCAAGCTCGATCCGTTCATCGGTCCGGTGCACCTCCCGACCGGCCTTCCCGGCTCGAGCGTCGGCGAGGGTGGTGTGACGCCCCCCGCCGGCCCGAATGCCGTCGCGACGGAGACCACCCGCTACTACGTGGCGGTGTCGTCGAACGAGCAACTGCCGGCCCAGCTCGACATGACCTTCAAATCTGCGGCGACGAACACGCTCGTCCGCCTCGAGCCTGTCAACTCCGTCGCGCGGGTGGTGGAGGATCGCATTGGCTTGCAGGGATATCATTCAGGCGAGTTCGTCACCGGCAGTGACGGCGACGACTACACCTATGTCGCGCCGACCGGTGGGCCGCTGTTCTCCCTGCCCACCCTGGAGTCGCAGGTCGCGCCGTTCACGCTCGACGATGTGGTGACCTATCTGTCGGGCACGGCGGCCACGGCAGGCTTTGCCGCTGACGACCTGGCCATGCGGTCCGACGGCCGGCTCTACACGTATGCCGGCGTCCCAGGCGGCACGAACACCGCCGGCACGCTCCGCTCGATCGACATCCGCACCAACGCGGTCACGGTCGTCGGCAACGACAACATCCCCGACTTCCCGCCGTTCAAAGCGCCCACGAAGGTCACCGATCCGGTGGCCACCCTGACGTCCGCCAAGTTGTTTGACACGACGACGCCCTTCCAGCTCGATGCCCATCCCTCCGCCACGAGCACGGTGGACCTGGCGGGAGTGTCTGGCACGCTGCAGTACACGGTCACGCTTCCGAACACCCCGCTGCCGAGCACGGGAACGTGGACATTCACGTCGGACGCCAACGGGTTGCTGACGTTCACTGCCGTGTTCGGCGTGCCGGCAACCATGCCCCTTCCGGCGAACGGTTTGAGCACCGTGAATGCCGC
>Ga0068872_10003254_pt1 | contig 12454 bp, 11 predicted proteins | sample NOAtaG_7_FD_66441 | JGI IMG/M metagenome (GOLD analysis project Ga0068872, IMG submission 66441) | Freshwater lake microbial communities from Lake Erie, under a cyanobacterial bloom - NOAA_Erie_Diel1S_2200h metaG | ecosystem: Environmental > Aquatic > Freshwater > Lake | place: USA: Ohio, Lake...
GGTTCAGTTCAGAGCAGGTTACAGAAATCAGCAATCGGGAGGTCATGAGCGGAAAGAGACACGCCATTTCCAACTCAGTAAGTGAAAAGACAGAATGATACCCTGAAATGATAGGTTTGGCAGCTTCAAGTGGGTCGGCCTTCCCCATAAGCGCATAAGCCAAAGCCACGGCAAGCTCATTTACAATGTAGGTATGAACAACATCACCAAAGTCAATTACACCCGGAACAACGGGACCCTCAGCCTCATCACGAACGAGCACATTGTAATCATTAGCATCATTATAATTCACTCCCTTTCGAAGAAGATCTTTACGGGGCAAAACTTCGGATTCAAAAAGATTATAGAAGTATTCCGCTAACTCCTTTCGTTCGCCGGTAAACCGATTCAACTCCGTTTTAACCCAATCCGCTTGCTGGGGATCCCATTTCATGAAACGGTGAGCAGCAGGATGGTCAAAACCCTGCATGGTTTGACTGATTTTTCCAAGCGTTTTTCCAAGCTGAAACAATAAGTCAGCACTATGTGGGGCGCAACGGGCAAAAACTTTTCCTTCGATCCAAGACAAAAGTCGTGCATAGCGAACTTTGCCATCGCCATCAGGTAATTCCAGAATTTCTTCACCCTGAACAGATTGGACTACCTGTGAAGACTGAAGAACAGCAGTGCGAGAAAGCCACCCCATTACAGCATGCTGCAAGAGCAGATTTTCCTTTTTCTCGTTACAGTTAGCAATTTTAAAAATATAGGTATCCGTAGAATTTCGGACCATGAAATTCAGATCCAGCTCACCAGGCAAAGCGGAAACAACAGTATCCAATCCATAGACGTTGCGCACCAGGTTGGATACGAATTCGGTAGAAAAAATGGCGTTTTGGGTACTCACGGTAAACTTTGAAGGCACCAATATATAAGAATGATGGTTTTCATTTATTAAATTGAGCGTTCAATAAAATCCCATGAAAAATCTATTGTCTGTTTTGTTTGTTTTGATGCTTTCCTCAACCCTCCAAAGTCAGGGATTCATAACAGCACTGGAGGAAAATGATATGATCACGCTTTTGGGAAAACCAGCCATAGTTACCCTGGCGGACGGAACAGAAGTTAACGGTAAATTCAGTGCAGGCGTATTGAATATGGGATATTTGGACCGAATTACCATTAAAGGTGAAGATGGGGAGAAGATGAAGATAAAACCAGAAGAAATCGTTCGGGTACTGATAAAGGCTTCGGGTTTGGCCAAGCTCTCCATGTTGGCTTCTTCGTCATCATCAATTAAAGAAGCAACGAAAAGAGATTTTAATGAAATCAAAAATCGGGACTACATCATTTTTGAAACAGCACAGCGGGCAAACAAGTCTGGCAGCTTACGATTGATGCAACTTTTAAATCCTGGATTTGATTCCAAGATCAAAGTTTTTGCAAACCCAAATGCAAGTCAGACTACCGGAATAGGTGTTGGAGGAATCAAGATCACTGGTGGAGAAGATAAGTCCTACCTGATGGTGAAGGGCGGCGACAAAGCAGTTATCGTGCGTAAAGGTTCCTACAAAAAGAATTTTGAAGAATTGTATAAAACCTGTCCGGAAATGCTTAAAGCCTTCCAGGGCGAAAAAATTCAGTGGGATGATGTTGCAGGGCATGTTTTTGCTTACGATCAAATGTGCAAGGAATAATCCTTCAAATGAAGAAAGCTCTTCTGATATTCAGCTTAGGTTTACTCATTCTTAGCCTCGGATCCTTTTCGGATTTAGATAAGGTCAATCCGCCAAAAGAATACGGCCATTTTATTTCTGAAAATCAAGGCACTTTTCCCATTCCTAAAAATGAGAGTGATGAACTCACTTTTATATCCACAAAATTTCATCAAAATCTGGTAAGTACTACTGTACAGACTGTTACCAACCGATTGGTACAATTGCTTTCGGATTTTTTTAAGCCTGAACTAGTTAACCCAAATCAGGTTGATCTTTTATTTCCTCCCCCGTTAGATCACATCGAAGTTCTCTTTGAGACTACAATTGCGGCCCATGCACCGTAACTAAATTGCGGGACTTCGGTCACTACCTCTTTCACCTCCTTCATCTTTCTCCACACTTAAACCATTCCATATGGAATCACTTGTTATTTCTATTTTTTTAATTGGGTACCTGATGATTGCACTTGAGCATCCTATTAAAATCAATAAAACAGCCTCAGCTTTATTAACTGGCGTTCTGTGCTGGACTTTATTTGCAATAGGAGAACCATCTGCAAATTTTTTAACCAGCGATCTGTTCGTATCATTTTTAAATACTGCTCAGCAAAATACATCAACAGCCATTGATCACTTACACCGGGAATATGTCTTAGAATCCTTAACACACCATTTAGGGGAGATAGCTCAAATTCTATTTTTTCTAATGGGCGCCATGACGATTGTTGAATTAATCGATGCACACCATGGATTTCGGTTTATTACCGAGAGAATAAAAACAAAAAATGCAGTAAGGTTATTATGGATTGTCTGTAGTGTAACATTTTTCTTATCGGCTGTACTGGATAATCTCACCACAACCATTGTCATGGTTTCACTCATCAGAAAAGTCATCCCTAAAAAAGAAATGCGGCTATTTTTTGCTGGGATGATCATACTGGCTGCTAATGCCGGGGGCGCCTGGTCTCCGATTGGAGATGTCACAACCACAATGCTGTGGATTGGCGGTCAGATATCTGCCGGAAAAATCATCACCAGTTTATTTGTTCCAAGTTTGATTTCTATGATCGCACCCCTGTTGGTATTAAGCTTTTCCCTTAAAGGGGAAGTAGGCTCAATGCCTACCGAGAGCCATCCAGAAACTGAGTATGCCGGGAACGGAAAATTAATGTTGATTCTTGGCATACTGGCTTTGGTGGGCGTGCCGGTTTTTAAGACCATCACCCATCTTCCGCCTTACTTAGGCATGCTTTTGGGATTAGGAGTATTATGGGTTGTCTCTGAGCTAATTAATCCGGATCTGGATGAAGCCATTCGAAAAAAATTTACTGCTGCATACGCATTAGGTAAAATAGATATGCCTAGCGTTCTCTTTTTCCTGGGGATTTTGCTTGCTGTTGGCGCCTTGCAATCCATGGCTGTGCTTTCTGGATTTGCCTCTTGGCTTGATTCAGCATTCCGGGATACACGAGTCATCATCACACTTATTGGTGTACTTTCATCGATTGTTGACAATGTTCCACTGGTAGCCGCAAGCATAGGTATGTATAACTTAGCCGACTACCCTACCGATACTATGATCTGGCACTACCTCGCTTATTGCGCCGGAACAGGAGGAAGTATGTTGGTAATCGGATCGGCGGCCGGTGTGGCCGCGATGGGAATGGAAAAAATAGAATTTATCTGGTACTTAAAAAATATTAGTTGGCTGGCCACCGTTGGTTATGCAGCTGGGGCAACGGCCTATCTTCTACTGTTGTAGCTAGGCAAGAAAAAAGTAAAATCCAGCTTCTGAGTTGTAATTTTTAAATTTGCACATTGAATAAATTTAAAATGAAAAACGCTATCCCTTTTTTCTTCTGCGCCCTTTTTAGTGTCCTTGCGGCCTGCAACGACGATACGCTTCCGGCCGGAATAGTTCTGGAGATGAAAGCTGTCACCACTCAAAGCGCTGTAAACGGACGTCAAAGTGCCAGCGGACTGGAGTTCACTAAAATCATGGTTGGCCTCACTAAACTCGAGTTCGAAACCGAAGAGGAAAATGAGGAAGAAGACAAGCGCGGAGAAGAAGATTTTCAGGAAGAAGTAGAATTTAAAGGCCCATTTAAAGTTGACCTGATTTCAGGAACCAGTGCTCCTGAATTTGGGCAAGCCCTAACCGATCCTGGAATTTACGACGAAATTGAATTCAAATTCGGGCCAGTACTGGAAGGCGGTAAAACCATTGACATCGCATTTTCATTTGAAGGTAAGCAGTATGAGATCTCTTCGAAAGCTGAAAAATTAGAATTTGAACTTGAGCAAACGGAGGGACTCAAGATTGACGAAAACATACTCACCACAATCCTTGTACTTATCGATATGGATGTATTGTTCGAAAACGTTAACCTTGCCGGTGCGGTCGCTGACAGTGATGGTGTCATACGAATTAACGAGGCATCAAATGCAATAATCCTAGAGGCTTTACTGGCTTCTTTTGAAGATTCCTGCGATGGAGGAAAAGATGACGATAAAGATGACCGGATTGATGGTAAGGATGATGATGATTAAATGAATGCACCCACTAACATAACCAACACATCACTCCTTCTTCTTCTTTGATACAATATCAGAGTAGATGGAAAAAAGTAAAAAGCCGTAGATAAAAAATATAAAGTAGGTGTACCAGTATTCCAGTTGAAGCTGACCGTCATCGGACTGCAGTTTAACAGCGAGCAAAACAAAAATCAGACTGGAAAAAACAAACCAGCTTTTATAAGGAAAGTTAGTCTTGAACTTTTCAGCAATACTTTTTTCAAAAAAACCACCAATGGCGATGGCAAATCCTAATGCATAGGCCAATTTATACGTAGCCCAAAATGGGGCTTCAATGGCCGGTTCATCCAGACCGGGAGTAGCGTGATCAACGTTGACAAAGAAAATACTGATCAGAAATAAAATTGAATAACCAACGAGTCGAAACAGAAACGTTTGCATGTAAGGTGGATCTTCCTACAAGATCAAAAATTAATTGGCAATCGGCCAGTACTCCGCTCCCAATGATTAAAGAAAGTAGCCCCGGCAGGAATCGAACCTGCATCTTCAGAATCGGAATCTGAAATTCTATCCATTGAAATACGGAGCCGGAAATTGCGGGAAACCCGCTCATCCCCTCGAGCTGAAACCGAATTCCGGTTACCAGCCCGCAAAAGAGGCGTAAAGATAATGCTCTTTGCCGCACCAAAAGGCCATCCGTCAAGCGGATATCCTGTTTTTTAAAATGTGTCCGGTCTCTCGAACTCAAAAAATGCCATGTTCCGAAAATTAACGGCCTGACAACCATTCAATTACTAATATTTTTAGTAATTAGATGCCAAATTTTTTAGCATTTTATACCTTTGACAAGCGGTGCAGGAAGTCAGCAGGCGAGCGAAAGAGACACCGGAATGATACCGAATGTAGTGGTTCAGTTGCTCCCGTCACCGGCCCTCTTCTGCTCCCTGTTCCCGCGTCGCATAGGTTATTCATCATTCATCCGTAGTTAACAGTGCCCAAATCAGATCCCATACAAGAATTTCAGGAAATGCACATCGCTATCATCTGGGACGAATTGCGTCTGCGATTCGGCTTTGATCTCAAAGCGTGGAAAACAGAATTCGCAGAATTCCTGAACAGCCAACCCCGAAACACTAACATCACCGATGCCTTCATCGTCTTTGGTAACAGACGAATAAATCCTGTGCTCAACAGCATCCTTAGAAGAAATGACCTCTACCCTACCTTCAACAAATTGATGCAGTACGTAATCAGCCGAAATAGTTCTCAGAGGAAATAATCACACATTTCGGTAACATTGTTCTCATGTGTTACCACAAACAAAATAAAGCCAGTCAGACGGAACTCACCGAACGGTATCACGCCGCACTGACAGAACCGTACAAACCACTGTTTCACGAAAATGGCTTCAACCATATGGCCAGCCCTGTACTTATTTCTGTACCACCTGCCCACGATACTGAAATTATGCAAGGCACTAACCCTCCGGTCATTTTTAAAAATATGTCCTGGGGACTGATCCCCTTCTGGATAAAATCAACACCGGATGCGCTGCAGATTCGAACCAGAACACTCAATGCCATTTCCGAAGAAGCATTTGAAAAACCCTCTTTTCGTGATTCCATCCGTAAACGCAGATGCCTGGTTCCGTGCACTGGATTTTATGAATGGCGTTGGGGCGACAGTAGTGGCAAGGTGAAGTACCCCTATTTCATTAAAACCGATCAGCCTATTTTCTCTCTGGCCGGGATATGGTCAGAGTGGGAAAACAAAGAAACCGGAACACTGGTAGAAACCTACAGTGTGCTCACAACACGAGCCAACCCCTTAATGGAGAAAATTCATAACAGTAAAAAACGAATGCCGGTAATTCTTCCGATGGCGTACGAGCGGGACTGGCTGAATCCAAATCTGAGTAAAGAGGATATACTCGCCCTATGCCAACCATACGCCACTGAAAAAATGGATGCCTGGACCATTAGCCGACAGATTACCAGCCGTACCGCACCGAAGAATACCGAAGAAATCTTTAAACCCTTCCGCTATCCGGAACTGGATGAAGGTCCCGTTCAGGGAACACTCAATTTGATGTAAGGCCGAATTCGAACCAAGGTCTTTTCATCCATCAACTTGACCTTTTTCAATTCCTCAAGTGTTTTAAAATAACCGTGTTGATAACGGTAAAATAAAATTGCTCTGGCCTGAACTGAGGTGACGTAGGGATGGGCTTCCAGTATATCGAAAGTTACGGTGTTCAGATCCATAACAGCAGGAAGGTATCCCGGGCTTATAAAAAATTGCTCCATTGAAAAGACAGCGAGAGAATCAATACCGTATACTTCGTAGAGCTGATTTTTCTCAACGAACCCTCCCAGTGAAGCCCGATACCGAATAATGCGGGCAGCCATCTTTTGACCAATACCAGTCACCGACTCAAAGTCAGTCGTATCGGCCAGATTCAAATCAAACTGTACAACAATACTTTTCTTTTTAAAGGCTGACTTGATTGGTTTCCTAACAGAATCCTGCTGGAGTATTATAAAAGGCTCCAGCATCTGAAATACAGCAGTATCCATACCCCACATTTTAAGGAGATCAGAACTCTTTTTGAATTTTCCGCCCTTTGAACGGTAGCGAACAATTCGTTCTGATAATGAACTGTCCATTCCCATTTTGCGGAAGCCAGCTGCCGATAGTGTGTTGGGATCAAAAATATAAGGTGACAATTTCCTCACTTTCGGACTGGCTCGTTGCCACTCCTGATACACACTATCGGCGCGAGCCATTATCGTTGGCGGAAGTTGCTGACGAGAACTCTTAAAATCCAGAAAAATTCGGGGCCATCCTGCAAGGAGAAGAACCAAAGGAAGCAAAACTAAGAAAGCTCCTCTGTCAGTTGCCGTAAAATGAAAAAGTGTTTGAATGGAATCGCGCAATAATTGAATCATGGAGTCGTACCACAGCGGGTAGCTCCTGTGGTCTTACAAAATGAGCAAACGATTTTGCTCCAGACAATCGCCCAGGCGGCGCCACATAAACATCAATTCTTCCTGACCGGGTTTTTCTCCAACGACCGTTAAAATACGTTCTGCCAGTGGTCCCTGATCAAGAATAACTGAAAGCTCTTTTTCGTACATCGCAAGGGGACGAAGTGGGTCATTCGCTAAACGTTGGAAGAGATGCTTCCAGATGGTACCCACTGTGGATACTTCATCCAACCCGAAAAAAGCGAGATACTCTGATGAAAATACTTCAGCATGCCGACCATTCTCCGCTACATCTTCAAGAATACCGGCAAGAATTTCCATGCGAGCCTCAGATTGCTCCTCAAACCCAATAGTCTTCTCATCCATGAAAAAACGAATAGCCTCTTGCACCAATTTGATAATAGCCATATCTGCAGCAAGACATTCCTGGGGTTCCATAATTTGGAGGATCATCCGTTTACCATCGAAATCCGGAACAGCGCCACGGAAATTTATTTGATTGGGATGAATGAGTCCTTCAGGGTCGACGGGTGACAGCTGTGCCTTAATCTTGTCCAATATCATTTCACGATATTTCCGCTCACTGAAATAAGGTTCCGGTACGAGTTGACCGGCAATTGCGGGAAAGCGACTGTAGCGCGCTCGGGCATAGCGAATGCCGTTGTCGATGCGACCAGAAAAATTTCCTTCTACAATAGGAGAGGCTGCAGAGAGCGCAGGTATGATAGGCAACACGATCCGAATAGCCACCTGCAAGCGCTGCAACATGTGCTCATCGTGATACGGAAGTTCTACATAGCTTCTGTTGAGATTAACCCAAGAGTGGCCCTTCCCATCAAATATTCGTTGCGTTAGTTCCGAATAGGCATCAGCAGGCTGGGCAGTCTTTATTGAAAAAGGATCTGCAAAGGGATGCATGCCGCCGGGAAGCAGCATGGCGCCAAATTCAGCGAGGATGCGGTTAATAATTCTTAGCTCATCCGCAATGGCATGTTCAAGCGTATTTAAGTTGACCTGAGGTGATGCTGAACAAATACGGAAGATATGAGGCTGATACCCCGGTTTCCATTTTAACGGTTTACCGGCGGGATTGTGTTTATCTTCCTGATTGAGTGATTCCAGCAGATTGGAAATGATCGGCTTCAACTCAAGAGTAGAGCGATCAACAATCATATATTCAATGGAAACGCCCAATTCAGGCACCATGGAGTTGTGTTCCGACGTCAAGGTTTAGGTGTTATTCTTTCTAAATATCCGCTTTTTTTGATCAAATAAGCGTTTTTTAAGGTGAAAAATAAAGAATCAGGGGTTTTTTAATAGGCAAAAAGGTATACCTTTGCAGACCTTTTTTAAGGGTTGTTTTGCCCCATTGTGTAATGGCAGCACAGCAGATTTTGATTCTGTCAGTCTAGGTTCGAGTCCTAGTGGGGCAACAAATTGATTCACAGACTTTTGAGTTTGACTCAAAGTCGTTAGAAGCAAGAAAAAATGGCGGTTAAACTCTTCTCAGGTCGTTCTTCAGTCTATCTGGCTGAAAAAGTTGCCAATGCATACGGCGAGCCGTTGGGTGAGGTGGATTATCGCCAGTTCAGCGATGGAGAGATTTCCCCTCAAATTGGGGAATCTGTTCGCGGTCATGATGTTTTCATCATTCAAAGCACTTTCGCGCCGGCAGATAACTTTATGGAGCTGCTGCTCCTTATAGATGCAGCCAAAAGAGCCAGTGCAGAAAATGTAAACGTAGTTATCCCCTACTTTGGTTACGCCAGACAGGACCGCAAGGACAAATCCAGAGTAGCCATTGCAGCAAAGATGATCGCCAATCTTATTTCTGCAGCGGGTGCGGATCGGATCATGACTATTGATCTGCACGCAGATCAAATTCAGGGATTCTTCGATATTCCGCTGGATCACTTATACGCCTCCTACATTTTTGTACCGTATATTCAATCACTCGGCCTCGACAATCTGATGTTTGCTAGTCCGGATGTTGGTGGCATCAAACGAGCTCGGAACTACGCAAAGATTTTTGAAACCGATCTGGCCGTATGTGATAAATACCGCAAAGAAGCCAATAAGATTGAGTCTATGCGGTTGATCGGCGAAGTAGAAGGCAAGGATGTCATCCTGGTTGATGACCTGGCTGATACTGCCGGGACCATCTGCAAAGCAGCCAGTTTATTAAAAGAGAAAGGTGCCAAGTCTGTGCGCGCCATGTGCAGTCATCCAGTTCTCTCCGGAAATGCTTACGATAATATCGATGGATCGGTACTGGAAGAATTGGTGGTAACCGATACCATGCCGCTCAAAAAGAAAAGTGATAAGATCAAAGTACTGACCGTAGCCAACATGATCAGCAAGGCTATCCGGAAAATCCATGATCACGAGTCCATCAGCTCGTTATTCATCAAGCTTTAATTTTTTAATCAATTAAATAAACCAAACAATTATGAAGACGATTGAGATTATAGGGTATCGACGAGCAAATCTCGGTAAGTCTGAAGCCCAGCAGCTTCGCACTGAAGGAAACCTTCCATGCGTACTTTATGGCAGCGGCGGTGATCAGATTCACTTCTATTCTCCGATGATTCTGTTCCGCGACCTGGTGTACACCAACGAAGCACACTTTGTTCACCTCAATATTGAGGGTGAAGAATGTCAGGCCATTCTCCAGGATATTCACTTCCATCCGGTAAGTGAGATGCTGCTGCATGCCGACTTCCTTCGAATTCAGGAAGACCGCAAAATCAAAATGAAAATCCCTGCGCGTCTTGTTGGACAAGCTCCAGGCGTTAGCAAGGGTGGTGCTCTGATTCAAAAGCGAACCATCTTAAAGGTAACTGGATTTCCGAAAGACATGCCGGATCATATCGATGTGGATGTTTCTGAACTTGATTTCCACCATGCCATTAAAGTATCGGATATGAAATATCCAGGATTGGAGTTTCTTGATCCTCAGCAATCAGCCGTTGCCGCAGTTGAAGTTCCTCGTGCCGCTAAATTGGCTGCCGAAGAAGCTGCTGCGAAAGCTGCCCAGGCTTCTGCTTCACCTGCTGAAGGTGCTGCTCCAGCTGCCGCAGCTGGCGGAGACGCTGCTAAAAAAGAAGGCGGAAAGAAGTAATCGCCCCTTTCTTTCATAATACTGAAAACCCGGCTTAAGCCGGGTTTTTTTTGCCCTTAAATTCTGGACTAATTTTGTCAACACCTTAGAACATAAACCTGATGAAATTCCTTATCGTAGGTCTTGGCAATCCAGGCATCGAATATGAACTGACACGGCATAATATCGGGTTTCTTATCCTGGACCGATTGGCCGACATAGAAAAATCAAGTTTTAGCATCGCACGGTTGGCCGAAAAAACAGAGATTCGATTTAAGGGCAGGCAGCTCACCCTCATTAAGCCTACAACGTTTATGAACCTGAGCGGAAAAGCTGTTGCCTATTGGATGCATGAATTAAAAATTCCGCGTGAAAATGTTCTCATCCTGGTTGATGACCTGGCATTACCTTTCGGCAGCCTTCGGATGAAGCCTAAAGGAAGCTCAGCCGGGCACAATGGGTTGGGAAATATTGAATCCATACTTGGCTCATCAGATTATCCGCGACTTCGGTTTGGAATTGGAAACGATTACCAAAAAGGACAACAGGTCAACTATGTGCTCAGCCCCTTCAAGCAGGAAGAAATGAACCAACTCGTTCCCTTGATGGATCGTGCGATTGAAATGATACGATCCTTCGCGACCACTGGAATTGAAAGAACAATGAATCAATTCAACGATTGATTCACTGCCGCAGAAAATCAGCTTACCGAAGAGCCCGGATTAACAGCCGCAGAAGGCTGGAGCAACCGAAGCTTCCCCTCATTATCCTCTGCCATTAAGATCATCCCCTGTGATTCAACACCCATTATTTTTCTAGGCGCGAGATTAGCCAATAAGGTAACTTGTTTACCGATGAGCTCCTCTGGTTGAAAGTGTTCGGCAATTCCACTCATCACCGTACGACGATCCAAGCCGGTATCTACTTGAAGCTTCAGAAGTTTTTTAGACTTTTCTACCTTTTCCGCAGCAAGTATAGTTGCGATGCGAATATCCATTTTTGAAAAATCTTCAAACTGGATCTGATCTTTTGCAGGAGAAAGCTGAATATTGGTTGGAGTCATGGCCGCAGCGCGATTAATTAATTTTTGACGTTGTGCTTCAATCACATCATCTTCAATTTTTTGAAATAAAAGTGCAGAGGGACCCAAATTATGACCTGAAGACAACAGCGGCTGTGAAGCCGCATCCCAGGAATTTTTTGGAATGTTGAGCATCTGCCTGAGTCTTGAGGCTGTCTTGGGTAAAAAGGGTTCGGTAACAATGGATAACGATGCCGAAATCTGTAAGGCACAATTTAGAATGGTTGCTACACGGCCCATATCCGACTTTACCAACTTCCAAGGCTCCGTATCTGCAAGGTATTTATTGCCCGACCTGGCCAGGTCAATCATTAGTGCTGTAGCCTCCCGAAAGCGATACTGTTCAATAGCCTCCGCAATACGATTGGGGAAGGCCTTCATTTCCTCCAGCAACTGCTGATCTATGGAGAGCAGATCGCCACACTCAGGAACCTTACCACCAAAATTTTTCTCGGTAAGCACCAAAGCACGATTGACAAAATTTCCAAGTATGGCCACCAGCTCACTGTTATTTTTTGCCTGAAAATCTTTCCAGGTGAACTCACTATCCTTAGTCTCCGGCAGATTTGTCAAAAGGCTATACCTTAATTCATCGGTCTTATCCGGAAAATCCTCCAGAAACTCATGCATCTCAATCGACCATCCCCGGGAGGTAGACATTTTTTCTCCTTCAAGGTTCATGAATTCATTTGCCGGTACTTGTTCCGGTACAATAAAGTCACCATGCGCATGCAGCATCACCGGAAAAATGATGCAATGGAAAACAATATTATCCTTGCCAATGAAATGGACCAGACGTGTATCCTCTGATTGCCAATACTTCTTCCAATCTTCAGGATTAACTTTTTCAAAGTCACGTTGAGGAGTTGAAAAATTTAATTTACCTGAAGACACTTCATCAAAAAACGCGCGCGTTGCGCTAATGTATCCTATGGGCGCATCAAACCAAACATAGAGGACTTTACCTTCTGCATCGGGAAGCGGAACTTTAATTCCCCAATCCAGATCACGTGTCATAGCCCTGGACTGCAAACCGGCATCAATCCATGACTTAC
>Ga0068872_10003262_pt1 | contig 12434 bp, 10 predicted proteins | sample NOAtaG_7_FD_66441 | JGI IMG/M metagenome (GOLD analysis project Ga0068872, IMG submission 66441) | Freshwater lake microbial communities from Lake Erie, under a cyanobacterial bloom - NOAA_Erie_Diel1S_2200h metaG | ecosystem: Environmental > Aquatic > Freshwater > Lake | place: USA: Ohio, Lake...
CCCTACGTCCACGAGGAAGCGTAACCGATCGAGAACTTCACGCACGATTTTGCCTGCGACCTCGCCGCGCCAACCGGGCAGCTGCAGTTCGGCAAAGAATTGCGCGGCGTCGCTTACAGCGAGGCGGGTCACGGCGGGTAGCGAGCGCTCGCCGATGAACACATGGCGCGCGGTCAGGTTGAGTCGACTGCCCTCGCAGGTCGTGCAGGAGCGCCAGCCGCGATACTTCTCCAGTTCCTCCTTGACCGCCGCCGAGTCGGTCTCGCGATAACGCCGCTCGATGTTGCAGAGCATCCCTTCGAAGGGATGCGTGCGGAGCGTCTGCCGCCCACGCCCGGTGCCGTAGGTGAACTCGATGCTCTCCTCGCCACTGCCGTACAGCAGGATCTGGCGGATTCGCTCCGGCAGCTCCTGCCAGGGCTCCTCGATGTCGAAACCGTAGTGACGAGCCAAGGTGTCGATCAGTTGCAGGTAGGGGGCGTTGTGTCGATCCCAGCCGCGGATCGCACCGCCGGCGAGGGAGAGTTGCGGGAAGGCAGCGACCCGCATGGGATCAAAGAATTCTTGCTGACCGAGCCCATCGCAGTCGGGACAGGCACCCGCGGGACTATTGAAGGAAAACATCTTCGGCTCGAGCGTCGGCACGCTGTAGCCGCACTCGGGGCAGGCATGTCGGTTGGAAAACAGCAGACCCGCGCCGCGCGGCTCGTCCATCCGCACCACGCGCGCCGTCCCGCCGGCGAGTCGCAGCGCCGTCTCGAACGACTCAGCCAGTCGCGGCGCACTCTCCGCGCGCACGCGGAACCGATCGATCACGGCATCGATGCTGTGTTTGCGTCGGGCGTCGAGCTGCGGCAGCGTATCGAGTTCGACGAGTTCACCGTCAATGCGGGCGCGCACGAAGCCCTGCGCTTGCAGGTCCCGCAGTACCGTGGCGTGCTCACCCTTGCGGTCCTGGATGAGCGGCGCGAGCAGCATGGCAGCCGTGCCCTCCTCGAAGCGCAGCACCTGATCGACCATCTGGCTGACCGTCTGGGCCTCCAGTCCGATGCCGTGCTCGGGACAGCGCGGCAGGCCGGCACGGGCGTACAGCAGGCGCAGGTAGTCGTGGATTTCGGTGACCGTGCCGACCGTGGAGCGCGGGTTATGCGAGGCCGCCTTCTGTTCGATGGCGATCGCCGGGGAGAGTCCCTCGATGTGGTCCACCTCGGGCTTGTCCATTACCGAGAGGAACTGCCGGGCATAGGCGGACAGCGACTCGACGTAGCGGCGCTGTCCCTCTGCGTACAGGGTGTCGAAGGCAAGGGATGACTTCCCCGAGCCCGATAGACCGGTGATGACCACCAGGCTGTCGCGGGGGATGTCCAGGTCGAGATTGCGCAGGTTATGGGTCCGCGCACCGCGGATGCGGATCGGATGCATCGAGCCGTTATCCAGAAAAAACAGCCGGTTAGTGTAGCCCGTCGGCCGCCTTTTGCGGTGGCCCGGCTGCCTTCGCGGGGGTTTTGGCGGGATTTTCGCAATGCAGGCAGGTGGCCGGACGATTAGAATGGAGCGCTTTTCCACTCCCAGCCCGCCGCCGTAGCGCCCCCGCAGAGGGCCCCGGCCGGGGAGGGTCCACCACAGGAAGGTTCGCCATGGCACGCGGCATCAACAAAGTCATCATCGTCGGCAATCTGGGTCAGGATCCGGACACCAAGGCCATGCCCTCCGGCATGACGGTGTGCAATCTGCGCATCGCCACCAGCGAGAGCTGGAAGGATAAGCAGACCGGTGAGATGAAGGAGCAGACCGAGTGGCACAGTGTCGCCCTGTTCGGCCGCCTGGCCGAGATCGCGGGCGAGTACCTGCGCAAGGGCTCGCAGGTCTACATCGAGGGCCGGTTGCGCACGCGCAAGTGGCAAGATAAGCAGGGCAACGACCGTTACACCACCGAGATCGTCGGCAACGACATGCAGATGCTGGGCGGTGGTCGCGGTGGCATGGGTGGCGAGCCGCGCGCCGCAGGCGGCGGTCGCTCGCAGGGGTCCGACCCGGGATTCGGCGAGCCGGTACGCAGCAGCACGGAAAAAGATGAGACCTTTGACGACGACATCCCCTTCTGACCCGCCGCCGGCGGGTGCAGCCGCTACCGGTCGATATTTCATTAAGACCTACGGCTGCCAGATGAATGAGTACGACTCCTCACGGATGGGGGATGTGCTGGCTGCAGCCGAGGGTTTTGTCGCCACGGACGATCCGGCGCTGGCCGACGTGCTCATCGTCAACACCTGCTCGGTGCGCGAGAAAGCCGAATCAAAAGTCTTCTCGCTGCTTGGCGAGTGGAAGCAGATCAAGGACGCGCGGCCCGGAGTGATCATCGGAGTCGGCGGCTGCGTGGCGAGTCAAGAAGGCGACACGCTCATCAAAGCCGCCCCACAGGTCGATCTCGTGTTCGGGCCGCAGACCGTGCATCGCCTGCCGCAGATGCTCGCCGAACTGCGTGGCACGCGGCGCCCCGTCGTCGATGTCAGTTTCCCGGAGATCGAAAAGTTCGATGCCTTGCCGGCCCCGCGTGCCGAGGGGGCGACCGCGTTCGTGTCGATCATGGAAGGCTGCAGCAAGTACTGCAGTTTCTGTGTAGTGCCCTACACCCGCGGCGATGAGGTCAGTCGGCCTCTCGAGTCGGTGATGGCTGAGGTACGGCAGTTGGCCGCGCAAGGAGTGCGCGAGATCACGCTGCTCGGTCAGAACGTCAACGCCTATCGTGGCGCCATGGCCGATGGCGTCCTCGTCGATCTGGCGACGCTGCTGCACCATGTGGCTGCCCTCCCGGGCATCGAGCGCATCCGCTTCACCACCTCGCATCCGCTCGAATTCGACGATAGTTTGATCGAGGCCTACGCCAACATCCCGAAGCTCGCCAATCACCTGCATCTGCCCGTGCAGTCGGGATCCGATCGGGTGCTTGCGCTCATGAAGCGGGGCTACACCGCGCTCGAGTTCAAGCAAAAGATCCGCAAGTTGCGTGCAGTGCGACCGAATATTTCCGTTACCTCCGATTTCATCGTTGGTTTCCCCGGCGAATCCGAGCGGGATTTCGAAGCGACGATGCAGCTCGTACGTGATCTGTCGATCGACCAGTCGTTCAGCTTTCTCTACAGCCGTCGTCCCGGCACGCCGGCCGCATCACTGCCCGATGAGACGCTGCAAGAGGACAAGCAGGCTCGTCTCGTAAGGTTGCAAGCGCTGCTCGAGGAGCACTCGCAGGCGCGAAATCGTGACATGGTCGGCAGCACACAGCGGGTGCTTGTCGAGCGTCCCTCGCGCAAGGACGCGACTGAGCTCGCGGGACGCACCGAGGACAATCGCTGGGTCAATTTCCCCGGGCCCGCCCGGCTCATCGGCCACTTCGTTGACGTCGAGGTCACCGAGGCCAAGGTGCATTCGCTGCGTGGGCGCATCGCGGCGGCGGAGCAGACTCGTGGCTGATTCCCAGGAGCTCGTACTGCGCGAGTTTTCGCTCGAACCACCCGACAACGAACGGCTCGCGAATCTGTGCGGACCGCTGGACGAGAACCTCCGTCTCATCGAGTCGCGTCTCGGCGTGGAAGTGCGCCGTCGGGGCAGTGCCTTTCGGGTACAGGGTGCCAAGGCGCGCGCCGCCGAAGCCTTGCTCGGCGAATTATTCCGCCTCGCGCGTACCGAGGGCATCACGCCCGAAGCCGTGCATTTGGCCCTGCGTGATCAGGACGCGAGCGCCGCTTCGCCGGGCGCCACATCCGAGGCGGAGGCGGAGGATACGGGGCTGCGAACGCTGCGCGGCACCATCCGCGCTCGCGGCCCGAACCAGCGTGAGTATCTGCGCCGGATTCGGCGCGACGATCTGACCTTCGGCGTCGGACCTGCCGGTACCGGCAAGACTTATCTGGCGGTGGCCTGTGCCGTCGAAGCGCTGCAGTCCGATCGGGTTCGTCGTATCGTGCTCGTGCGACCGGCGGTCGAGGCGGGCGAGAGGCTGGGCTTTCTGCCGGGCGATCTGACGCAAAAGGTCGATCCGTATCTGCGGCCGATGTACGACGCGCTGTACGAGATGATGGGCTTCGATCGGGTGGCCAAGCTCATCGAGCGCAACGTCATCGAGGTGGCGCCGCTCGCCTTCATGCGCGGTCGCTCGCTCAACGACTCGTTCATCATCCTCGATGAGGCACAGAACACCACCGTCGAGCAGATGAAGATGTTCCTCACGCGTATCGGTTTCGGTTCGCGCGCCGTGGTCACGGGCGATGTGACGCAGACCGACCTGCCAGCCGGCAAGCTGTCGGGACTGCGCCATGTGCTCGACGTGCTGCGCGGTGTGCAAGGGGTGGGATTCCAGTTCTTCGAGGCTCGCGACGTCGTGCGCCACCCCCTCGTGCAGCGCATCGTGCAAGCGTACGAAGCACGCGAAGGCTCCTCCACATGAACCTGCGTTCCCGTCCCGCGCTGCGCGTGCGTCCGCCGCTACGCGTGGAAGTCCGCAGCAGTCTTCGTGGCCAAGTGCCCTCGGCTGCGCGGATCGCCCGCTGGGCACGTGCTGCCACCGGTGCTCGCGGTCAGGGCGCCGAACTCGCCGTACGCATCGTCGGCACGACCGAGGGTCGCAAACTCAACCTGCTTTGGCGCGGCCGCGACTATCCGACCAACGTGTTGTCTTTTCCGGTCCCGCGAGTCGGTCGTTCCGCCGCGACGCGACCGCTCGGTGACATCGTGCTGTGCGCGCCGGTGATCGAGCGCGAAGCGCGAAAGCAGCACAAGCGTAGCGATGCGCACTGGGCCCACATGGTGGTGCACGGATGCTTGCACTTGCTTGGGCTCGATCACGAAGGTGAGGCTGACGCGCGGCGCATGGAGCGACGCGAGCGGCGAATCCTGGCGGGCTTCGGCATCGCCGACCCCTATCTCGAGACCACGGAGTCTGCATGACCAATCCGCGTTACAGTTCCATGAGCTGGATGCGCAAACTCGGCCGCGCCTTGTCGGGCGAGGCGGAGGACCGCGAAGATCTCGTGCAGCAGATGCGTCAGGCGCTTGAGCGCGGCCTGATCGATTCTGATGCATTGCAGATGATGGAAGGCGTACTTGGCGTCGCCGATCTGCAGGTGCGCGACATTATGATTCCGCGATCGCAGATGGTGACGGTGCGCCGTGACGATCCGCCGGAGAAGTTGTTGCCGGTGATCGTCGAATCGGGGCATTCGCGGTTTCCCGTTGTAGACGACGATCGCGACGATATCGTCGGCATCCTGCTCGCCAAAGACGTGCTGCGCTACGTGGCCACGGGGCGCCTCGCGGATTTCGATATCCGTGAATGCATGCGGCCGGCTGTGGTGGTGCCCGAGTCGAAGCGCGTCAACGTGCTCCTCAAGGAATTCCGGCGTAATCGCAATCACATGGCGATCGTGGTCGACGAGTACGGCGGCGTATCGGGCGTCGTGACTATCGAAGATGCGATCGAGCAGATCGTCGGCGACATCGACGACGAGTTCGACGTCGAGGACGATCAAAATATCCGCAAGGAGGCCGAGCGCCAGTTTCTGGTCCGCGGTGCAACGCCGATCGCCGAGTTCAACGAGTACTTCGGTGTCGAGTTGGCGGACGACGAATTCGACACGGTTGCCGGTCTCGTCATGAAGCAACTCGGTCATTTGCCGCGCCGCGGCGAGACCTTGATGATCGGCGACATCGAGATCCGCGTCCTGCGGGCCGACCGTCGGCGAGTGGAGGCACTGAAAGTGCTGCCTCCGCGGGACGTGCTGCCCCTGGAAGAGCGCGCTGCGGACTGACCCGCTGCACCGCATGTCACCCGAGTCGTTGCTGCGCGGCGAAAGTGCTGCAGGCCCGCTGATCGCCGGGGTCGCAGGGGCCTCGCTCGCAATCGCTTTCGCGCCCTTCGGGCTCTGGCCGCTGGCGCTGCTCGCGCCTGCGGTGCTTTTTGCCTTGTGGGAAGACTGCACGCCGCGCCGTGCGGGCTGGGTTGGTTTCTGTTTCGGAATCGGCGCTTTCGCCGCAGGTACCTACTGGCTCTACGTCAGCATCCACGGCTTCGGCAAAGCGCCCGTCTGGCTTGCGCTCGGTTTGATGGCGGCACTCGTCGCTTTGATGGCCCTGTACTGCGCGGTGCTCGGCTACGTGGCCACGCGCTGGCTGCCGGCGCGTGGCGCACTGCGTTGGTGGGTCGGATTGCCGGCGATGTGGGTGCTGCTCGAATGGGTGCGCGGTTGGATGCTCTCAGGCTTTGGTTGGCTGTCGCTCGGTTACTCACAGACCGATACCTGGCTCGCGGGCTTCGCTCCGCTCGGCGGGATCCATCTCGTCTCGGCGATCCTGCTGCTGATGGCGGGCGCCCTCGTCGCCTTGTGGCACGGGACCGCGCGAGAGCGTTGGGTCGCAGCCCTGCTGCTCGTGTTGCCCTGGCCCATAGGGGCTGCGCTCGATCGCCTCGAGTGGACCGAGTCAGCCGGATCGCCCGTCGGCGTTGCGATCGTGCAGGGGGCGATTCCGCAGGATCAGAAATGGCTGGACTCCAATCGCGACACGACGCTGCGTCGGTATCGGGATCTGACCTTGCAGGTGCTCGGCACTCCGCTTGTGGTCTGGCCGGAAGCCGCGGCGCCCGATCTCGCCAACAATATCGTGCCGTACCTGCGTGATCTCGCGCGCGCGGCGGAGGCGCAGCGCTCGGCTTTGCTGCTTGGGCTCATCCGTGCGGAGCCCGTGGCTGCAGGCGCAGCGGAGGATGCCGCAGATCTCGATGAGCCCGCCTATTTCAATTCGCTGCTGGCCTTCGGCGACGAGGTGACCTGGTACGACAAGCACCATCTCGTGCCGTTTGGCGAGTTTTTTCCGGTTCCAAAGGCAGTTCGTCGCTGGTTGCGGCTGATGAGCCTGCCGTACTCGGATTTCACACGCGGCGCTGCGGTGCAGCCGCCGCTGCAGCTCGCTGGGCTCAAGCTGTCGGCCAGCATCTGCTACGAGGATGCCTATCCAGTGACGCAGCGGGTCACGGTGTTGGCCTCGACGGCGCTCGTCAACGTCACCAACGATGCCTGGTTCGGTCGCTCGACGGCGCGCTATCAGCACCTGCAGATCTCACGCATGCGTGCGATCGAAGCGAGGCGGTTCATGGTGCGCGCGGCCAACGATGGCGTGTCAGCGGTGATCGACCCGCAGGGCGTGATCGTCGCGCAGGCACCCGAGTACGAGGCTGCGGTGCTGCGGGCGCAGATCACGCCGCGCAGCGGCTCGACACCCTATCTGCAAACGGGCAACGTGCCGATTTTGTTGCTCGCTGCTGCGGGTCTATTGTTCTCGCTGTGGTCGGCGTACCGCCATCGCGAGCGGATTTTATGAACTTCCCCACATCGGTTCGGTCTAGGAGAGCGTGTTCATGCACTGGGTAATCACCATGTCACGACGTCCTTTCGTCCGTCGCACGCTGGCGGCGGCGCTGTCCCTGCTCGTTTTTACGGCTTGCCAACCGCGCGCATCAGATGCGGCCGATGCGCCCATCGCCGCAGCGGGCCTTGCCCAAATTAGCGCGACGCCGGTCGCTGCTGCGGCGGCGCCGCAGGGCGGTGTGGTGTTGCCGGATTTTGCCGCGCTCGTGCAGCAGCACGGTCCGGCGGTGGTCAATATTTCCACCAAGGGCAAGCGCGTACGCCTGACGGGCCCAGGCATGTCGCCCAACGACCCGTTCTACGAGTTTTTCCGGCGCTTCGGTGCACCGGGCGGTGGGCGCGGCGTCCCGGGTATGCCGGGCGAAGGCGAGGAGAGCTTTCGTCGGCCGGGTGGCGAGGGTTCCGGGTTCATCGTCAGCAGCGATGGTTACGTTCTCACCAACGCGCACGTGGTCGACGAGGCCGAGGAAGTCACCGTCAAGCTGACCGATCGTCGCGAGTTCAAGGCCAAGCTCGTCGGCCTCGACAAGCCCACGGATGTGGCCGTGCTCAAGATCGACGCGCAGTCTTTACCCGTAGTTCGCCTCGGTGATCCAAAGAAATTGCGCCCGGGTGAGTGGGTGATCGCCATCGGTTCGCCCTTCGGCTTCGACAACAGCGTGACCGCGGGCATCGTCAGTGCGACGGCGCGCGGCCTGCAGGATGCGGAGTCGAACTACGTGAACTTCATCCAGACGGACGTGGCCGTGAACCCGGGCAATTCGGGTGGGCCGCTGTTTAATCTCTCGGGCGAAGTCGTCGGCATCAACTCGCAGATCTACAGCCGCTCAGGCGGCTACATGGGCATTTCTTTCGCCATCCCGATCGATCTGGCCGCCAACGTCCGTGACCAGATCATCGCCAAGGGTCGCGTGAGTCGCGGCAAGATCGGCGTGCAGATCCAGCCGGTCGATGCGGCGCTCGCCGAGAGCTTCGGTCTCGATCGGCCGCGTGGCGCGTTGGTGGGCGGTGTCGAGGCGGGCGGGCCTGCAGCCAAGGCCGGCATTCGCCAAGGCGACATCATCCTCTCGGCCAATGGCACGGTGATCGAGCGTTCCGAGCAGTTGCCGACCATCATCGGAGTGATCCGGCCGGGCACGGAAGCGAATCTCGAGGTGTGGCGTGATGGCGCGGCGCGCAAGCTCAGCGTGCGGGTGGCGGAGCTGCAGGCGGAGCCCGTCGTTGCCGCCAACGATGAGCCGACGCCCGAACGGTCACCGGATCGACTGGGGCTCGTGGTGCGCGAATTGACCGCTGAAGAGCGCAGTCAGGGCTTCGGTCCGCCGCGCAATCGGCAGCGAGATCCCGAAGTCGCGGTGCCCGAGGGTCTGCTCGTCGAGCGGGCAACGGGTCCCGCAGCCGATGCGGGGCTCGCACGCGGTGACATCGTGGTCAGCATCAATGGCAGCCCGGTGAAGACGGTCAAAGAATTTCGCGAGCGGGTGTCCCGATCCGGCAAGACGGTGGCCCTGCTGATCAATCGCGGTGGCAACACGCAATTCGTTGCGGTGCGCACTGACAACTGATCGTCAGCTCGCCGCCGTCAGCGTCAGACGCCGATAGGTGGGTCGGGCACGGTGGATCAGCCATGCGGCGAGGGGCGCGGCGACGGCGGCCACGGCCGTCACGCCATCGCCGATGCGCTGCTCGTCTTGCAGCACCACGTCGGAGACGAACGAGGCAGCGCTCGAGCCAAGACCGATACCGAGCAGATTGATCACCAGCAGGTAGATAGCCGAGGTTCGTGCGCGAAATCGGTTGGGCGTGACCATCTGCAGCGCTGCCGACGCGGCGCCGAAGGGAAAGCTTGTGACGAACAGCAAGGGTGCGAGTAGGGCGATTGCGAGCGTCGCATCGCGCAGCTGAAACGCAGCGATCACGAGCGGTCCAAGCGCTAACGCGCCGTACAGGACGACCTGTAGTTCGGCATCCGCGCGGCCGGCTGAACGCCAGCGGTCGGCGAGCACGCCCCCCGCGAGAATGCCGAGTGAACCGGCAACGAACATGATCGGTCCGTAGCTGAAAGCTACCTGCAAGGGTGACAGCTCGTGCACGCGCAGCAAGTGGGCGGGGATCCAGAAGGCGACCGCGTTGAAGGTCAGCGTCAGCATCGACACGCCGAAGATGAGGTTGGCGTAAAACCCGGCATGCTCGCGTATGCGCCGCCATACGTCGGCGTAGCGAACGCCCGTCGTCGCGGCGGCCACCTCGCGGCGCGCGGGTTCCCGCACGGTCAGCAGCCATAGCGAGACCAGCATCCCGGGTGGTCCCAGAATGAGGAACGCGACCTGCCAGCCGCGCACCTCGCCGATCACGGGCCAGTGCATCACGGGCATGCTGCCCACGGCCTGCACCACGAGCCCGGTGACCATGATGGCCACACCGATGCCCAAATAGATGCCCATCGAAAAAAGACCCAACGCACGGCCACGACGCGCAGGGGGGACGTAGTCCGCGATCATCGAATAGGCCGCTGGCGCGAGCGTGGCTTCGCCCACACCCACGCCGACGCGAGCCACGAAGAGTCCTGCATAGCTCGTGACTCGCCCGCAGACTGCCGTCATCAGCGACCAAAGAAACACGCCGGCCGCTGCAAGATTGCGACGATTACCGCGATCGGCCCATTGACCGACCGGCCATACACCGAGCACGGTGAAGCAGACGGCGAAGGCGAGTCCGTTGAGCAGACTGAGTTCGAAGTCCGTGACGCCGAGATCCGCCTTGATCGGGCCGACCAACATGGCGAGGATCTGTCGGTCGATGTACGAGAATATGTACGCGACCATCAGCACGAGTACGGCGCGCCGGGCTTCATGCTCGGGCGGCCAGGGCGGCGTCGCAGCACTCATCGGCAGAACTCAGTAGTTCGGCTGCCGCGGCAGCGGCTGACCGTAGGGCGCGAGTTCAGGCGGCAGGACAGGTCGATGCGGCGGATCCCAACTGAAGGGCTTTTTCACCGTGTCAAAAGTGTTGACCAGCGGGCCGTTAACCGTTCGCACGAACAGGTTGTAGCCCGTGTCCGTCCCCGCAGGCCCGTGGTAGACGTTCTCGCGCCACCAGCAGTAACCGCCTCGTTGCATGCGTCCGAGATCGCCCCACACGTAGTCGCCCTCTAGCGTGTAAAGCTCCTCGACCATCGGGTGGGTCCATTGTGGCTTGGCCATGCCGGGCGGCACCCGATGAGGCGGCGAGCAATACAGGAAAGAGGTTTCGCCCGTGTAAGGGTCGGTGCGCAGCGGTTTGATGGCAACACCACGGGCCAGCTGCGGATCGACAAGCCCGGGATCCCACTCCATGGCGAGCGGATTGACGTACTCGACGAGTAGCCGCTCGTCGAAGCTCGCAGGGCTCCGGGTCTGCTGCGTGCTGGAAGCGTCCTGCGCGCTGGAAGCGTGCTGCGAGCCTGCGGCGTGCTGCAGATTCGGTGCGCCATAAAACAAATCGAGCAGAACGCAGCCGTGGCGACTGCTCGCCCGTTCACGCAGATACCCAGCGGGCAAGAACGCGTAGGTGTGCTTTTTATAGAGCCGGCCGTTGATTTCGAGCGCGCCGTCGAGCACCAGAAACTCTTCGTGGCAGTCGAGGCGCTCGGAAACGCTGCGCTGCCAGCCTGCCGGATAACGCACGATGCAGGAGGCGCTGTCGTCGGTGTCGTCACGGCTCAGCGTCTTGCAGTCGACGTCGGCTCGCGCGTTGCCGTGCAGACCGCGCGACCAGGGGATCATCTGCGCTTGGACGAACATGATGTGTGGGCGGGCCATGCGGACGCGAACCTCCGAAGTAGCAGCGATCGGGCGCATCGTCGCCCCGAACCGATGCAGCGTAGCCTAGCGTGTTTCGTTACGCTTGCCGCATGCCCGCATTGCAGCTTGACCACATCGGCTTTCTCACCGCTTCGCTGGAGCACTCCATCGCCGCCTGGCGCCGGCTCGGCTTCAGTGTCACCTCCCCGCGGGTGCTGTGGCAGACCGCGGGCGCTGAGACTGTGCCGCGATCGCTCGGTCAGTCGAGCGCACACGTGATGTTCAATCGTACGTATCTCGAGATCACTGCGATCAATGACGCGGATCCTGCGCATCATCTAGCGCCCTGGCGCAGGGCCGTCGAGGCACCCGCCATCCTCGCCCTGGCAGCGGCCGAGCCTCTGACCGTACAGCAGGGTTTATGCGCGGCGGGTCATGCGGTGTCGGCTCTTGGTGTGGCCTTGAGACAAATCGAGTACGGGGCGCATCACGGCGAGGCGCGGTTCGAGTGGTTCATGTGGCAGCGCCACGAATCGCCCGAGTGGCTGGTCTGTGTCCTGCGGCATTTGACGCCCGAGCTCGTGTTCCAGTCGGCCGTGCAGGAACACGCCAACGGGGCGCTGGAGCTGAGCGAGGTGTATCAGTCGGTTGGGGCTGCGCCCTCGGCGGGGTTGCGCTTCGCCAGCGCAGCGGACGGGGTGCGGTTGCTGAGCGAGGGCGAGTTCGACGAATGGCTTGAGCTCGATAGGTCTGCCGCCGCGGTGCACGCGGCAAGTACGGCGCGAGTTGCGCTACGCGTGGTGGTACGCGACGTTGCGGCGGCCGGCGTTTGTCTGCAGTCCGCAGGCGTGGACTGGGCGCAGACGGCGCAGGGCCTGCGCATCGCCCCCGAAGATGCGGGGGGTGCTTGGCTGCTCCTGTCTGCCGCCTAGGGGTCGTGTACCATCCGCAACTCGCGCCGAAGGTTACCCTGAGTATCAGACATGGATGAACGTTACGATCCGGCCGTTGTAGAGCGGTCGGCCCAGCAGTACTGGAACAACCAACGCAGTTTCGCTGCGCGCGAGACCGCGTCGAGTCGCGGCAAGTTCTACTGCCTATCGATGTTCCCGTACCCGTCGGGTCGCCTGCACATGGGGCACGTGCGCAATTACACGATCGGTGACGTGCTGTCGCGCTTCGCGCGCATGCAGGGTCTGAACGTCCTGCAGCCGATGGGCTGGGACGCCTTCGG
>Ga0068872_10003263_pt1 | contig 12434 bp, 11 predicted proteins | sample NOAtaG_7_FD_66441 | JGI IMG/M metagenome (GOLD analysis project Ga0068872, IMG submission 66441) | Freshwater lake microbial communities from Lake Erie, under a cyanobacterial bloom - NOAA_Erie_Diel1S_2200h metaG | ecosystem: Environmental > Aquatic > Freshwater > Lake | place: USA: Ohio, Lake...
GACATCTTTGTCCTCGGTGCCTGGACCACCTTCACCGCCGCAAACGTCCTCACCGACAGGCTCGGCATCAACCCCACCCAATCACCCTGGTGGGGCGCCGTCCTCATCCTCCTGCTCACCATCGCCGTCTGCGCGACCGTTGGCTACCTCATCGAACGCTTCGCCTACCGACCGCTCCGCAAAGCACCAAGGCTCAACGTCCTCATCACCGCCATCGGCGTCAGCCTCCTGCTGCAAAACCTCGGGCAACTCAACGGCCGCGTAACCGTCGCCACCGACAAGGACGGCCGCCCCACCGCCACGCTCCCCTTCGGCTCCACCCCACGCAGCATGCCCCCGCTGCTGCCAGACCTCGTCCTCAACGAGACCGTCCTCTCCCAGGGCACGCTCGCCGGCGGCACCCAACGCGGCCTCGTCAAACTCGACCAACCCCTGACCATGCTCGATGGTCGCACCTACCGCATCGAGTTCACACGCACCGCCGACGGCCAGCCTCGCCGAGAGGTCCTCGCCCTCACCGCAACCGCAGGCACCTTCCCCCCCGGCACCGACCTCGCCACCCAGCCCCGCCGATCCCCCGCCGAGGTTGACGGCCTCCCCTATTCCCTCATCCGCTCGCCGCGCGTGCCGATCATGCTCGTCGATGTCGTCATCGTCGCCGTCGCCATCACCCTCATGCTCGGCCTTGAGTTCCTCGTCTTCCGCACCCGCCTCGGCCGCGCAATGCGCGCCCTGAGCTTCAACATCGAGAACGCCGCCCTCATGGGCATCAACGTCAACGCCGTCATCAGCTTCACCTTCGTCCTCGGCACCGCCCTCGCCGCCGCCGCCGCCTTCCTCTACCCCCTCAAATACCCCGGCCTCAACCAGCCCGCACATCAGATCTGGGTCCTCCTCGGCCTCAAGGCCTTCATCGCCGCCGTCGTCGGTGGCATCGGCAACATCCGCGGCGCGGTCCTCGGCGGCTTCCTCATCGCCGGTATCGAGTTCTTCGGCACCCTCTACGGCGACAAACTCTTCATCTCCCTTGGCGCTCGCCCAGGCCTCGGCACAAGCCTGGCCGATGTCTATGTCTTCTCCATCCTCATCCTCGTCCTCCTCGTCAAGCCCAACGGCCTGCTCGGCTCACCCGTCAAGGAGAAGGTCTAGGACATGCCCAGCGCCCTCGACGCCACCACCAACGCCCAACTACGCAGGCCCAACCTGCCGCTGATCACACTCCCCTGGCTCGCCTGCGCGCTCCTCGGCCTGGCGATGCTCATGCTCGGTCGCTTCCTGGGTTCATACCAGGAGACCCTCATGCAGCAGGTCGGCATCTTCGCCATCGCCGCCGTCTCACTCAACATTGTCAACGGCCTCACAGGGCAGTTCTCCATGGGCCACGCCGGGTTCATGGCCGTGGGCGCCTACGTCGCCGCCGCAACCACCTACTACGGCTCACTCCTGCACTTCAACACCGCCGAGCTCCAGCCCGGCCTCTTCAACTTCGGCCACGTGCTCATGCTCATCGGCCTCCTCGCCGGCGCACTCGTCGCCGCCGCACTCGGCTACCTCGTCGGCCTCCCCTCCCTCCGCCTCCGAGGCGATTACCTCGCCATCGTCACCCTCGGCTTCGGCGAGATCGTCCGCGTCCTGCTCCAGCAGACCAGCCCGCAAGTCAACGGCAAAGACCCCGCCGAGATCGCCGCCTTCACCGACGCACCCCTACGCACCCTCGCACGCATTCCCCTCAACGGCGCACTCGGCTTTGAGGGCGTACCCGCCTACGCCACAAACCTCTGGATCTGGACCTTTGTTGGCATCACCTGCCTGGCCGCCTACCGCATCAAAGAAAGCAGCAGTGGCCGCGCGTTCCTCAGCATCCGCGAGGACGAAATCGCCGCACGAGCCATGGGCATCAACCTCACCAAATACAAAGTCCGCGCCTTCGTCCTGGCCGCCTTCTTCGCCGGCATCGCCGGCGGCCTCCTCGCACACGCCGGCGTTACCACCTCCCCCATCGACGCCGGCTTCCAACGCTCCTTCGAGATCATCATCGTCGTCGTCCTCGGCGGCCTCGGCTCCATCAGCGGCGCAGTCCTCGCCGCCATCGTCTTCGTACTCCTGCCCCAGGTGCTCCATCCAATCAAAGACTACCGCCTCGTCATCTTCGCCCTCCTGCTCATCTCCATGATGCTCCTGCGCCCCAAGGGCCTCTTCGGCGTGCGCGAAATCTGGAACATCCTCCCACGCCGTGCAGCCCACACAAAACCAGGTGCCACACCATGAGCACCTTCCTCCTGGACGCACAAAATCTCGGCATCAGCTTCGGCGGCCTCAAAGCCGTCCAGGCACTCACACTCCAAATCCCACCCAACGCTCTCCACGGCCTCATCGGCCCCAACGGCGCAGGCAAAACCACCGCCTTCAACCTCCTCACCGGCGTCTACAAACCACAAACCGGCTCCATGACCCTCAACGCCCAAAACCTCATGGGCCTCCCGCCCCACCTCATCGCCAAGGCCGGCCTGAGCCGAACGTTCCAGAACATCCGCCTCTTCGGCGAGCTCTCCGTCCTCGACAACGTCATGCTCGCCTCCCACTGCCGCGGCCACCACTCGATCGTCGCGACGCTCTTCCGCAGCCCCACCTTCCTCGCCCAAGAGCAGGCCATGCGCCGCCGGGCCATGCACCTGCTTGACCTCTTCGCCCTCGCCCCAGCCGCCCACGCCCAGGCCAAGTCCCTCCCCTACGGCGACCAACGCCGCCTGGAAATCTGCCGCGCCCTCGCCACCGAGCCGCGCGTCCTCCTGCTCGACGAACCCGCCGCCGGCCTCAACCCCAGCGAAAAACAAGCACTCGCCAAACTCATCCAGACCGTCAAAGCACAGTTCAACCTCGCCGTCCTGCTCATCGAGCACGACATGAGCCTCGTCATGCAAGTCTGCGAGCAGATCACCGTCCTCGACCACGGCTGCACCATCGCCCACGGCACCCCATCGCAAATCCAATCCGACCCACGCGTCCGAGAGGCCTACCTCGGCGAGCCAACCCCCACACCCGCAGGCACCTAACCATGCCACTCCTCAAGGTCGAGAACCTCAGCGTCCGCTACGGCTCCATCCGCGCCGTAACTGATATCTCCTTCTCCATCGAGCAGGGCGAAATCCTCACGCTCATCGGCGCCAACGGCGCAGGCAAAACCACAACCCTCCGCGCCGTCAGCGGCATGCTCAAACCCACCGGCTCCGTCCACTTCAACGGCCACAACATCACCGGCACACGCCCGGACATCCTCCTCCGCCAGGGCCTCGTCCACTGCCCCGAAGGCCGCGGCATCTTCAGCAACATGACGGTCCTAGAAAACCTCGAGCTCGGCACCTTCACCCGCCACGACAACGAACAAATACACCACGACATGCAAAGCATGTTCACCCTCTTCCCACGCATCAAAGAACGCCTCAAACAAAACGCCGGCACCCTCTCCGGCGGCGAACAACAAATGCTCGCCATCGCCCGCGCCCTCCTCGCCCGCCCCAAACTCCTCCTCCTCGACGAACCCAGCCTCGGCCTCGCCCCCCAACTCGTCCAAACCATCTTCAAAATCATCCGCGAGATCAACGAACAAGGCGTAACCATCCTCCTCGTCGAACAAAACGCCCACATGGCCCTCCAAGTCGCCCACCACGCCGTGGTCTTAGAAACCGGCTCGATCGCCATGACCGGCCCAGCCAGCGAACTCGCCAAAAGCGACGCCGTCCGCAAGGCCTACCTCGGCTGCTAACGGGTAGGTCGGCTCTCCGAGCCGACCCCTCGCGGCTGCAATAAGCATCGCCAATGTTCCAACATCAGAACCCCTCCCCCGAGGGGAGGGGCAGGGGTGGGGTTCCCTCCGGGCATTGGCGATGGTCGTCATCAAACTGTCATGTCTGAATCCCACCCCCATCCCTCGCCCCAAAGGGGCGACGGCATGTAGCCACGGGTGAAGCGACGCGGCTCTGCGCGTCGCGTAACCCGTGGAACACACGACGAAATCGCTGCCGCCCCGACAGGGGCGGAGGAGAAGTTGGACACCGCGTGGATGCTGCGAATACCCAATACGAGGATTTCAATCAACGAAGTTAGTATTTGCGTTCGTTACAGGTCGTACGCTCAAACAAAAAAGGCTCCGGTGTGCGTGCTGTCATCCTACGGGCGGTGGGATCGAAGCTAAAGACTGTTACGCCCTGATTGAAGAATGGTTCGGGTTCGATCGGCTTGGTAGCATAAGGATTTTGCAGCAGGTATCCTCCATCAGCAAGTGTCTCGCGGTAATTCGATGGATGAACATCTTGGCGCGCGAACATACCCGTTGAAACCATGTACCAGGACGCAAACACCCGTTCCTCCTTATGGTGCTCACGAAGTGGATCGGAGAATATCTTGCTGAGGGTTGCTCGGGGATTGAAAAACACTGCGCTTACGTCGGCGTTGGCAGGGTCAAGGAAATAACCGAGCGGAACCTGCGAGCCGCTATGTGTGGTGAACGACTCAACACGCTTGTGTCCCGTCTCGATCATGTTGCCCGAGTCCGAAACATGGAACATCGGCTGATCGTACTGATACAGAACCCGCCACATTGAACGAGCGTGTTGAACTATAAACCAGGGGTGGTCAAACGGCGCTAAGCACAGTAGAAATGGACGATCCTTTACGTGCGGCTCTGCTGAATACTTGCGATACGAGTTAATCTTGCCCTTGACCGCCCCGGAGAGCTTGGAAGTCGCCATCTCGCGATACTGGTCCGCGTCGAACGGAACCTGGGACTTATTCGTCCACTCGGGAGTCTGCCCAGGTCCCGCCTCGGTAACTTTCGCTTCAGCCACAATCACGCCTTGCGGCGCGTTGAGCAAGAAGTCCGGATGAGCCTTGGGTCGAGTCGGCTTGAATCCGAGACTCTTGAACATCGCGTGTAGATACAACTCCCAGAACTGGGGGCTGAACGAGCGTTGAAACTTAGGCACGAAGTCATTGTCAATATCAACGAAACCATCGGTCCACCGATCAAGACACCCCCGTGTTGCTGTCTCATTTCTAAGTCCTCGAAAGTGTGGATGCTGATCCACCGTCGGGACCTGCGGCGTCCAAAGATCAAGAGAATATGTAGGCATTACGGCACAGGTTAGGTCCGTAGATAACCGGCTGTCACTGCGTTTTGATCTGATCAACCTTCGATGCCTCTGACCCCCACCCTGCCCACCCCACCTCAAAATCCTCCCCCGCCCCTACCGGGGCGGCCCCACGAATCCCACCACTCCCCACGGGTTCCGCGTCGGCGGGCGACCTGTCGGTCGCCGCACCGACGCTCCACCCGTGGCTACATCCCGTCGCCCCGTTGGGGCGAGAAACGGCGGCCGCATTCTCATTGACCGATATTCGCACAGATAACCCCACCCCCCACACCTAAGCCTCCCAATACACTCCCCCATGCCCACCCCCTCCAACCCATCCTCCTCCTCGGCTGCTCAAGCCAAGAACCCGCCGCCGCGATCGCCGGTGGCGTCTTCAGCATCTTCGGCATTTTCTTCCTCCTCTGGTGCGGCGGGATGACCCTGGCCGTCGCTCACTTCGTCCTCTTCATCACCGTCATCATCCGCGTGCTCACCAGCCGTCAGATGCCCACCGAGAACCGCATCATCTGGGCCGTCGTCGCCTGGTTCCTGCCGTTGATCGGCTCGATCCTCTTCTGGACAATCGGCGTCAAGGACAACCGCCCGATCTTCAGCGGAAATAATCAGCCCCCACCGGCCGCATGAGCGTGCCCACGTTCTCACCACCCCCCGCACCAGCCGAAAATGAGCGATACTGGACTCGAACCAGTGACCTCTTCCATGTCAAGGAAGCGCGCTAGCCAACTGCGCCAATCGCCCCGATGGGCCAAGAGTATACCGCCAACCACCCCGGCGGGCAATCGCCCCGCACACACCCCCAGCCCCCATCCCTAGCACAGCCGACCGTGCAGGGCCAGGTCCGTCGTCCGCTCGATGCGGACGTTGACTATCTGCCCGATCAGCCCCGTCGCCACCGCCGCGGGCGCGTCAAAGAAGACGATCAGGTCCCCCTCGGTCCGTGCGGACATCTGCACGCTCTCGCCGACCTCCGGCACCACCACCTCCTGCACCTCCTGCACCGCACGCCCGGCGATCGTCAGCGCAACGCCACCCTTGCCACCACCACCCTCCCGCCGCGTCTGCTTCGCCTGCCGCCGGCTGATCCCCTGCACAAACGCCGCGACCGTCCCCCCGGCATACTCAGCACTCACCTGCGCGCTGATCTGGTTCTGCAGCGCCAGCAGCTCATTGTTCCGCCGACGCTTGACCTCATCGGGCACATCATCAACCAGTTTCTCGTGTGCCACCGTCCCAGGCCTCGGCGAATACTTAAATATAAAACAGTTCTTATAACGCGCTCTCCGCAACAACTCCGCCGTCGCCTCGTGGTCCGCCTCCGTCTCACCCGGGAACCCCACGATGATGTCCCCCGCCACCGTCAACGGCCGCCCAATCCCCGGCTCATCGAGCACCCCACGCGCACGATCAAGAAACTCCAGATACTCACCAACCGTGTACCCACGGTTCATCGCCGCGAGCATCCGGTCGCTCCCGCTCTGCGCCGGCACGTGCAAATACCGGCAGATCCGCGGGCTCGCCCGTATCACACCCAGCACATCATCCCCAAAGCTCCGCGGGTAACTGGTAACAAACCGCAACCGCCGAATCCCCGGCACACGCTCGTGAATCTCCCCCAGCAAATCCGCAAACGTCGTAACACGCTCCCCCGCGTACGCATCCGTATGCCCCGCCGACTTCTTATACACCCGCCCCTTCTGCGGCTGCATCACCCCACCCACCGCCACCGCGCTCCCATGCTCAAACCGATAGTGATTCACCGTCTGCCCAAGCAGCGTTACCTCAATCACACCCGCATCCGCAAGCCGCTTGCACTCATCAATAATATGCCCCGGCGGGCGGTGCACCTCCGCCCCGCGCGTGTGTGGCACCACGCAGTACGTACAAAACTTGTTGCACCCACGCGTGATCCGCACATACGCCGAGCCAGAGTGATCATCCGGGCTTACCGCCCGCGAGAGATCAAGCAACTCGAGCTGGTCCGCCGCCGCCGCGAGCGTGCCCGTCCGCCGGCTCGCCGATCCCTGCAGCGCCACCTGCCCGGCTGACCGCAACCTCGGCTCATCATCGGCCAGCATCCCCGCACGCGTCCGCACCGCGTTATCCAGCAGCGCGGGCAACTTATCCAGCTCCGCCGGCCCCACCATCACGTCAACCACCGGCATCCGCTGCATCAACGCCCCACCCTCGCGCTCGGCCATGCACCCCAGCACCCCCACCACCAACCCCGGCTCACCCCGCTTACGGATCGCCAGCTCCCCCAGCCGCGACCACACCTTCTGCTCGGCATGCTCACGCACCGAGCACGTGTTATAAAGCACCACACCCGCCGCCTGCGGATCAGCCGTGAACGTGTACCCCAACGCCCGCAGCGACCCGGCGACCAACTCGCTGTCCAGTTCGTTCATCTGACAGCCGAAGGTTTCGAGATAGATTTTCGCGGGGGTCATCGCTATGAGGATAGTGGCAGCGCAGGTGCGTGGCGTCCCGCCAGCCACGCCGCTGGCCTATTTTCAGCCCTCAGAACCCGCCCCCACCGTCTTGGGTTTCGTTCGGTATCCCCCACCCGCGCGCCGGTCCACCGCCCCACCCCCTTGCCACGCCCGTACGAGAGGCTATCATCGAGGCCCGGCTAAGTGTGCCGGTCGGCCACGTTCGGCCACCCACGATTCACGACGGACAACGCATGCCCACGATCAATCAACTCATCCGCAAGCCACGCCAGGTCCAGACCGCACGCGAAAAAACACGCGACCTGGCCGCCAGCCCGCAACGCCGCGGCGTCTGCCTCATCGTCCGCACGCAGACACCCAAAAAACCCAACTCCGCCCTCCGCAAGGTCGCTCGCGTGCGCCTCAGCAACGGCAAAGAAGTAACCGCCTACATCGGCGGCGAGGGGCACAACCTCCAAGAGCACTCCATCGTTCTCGTCCGTGGCGGCCGCGTACGCGACCTCCCGGGCGTCCGCTACCACATCGTCCGCGGCTCCCTCGACTGCCTCGGCGTCGAAAAACGCAAGCAAGGCCGCAGTAAGTACGGCGCCAAACGCGGTAAGGCCTAAGGCCGCACCGGCACGCGACGCAGCAGACGAACCCGATCCGATCGAACCTGGGCCATTGAACTTAGTTAACTCTCTGGCCCGTGCAACTCAACCCCGCTTCCCTATCGCGACCGATTCGGCCTGCCGCGTAAGCAGCCGAGGCGCCACCGGGGGCAAGCAGATGTCCACCGCAGGAGATACCCGACCATGGCGTTCAAGGCAACCGCATCCGCACGTCAACTGCAGCCCGACCCGCGCTTCAACGACGTCGTCCTCTCCAAGTTCATCAACTGCGTCATGGAGCGTGGCAAGAAGGCCACCGCCCAGCGCCTGATCTACGCCGCGATGGACATCATCGACCAGAAACTCGCCAAAGAAACCTCCCCCGAGGCCCCCAAGAGCGCCATCGAGGTCTTCCACCGCGCGCTCGAGAACGCCAAGCCGTTCGTCGAGGTCCGCAGCAAGCGCATCGGCGGCGCCAACTACCAGGTGCCCATCCAGGTCAACAAGAAGCGTCAGCAGTCCCTCGCCTTCCGCTGGATCATCAACGGCGCCCGCGCCGAAAAGGGCCGCGGCATGGCCAGCAAACTCGCCGATGAAATCTTCTCCGCCGCCAAGGGCGAAGGCAAAGCCATGGCCACCCGCGACCAGACCCACCGCATGGCCGAGGCGAACAAGGCCTTCGCGCACTACGCCTGATCGACGGCGTGCTAGGCAATAGGCAATCGGCAATAGGCAAGAGCAGAACAACCAATCCAAGCCCCGCACACACGCGGGGCTTTTTCATGGGTACCCCGGACCTCCGGGCCATCGGGTACCTCGGGTACCCCCACGCTCCGCGTGGGGCCGAACGACCAACAACCCCCGACTCACCCCACGCCCACAGCAAGACACCCACCGCATCGATCCCGGCTACCCCGGACCTCCGGGCCGGGCGAACGGCCGACGATCCAGTATTCACCACAGGGGCACAGGGAGACAGCGGAAGCAGATTGACCACGCTCCCGACCACGGACATCCCACCAAGGCCTGAATCGTCAGTGTCGCTCGCCTTGTATCAGCAGTACTATGCTGATGCGATGAGCAAGCCTCAGTCGATTGTCGTTGTAACAGGAGCGGGTGCTTCGCATGATCTAAGCACAGGTCCAGATAATTATCAACTCAAGTTCCCGCTGGGAAAAGATTTCCCTCGAGAAATAGTAGCACGAAATGACGCGATTGTTCAGTGCTTCATGGACACCCGACGGGAAACTATGAAGTCGCCTGACCCTCCTCAAGAACTAGCAGAGTACCTTACGCGTCTCGTGGACCAACTCCGCACCGGGGTATACGACACGGTCGATGAGTTTGTCGGTCGCCACGCGGGCACATCCCCCGCAATTATGGCTGCCTTTGCTTGCGCATACGTCGTATCCGAGGCCGAGTACAAATACGTTGTAGGAACAAGGTCACTCCACGGATGGATCAAGCCGCTTGCGAAGCTGTGGGCAGAAAGCTCTTGTTCTCAAAGTGCCTCGGATAGCCCTGGTCCAAAGATCAAGTTCGTCACGTTCAACTACGATAGGACAATTGAGTGGGCACTTGCACATGCTCACTTTGGTCGTCACGGAGGTACGTTGGAAGCGGCACTTGCGACTGATTACGGGGGTTGCGTAGCTCACGTACATGGCCGGACATTTCTTGACCACAAACGATGCTACAAGGGCGAAGCGATGCGCAGCGTCTTTGATCAAATCCAGCGTTCGGCTCAGACGATTCGACTTGTACATGCCTCAAACGGACGTCATAATCGAGATTACGATGCTGCGGATGCAAAACGAGCCATTGAATGGTTGCGGGGCGCTGACGTTATCGCATTCCTGGGCTTCGGATTTGCCAAGTCCTGTCTAGATGCTATCGGTATCTCCCCAAGTAATCCTCTGGAAAAGTGGAGCTCTGCGAATACAGTCGTAACCAGTTGGCATGACACAGAAGATAATCTAATATCACTGACCGAAAAGTTTTGCAAGAAACTTGAGTTACCGAAAAAGAAATGCTCCGACGGAGGGCGTGACTTCTGGAGCTGTGTGGATGCAGTGAATACGGCAATTGACGCGGCGCAGCAGGCTAGCACCTAGTCCAACGTGGTAGTACGCTAGTCCCCCAACCGCCTCTCTGCTAACCCCCAACCCCTCCCACCAAACCCCTCTCACCCCCCACCCCCACGGCGGTGCTTTGCCGGGCTTTACAGGCGTCCGCCCGGCGGAGGATCCACAGGTATGCCCAGGCCCTCGGCGTCGATCCTGGGCCATCGTGGTGCATCTCCATCTGCGCGCTATTTATCTGCGCGCAACAACGCGACCATCACCCGATCCTGGCACGCGGTTCGCATTGGTGTTCGCGGCGGTCGGGGAGGGCGTGCGCGATATGCTGGGCGTGCTCATTGGTACCGATGCTGATTTGTTATCTTATCGCATCGGCCCATCTTGGTTGCCCATCCCCGCCGCCGGTAACTTCTCACCCTGCCGCAGCACCTTCTGCAACTTCCCCTCCCGCTCGGCGTCGCTCAAACCATCCCAGGACTCGACACAATCCTCGCAGCAAAAGCCGACCTGCACGCCACGGAACTGGCGCCGAAGATCGGCACGGACCGGGCCGGAGATCACCTTCCTGGGCATGACCGGGCAGGAGGCGTTGATCACCGCCGCACGCCCATCGCCCACACCATCACCCACCCTCGGCCCGGCCATCGGGTTGTCAAGCTCACCAGCCGGCGCGGGCCCGTCAGCCTTCGCCCCAGCAACCCCAGGCCCGCCGGGCACGGGCGCAGGAACCACCCCTGCCGCCGGGGCGGTCTGGCCCGGCAGCCTTCCTGCCTTGTGTGCTTGCCACGCGCTGACCGATATCAAGATCACGCTGGCGACCCCCACCACGACCCACAAGCCCCTTACTAGACTTGGCCTACGCGAACCGCGACCTTGCATACCCGCCCCTTTCTTGAGGTCCGCCCACATGGCCGAATCCTACAACCACCTCGCCGACGACACGTATATCAACACGCGCTTGCAGGTGAAGATGGACCTGTCCCTTGAGCGCGAGGCCGTGATGGGGCTCTTTGAGCGTCTCCGCCGCGAGCACCCGGCGATGTCGCACTTCCGCAAGTCCAAGGCCGAGCTTGCCCTCGAAAGCCCACTCTTAGACGCCCAGCAACTCTGGGTCGGCCTGCGGAAGGCGAGCGTACGCACCGGCATCCTCAACCCGGCCAAGATCGACAATGCGTATCGCTTTCACAAGTCGGTGCTTGACGCGGCACCGCTGTACCTGTCTATCTCGCCGTTGGATATCGACTATCTTGAGGTTGTCTACGGCTTCAGCCTCATGGCCCCCGGCAACCACGACGCGATCGTCTTTGACGCGCTCATCGCCGGGTCTCCACTGGCGGGAATGCTGGCGGTGCGCGGGGCGACGCCCAGCGACTGCCAGCCGACGTTCGGCCTGAACCTGACGGACAACCACGACACACAGGCACTCTTTCAGGTGCGGACGCGCCCGCCGGGGCCACCTGAGCAGACGCCCGACCCGGAGGCCCCGCCACACCCGATCAGCGTGCTGTTGTTTATCCGCAAGATGGGCGTGCCGGGGGATGTGAAGGAACTGGCCGGCACGCTCAAATCACTGATGAAACTGGGCGATGAACTGGTCGCCAGCCGGGTTGCGCCGTTTGTGCTCAAACCTCTGCGCGAGGTGATCGCTTCGAGCCACTAAGAACCCAACTACCGATGCAAGGACTGCACAGAACCATCCTGCTGGCCGCGACTGAGTCGACCGAGATCATCATGTGGGCTGGCGCGCTGATCGGGGCGGTCATCCTGCTGACGGTGGTGGTGGTGTGGGTCCGCCGGACGTATCTGGCCAGCCAGCAGCCGACCAGCAACGCCGCGGGTCTTATGGAGCATCTGCGTGCGCTCCATGCACGTGGCGAGATAACCAATGGGGAGTTTGACAGCATCCGGACGCGCATGGCCGAGCATGTCCGCCGGGTCGCGCATGAACAACCCCGGCCGAAGTCCGAGAAGCCCAAGAACGCCAACGCCGAGGCGATCCTGCGGCACATCGATCGCTCCCGCAACGGCCCGGGCAGGGAAATCATGGATGACGTCATCAACGACCAGCGGCCGATCGTCCCAATCGGCAAACCCCCTCAACCCCGATCCGACCTTCCCCCCATTCCCCTCGCCCCCCCGCGCCCCCCCAAGCCTCCACACCCC
>Ga0068872_10003265_pt1 | contig 12433 bp, 15 predicted proteins | sample NOAtaG_7_FD_66441 | JGI IMG/M metagenome (GOLD analysis project Ga0068872, IMG submission 66441) | Freshwater lake microbial communities from Lake Erie, under a cyanobacterial bloom - NOAA_Erie_Diel1S_2200h metaG | ecosystem: Environmental > Aquatic > Freshwater > Lake | place: USA: Ohio, Lake...
TTGTAATTCGTCAATAAGCCACACAGTAAACCCCCACAGCACCTTGTGCTGTGGGGGTTATTCGCGTCTGAACTACTTGCCCTTGCCCTGCTGAGCCTGGCTCTTCTCGAGGCGCTTCATGAAGCGATCGACCTGACCAGCGGTGTCAAGAATGCGTTGCTCACCAGTGTAGAACGGGTGGCACTTGGCACATACGTCAAGGCGCAAGCCCTCTTTGGTGGCAATAGTCGGCCACTGTGAGCCACAACCGGCACATACGTAGACCGTGTTGTATGATTTTGGATGAATACCCTTTTTCACCGGTTACTCCTTATTGTGCAGCTTCGTCAGCGTAGACGCTAACTTGCTTCTGAGTGCGGCTGTAGTGCTCGAACACGACACGGCCGGGGATCATTGAATAAATCGTGTAGTCGCTGCCCAAACCGACGTTTTTGCCTGGCTTGAACTTCGTGCCGTTCTGACGGATTAACACCTCACCAGCACGCACTGACTGACCACCGAAACGCTTCACGCCCAGCATCTTTGGGTTGCTATCGCGACCGTTGCGTGAACTACCAACACCTTTCTTATGGGCCATGACCGTTATCTCCTCATGGTATCTGCCAGTCCGCTTTGTGCTGGCATCGATACTGCAATACGATTACTTGCCTACTGCAATCTTGGTGACCTGGACGCGGGTCAAATCTTGACGATGACCGGTGCGTCGGCGATAGCGCTTCTTGCTCTTGTAACGGAAGACCACAATCTTGTCGTCTTGCACTTCGCCAATGACCTTCAGCGTTACCGATGCGCCGGCAATCGTCGGTGAACCGACAATCGTCTTCTCGCCGCCAACTAACAACACTTCGTCAATGCTGAGCTCGTTACCTGCCTCGAGCTCACTCTTGAGAGCGATGTCGAGTACTTGGCCTTCTTGTACGCGGTACTGCATACCGCGATCTCGGATGATGGCGTACAACGTATTCTCCCTTGCCGCTGCTGTTTCCAACGGCTAGTCCGTTGGCGCTGCAACTCTTCTATGTCCAACACATTCGTGGAACGATTTACCAACGTGTAGTATACCCGTAATGATGCGTAATGTCAAACACATCTGTGCGAATGGACGCTATTGAGCTACCCTACTTAAATACAATGCTTTTAACAGATATCTAACACAAATACCACTACTTTATATTGACAATGTGTCGCTCTGTCAAGTATAGTAATTTATACCCCTAGGGGGTATTAAGAATATGCGTCATAAGGAGTTGTGTCATGGGCAAGCCACTGAATATCACCGACAAAGAGTTTGAAGCTACCGTGTTGCAGTCAGACACCCCGGTATTGGTTGACTTTTGGGCCCCATGGTGTGGCCCATGCCGTGCGATTGCGCCAATTCTCGAAGAGTTGGCCACTGAGTACGAGGGCAAGGTCAAGATCGTAAAGGTCAACACCGACGAATCAGTGCAGTACGCCTCGAAGTACGGCGTGCAGGCGATTCCTACCATGTTGTTCTTCAAGGGTGGCAAAGAGGTCAACCGTGTCGTCGGTGCCAAGCCAAAGTCAGCCCTCAAGCAAGATTTTGACGCGGTCTCACAGTAGATCGAGGTTGCCATGAGCGACGATGCGTTAGCGCTGAGTGAAGAAGCGCGTGCCGAGCTCGTGATGCGTTTAGTGCGCATCGAAGGCCAAGTACGCGGTGTGCAGCGTATGCTCACTGATGGGCGCGATTGTAACGATGTGATTACCCAGTTGGCAGCGATTCGGGCAGCGGTGACCAGTGTTAGCGTGACACTCGCCGAGCGTTGTGCCCAAGAGTCGCTCTGCGACCAAGGTGGACTATCCAACGACGAAGTGTCGCGTTTGCTTGCGCTACTTCGTGCCTCGCGCTCCTAATACTCATTCCCCCCATCTGCACGTGTGCATGTGGGGGGAATTATTCGCGCCAGCGAATGCTCCTTGCCAATACTCGATCTGCGAGTGGTGCAACCAGTTGACTCCCCCACAATAACAGCCGATCTTGCCAACGTGTATAGATATAACGATTTTGCCGCCGAATGCCATCGACTATCCGTCGCGCTGCAATTGCCGCCGGAATACCTGTGTGTCCTGTAGCCCGCACCTCACGGTTAAGGCCGCGGCGCCGCTGTACGAACTCTGTAGTGACTGTGCCGGGACGGACAACTGTGAGTGCAACGCCCGTATCCAATAATTCTATCCTCAATGCATCGCACAGGCGCTCGATTGCACCCTTCGTGGCGCAGTACCCCCCACTATAGGGCAAGCCTTGGACGCCCACCACTGATGACACGACAATCAAATGGCCGTGCTGTTGTTGCATAAAAACCGGCAGACTCACCTGAATCATGTGGAGCACACCGTATACATTGGTATTGATGCTTGACTGAAAGTCTGCAATCTCGATTTGTGCAACTGGTGCGCTTAGTCCAATCCCTGCATTGCAGATAACGCCGTCAATCTGGCCAAACGATGTCATCGCAGTTTCGACCGCACGTTCCATCGTGTCGCGCTCGCCAATATCCCCAATCACCAGTTGATGGACTGGTGCGTTTGTGAGTTGTTGCCGTATCGTCGCGAGCACATCGGCGCGGCGTGCAATTAACACGAGTCGCGCCCCATGACCTGCCAATTCGTGCGCTAAGGCAGCACCAATGCCGGCACTCGCACCACTAATAATGTAGACCGAATTGTTAATCTGTTTCATAGAGACTTCCTTGGCTGTGTAGCATATAGTTCGCGGTAAATATCGATTAATTGATCCATCGAAGCCTGCCAGCTTTTATGCTGCGCATACGTATGTGCCTGTTCCCCTAGGCTTTGGCGTAGTGTCTGGTTGTCGCGAAGAGTAATAACAGCGTCAATTAGGCTCTGAGGTCTGGTAGGGTCATACACGATTGCATTAAAGCCATCCTGAAGCGTATCTCGCAATCCACCAACAAATGGAGCAATGACCGGCAAGCCACACGCCATCGCTTCGAGTGGTGCGAGTCCGAACGTTTCGCTTTGCGATGGGAACACAAACACGTCTGCGGCATTGTATGCATCAATTAAGTCTGCCCCAGTCAAAATTCCGGTGAATTGCGCATTAGTATGAGCGAAGTAGCGTTTTGTCTCAGATTCTTGTGGGCCACCGCCGACAAGTGCAACGCGCACCCCGGGCAGAGCGCAAAGCTCGCGCAACTGCTCGACGCCTTTTTCTTTGGTGAGACGACCAACATACAATAACAATAGGTCATCAGGGTGATTGTTGGTTAAACGGCAACGCATTGCCTGATTCCGCGGTAGCCGTTGGAATCGTGTCAGGTCGATGCCGCGTTGCCAGTGGCGACCACGATGAATGCCGTGTTGCGTGATTTGAGCGAGCGTTGCCGTTGATGGCGCTAGATTGACCGCTGCGCGGTTATGCCACAGTCTAAAATATCCCCATGCAATCGGCAACCCCCATGCGCCAGCATACTGTGTGACGTAGGTGTCTATGTCCATGTGCACCGATCCGACGAGAGGGACATTGCCGACCTGGGACATGATGGTACCAACTGCACCAATAAATGTCGGGTTCATCACGTGGATGACGTCAGGCTGGAAGTCGATGATTGCCCGAATACCACGAGGCGATGGGAAGCTGAAGTGTAGCTCTGGATACAACAAAAACTGCGTTCCCCAACAAGGGTAGACTGATACGCCGTTGTATGACGTCGGCGCCGTTGGTGGCGCAAATAGAATCGGCGTTATACCATGATGTTGCATGCGTGCGATCATCTGAGTGATGATGGTGACCACGCCGTCAACTTTCGGGACAAATGTTTCGGTAAAGAGTGCAACTTTCATTCGTTGTGGTACTCGTCATAACTAACGTCGTATATCGTACGTTATTTTTGTCGTATCTGTGTGAAAAATGTGTTAATGCACGCATATTTGTACATAAATCCAAATAGGAAGTGCTACAATACTACGGCTATTCACGAGGAGGACGACAGTGGTCAGCGAACCTAAACGCACGTCGATGTTTGCCGGTTTGTCGCCGGTAGTGTTGCGAATTTTGGCGCACAGTTTGTTGTTTGGTTTGGCAGCGAGTGTATCGGATGTGCTGTTCAACTTCTATTTATTGAGTCTCGGGTATGGCAATGAAGCAGCCGGCCAGATGAATTCAATTTTTAGAGGTGCAGGGGTTATCTTTGGTATTCCGATGGGCATGCTAATTGACCGTCAAGGTGCGCGCAAAGTCTTGCTATTTGCGATTGCGTCGTATGCAATTGGCTGGATTGTGGTGTTGGGTTGGGAGGATATTGGCATCATCGCGCCGATTTACTTCCTAGTTGGTGCCGCAAATATCGCCACCTACACAGCAATTATTCCATTGTTGAGCAGTGTTATCGAGCCACAGCAGCGCGCAACGTTCTTCGGGATTAACGCTGGCGCAGTGGTAGCCGTAGGATTTGTCGGCTCATTGTTTGGTGGTGCGTTACCATCTCTTGTTGCTCCTTTGTTGAATGTCGGTCCGACAGACATGTTGGCCTATCGCGTGGCGCTCCTCAGTGTCTCGTTGATTGCCTTCATGGCGATACTTCCGTTACTAGGAATTGGTCAAGCGGTCACAAATCAGCAAAATGCACGAGTGGCAATCGACGATCCAAATGCGCCAAAACTGCCGTTTATGCGCTTGGTACTCTTTGCTTCCCAGGGCTTTTTACTTGGGTTGGGTGGTGGTATGGTGGTGCCATTCCAAAACTTGTTCTTCCGTCAGCAATTCGGATTACCTGATGCACAGGTTGGCTTAATTCTGGCGATATCAGCATTCGCCATGGGATTTGGTAGCCTTATTGGTGGTCCACTCTCAAAACGATTTGGTTTACGTAACGCGGCTGCTTGGACACGATTTTTGGCGGCACCGACTTTGTTGCTGATGCTCGTCCCGAATTTGTACGTTGCTGCTGCCGCGTACTATATCAGCCGACTGGTGATTGGTGTGACGTTCCCACTTGCGGATGCATTAGTAATGCAATCGGTGCCGGCACATCAACGTGGCACAAGTACCAGTTTGACGAGTATGTTATGGTCATTGGGATGGGCTGCGGCCGCATTGGCCAGTGGATATATACAGACTGCAAGCGGTTTTTATTGGGTGATGATTGCGTCAGCAGTTGCATATGTCGTATCGGCGCTGTCGTTCTATATTATTCCATTTAAAGATGCCGGTCACTAGATTTGCAAATTCATCGAGGTGTGCGAGTGCACCTCGATGAGTTTGTTGTGTACTTTTCATAATACGCGAGAAAAAGTGATACACTATTTCTCATATTTCGTGGTGGTATCCAACCAAGAGGTGAATTGTGGTAACCTTACGCTCCCAATGGCGGGAATTGATGGCGGGTGGATCGCCAGCGGTGTACCGGATTTTGACACACGGTGTGTTGTTTGGCTTGTCATTTAGTATTGCTGACATCCTTTTCAACTTTTATCTCACCAGCTTAGGTTACGACAACGCTGTTGCGGGGCAAATGCAGTCGGTATTCCGCTTAGCTGGTGTTTTTTTAGGTTTGCCGATAGGTATGGTTATCGACAAACTCAGTGCTCAACGCATGTTGTACATCGGCATTCTGACGTATGCACTCGGCTGGGCTGTGTTGTTATTACTCGATGGCGTTGGTTTTTCGATTGGCACCTGGGAAGTGACTCCTCTCCAGCTAATGAACGCCGTCTACTTCATCATTGGTGCTGCCAATATGGCCACCTACACAGCCGTTGTGCCATTGTTGAGTCAAGTCATTGAGCCACGTCAGCGTGCTGCCATGTTTGGGATAAATGCAGCAGCCTCGACGATGGTGGGATCGGTAGGGAGTATTATCGGAGGATCACTGCCTGCGATTATTGCACCAATAATGGGAGTGGCTGCCACATCCGAGCCAGCATACCGCATGGCCATGTTTACAGTGGCCGTTTTTGGATTGTTGGCAGCTGTGCCATTAATGGGTATCAAAACAGGCGGACTACATCAAACAGGTGCAAGTGGCGGTACTGCGCCTGTTGCTCCTCTGCCGCCTGTGCCGTTTTATGTACTGTTATTGCTTGTGACCCCATCGTTTTTCTTTGGGTTTGCCGGTGGCATGTTTGTGCCATTCCAAAACTTGTTCTTCCGTCAAGAGTTCCAACTTTCCGATAGCGCAGTTGGTGCGAATCTTGCGCTCGCCTCGTTAGCGATGGGTATTGGCAGCATGATTGGTGGCCCATTGTCAAAGCGTTTTGGTGTGCGTACGGTAGCAGCCTGGTCGCGTGGGCTTGGCGCACCGACGATGCTGCTGATGGTGATTCCGTTCTTACCAATTGCCTCGGCGGCATACGACATCAACCGACTGTTGATTGGCCTAACTTTCCCACTTTTCTCCGCCTTGATGATGCAAACAGTACCTATTCAGCAACGTGGCACGAGTACGAGTATGTCGAGTATGTCGTGGTCGCTTGGTTGGGCAGTTGCATCGACATTGAGTGGTCAATTGCAGAACGATTCGTTTACCATCGTCTTGATAATCTCGGCAGTGAGTTACATCATATCGGGAGTGCTGGTGGGCGTCTTGCCGTACCGGGATAAGTTGGAGTAAGTAAAAAGTGGACGCCCGACCGAACAATGTTGGTCGGGCGTTTTCTATTCAGCACCGGCAAGTAAATCAGATTGGATAGTTTTGTGAGGGGCTTTGAGTGGCCATGCCAGCAAGGAAGCTGGGATAAACATGATTCCTGCACCGAACATAGCGCCAATGATGCCCCATTCGAGATAGCACCAACCTGAGGCGAGTGTGCCAACCAACCGCCCGAGTGCATTTGCACTGTAGTAAAGCCCAATATCGAGACTGACTGCACCCTCCTCGGCATATGCGGCAATCAAAAACGAGTGCACCGCAGAATTTATGGCAAACCCCACACTAAACAACAGCACGATGAGTAATATTGGCTCAACTGCGAGATTGAATGATTGGGCAAGCCATGCACCACCGAGACAAATCACTGCTGGGATAGTCGCTAACATGGCAGTCATTCGTCCGTCCGGCGTCTTGGCGTTGGCGAGTATGCGTGGTGTGAACGCCTGAATAAACCCATATCCAATTGTATACAGCGCCATGACACTGCCTGATTGCCAAAATCCCCAGTTGGGTGCGGTTGCAACGAAAATGGGCAAAGCGATGGCCTGCCATACATCGCGTGCACCAAACAAAAATATCCGCGCAGCGGCGAGTCGATTCACTGATGCGAGTGGAGAAAGGATGCCGCGGATTGATTTGGTCTTGGCAGCGGGGAAGGGGCGGTGTACGGTGAGTGTCAAGAGGAAGCCGATTCCAACCCAGACCGCAAGTGCAATTAATGCGGCGCGCATGTCATAGCTTACTAACAGTAAGCCACCGACGAAGAATCCCACACCTTTGAGGGCATTCTTTGCACCTGTAACCGCTGCAATAATGCGGAATAACCCTTGAGTGTTGCTCTGCGACAAGGTAGTAATGGCACTTTTGGCGCTAATTTTGGTGATATCTTTGGCAATCCCGGCAAATCCTTGAAACAGCATGACGTACCATGGCGCTGGCAACTCGCTTGGCAGTGCGAGGGCCAAAAGCGTGATGATTTGGAGGCCAATCCCTAGTCGCATGCTATTGAGCAATCCTATGCGATTTGCTAGTTGCCCGCCAAACAAGTTAATGATGACCCCAAATAGCTCGTACAACACAAATACCATCGCCAAATCGAGCGCGTTATAGCCCAGCGTGTAGTAGTGAAACAGCACGAGCATGCGTAACGATCCATCGGAAAGCGTCTGGATGCTGTAGGCCGATCCGATGCGGATTGCATCTGATTGCTGCATTACTGCCCCCATTGTGAGCTGATGTACTCGGTTAATTCCACCATGCGCTGGGAATATCCCATCTCGTTGTCGTACCACGCAAGAATCTTGACTTGTGTGCCACCGGTGACCATGGTTGAACTAGCATCAATAATTGCCGATCGCCGGTCACTGCGAAAATCGCTTGACACGAGTAGTTCCTCTTCGTATCCCAAAATTCCTTTGAGTTGGGGTGTCTCACTTGCCGCTTTGAGAATGGCGTTGACCTCGGCTACAGTAGTCTGTTGCTCGACCTCGAAGACACAATCGGTCAATGATGCACCTAACATGGGGACACGGACGGCAATGCCATCAAGCCTGCCATTCAGCGCTGGGATGATTAGTCCAATCGTTGATGCTGATCCTGTAGTCGTTGGTATCATGTTTGTCGATGCTGACCGCGCCCGCCGGGCATCCTTGCTTGGTTTGTCGACTACGCTCTGAGTATTGGTCATGCAGTGCATGGTGGTGATCATGCCATGTTTGATTCCTAGTGTGGTGTGTATTACGTGTGCGACGGGTGCCAAGCAGTTGGTGGTACACGACGCGTTGGTGACGATTGGATGTGAGTTTGCTCGAAAGCGTTCTTGATTGACACCCATGACAATATTGAGTGCGTCTTTTTTGATAGGTGCTGCAACAATTACATGCTTGACACCTTGGGCAAAGTACGGCGCCAAACTCTCGGCAGTACGAAACTTCCCACTACATTCGAGCACGATGTCGCAATTCGACCAGTCGGTTTGTTCGATGGCCGTGTTGTGCGAGACTGTCAACGAGTGCATGCCAATCTTTAGTCCTGACTCGTCAGCGATGGCGTGCTGTTCCCACCGCCCATGCACGCTGTCGTAGTTGAGTAAGTAGGCACACATGGTGTTGTCGCCTTGTGGTTCATTGATGTGTTGCCAGTCGAGTTGATGGTTCGTGATGCCGTTGCGTAAACTTAACCGTCCAATGCGACCGAATCCATTGATGCCGACGCGTACCATGACAGCCTCCAAAATTATTTCAAATACATTTGAAATATTAAAATGAATTTGAAATAATTGCAAGACATGCTATGCTACTGATAAACAACTCGGTGGTATCAGAAACTCGAGGATATGTGATGGATATCATCAAAATAGCTGAATTATTGGGGCATGTAGACCGTTTCAATTTGCTCAAAGCACTACGTGTGCGTGACCTGACTGCACATGAGGCGAGTCAAGTTTTGCAGATGAGTGCAAGTGCGGCTTCGTATCAACTCAAAGTGATGGCCGAGGCAGGATTAGTGAGTAGTCGGCGTAGCGACTACGACGCGCGGACGATTTATTACCAATATGTGCCCGAAACGTTGGGGCGCTATTTGGATGTGGTACGTAATGAGTTGTTAGCGCCAGTAGGACAAGGGGATGAGTTACCGGTAGTTGCATTCATTTGTCGAGCCAACAGTGCACGTTCGCAAATGGCCGAGGCCTGGGCTAGGTATTTTGTCCCGCAGCTACCAGTGGTTAGTGCCGGTGTTGAGCCGAGTGTAATCCATCCGCTGACGCTCGAGGTGCTTGATGAGGTGGGGATCGATGCCTCGCGGCAGTCAGCCAAGCAAATCGTAGAGCTCGATGTAATGCCGGATATCGTCATCTCGGTATGCGATTATGCACGTATGCATGTTGAAAAGCATTTTGACCAGCAGACGAAACTTCATTGGAGTGTCATGGATCCAGCGGTTGCGGGTACAATCGAGCAATTTCGTATGGCCCGTGATATGCTCAAACAACGCGTCCAGCAGTATTTGCTACATCATGGCTTGATGGCGTAGCACACATTGCCCTGCCTCGGCGTGTCGCAATCGCATCCGCAGGCAGGGCTTTTTGTATAGAAAACGCCTAAAAGAAGCCGTAGACTCCCCAGCCGCCATCGACAACCAACTGTTCGCCGATAATAAAGGCTGATTCATCCGACGCCAAAAAGATCGCAGGTCCAACGATATCGCTGACCTCGCCAACGCGCTTGATGGGCGTGCGAGCGATGATGGGGGCGCGATCGAGTTTGCCTTGTTTGACCAATTCGTCTTGAAGAGGCGTGCGGATCCAGCCGGGTGAGATACAGTTAACGCGGATGCCGTGTGGTGCCCATTCAGTCGCCAGAGAGCGGGTGAATTGTAGGACTGCGCCTTTGGAGGCGGCGTAGGCTGCACGCATGGGGATGCCTTGGAACGAGTGGAGCGAGCCGATGTTTACGATGGTGCCAGGGCGACCTTGGTTGAGCATGACGGCACCGACGGCCCGACAAAAGAAGAACGTACCATTGATGTTAATGTCAAGTGCGAGTTGCCAGCGTTCGTTACTGAGTTCGGTTGTGGGCGAGACCATGGGGATGCCGGCAGAGTTGACGAGTGCATCAACGGTCCCCCAGGTGCTGACGACTTGGGCAACGACAGCGTCGACAGCGCCAGAGTCGCGAACATCGGCTGGGGTGACGAGCGCTTCACCGCCGTGTTGGCGGATCTCATTGGCGACCTCTTCGAGTTCGGCCTGGTTACGGCTGACGAGTGCGACACGAGCGCCTTCTTTGGCGTAGCCGAGGGCGATGCCGCGACCAATTCCGCGCCCTGCGCCAGTGACAATTGCAGTACGACCGACGAGACGACCAGAGCTCATGCGTGCCTCCTTGATTTGTGAGAAAATACGAGTGGATTGGGTAATTGGACGAGGTTATGGTACACGAGATTTATATATTACGCCACGCCGCACCAGATCGTGGCAGTTCGGTCCCCTATAACATTCCCCCGGGGCCACCGTTGACGCAGATTGGGCGTAAAGAGGCACTCCAAGCAGGGATGTTTTTGCAGCATTGTGCGATTGATGCGGTATATGTATCGCCATTTATGCGCACGCGCCAGACAGCGTTAATCGTATCTGAGCATATGACGGCGCCATTTGCCTATGTTGAGAGCATCAAAGAAGGTGCGCCAGGCGAGTCACATCGCGATATTCGTGCGCGTGTACGTGGACTGCTGGACGAGATTGCGCAGCGCGAGGTTGGCCGGGTGATGCTGGTAACACATGGATGTTGTGTGTTGGCCACCTTGCAAGAGACCACTCATGACACGATTGATTTAAGTGGACATAAGTACGATTACGGTAATCATTCACCGACTGCGGGGATCTGGCACGGGGTGCGGCAGGAGAGTGGATTATACGCGTGGGAGTTGGTGTTCACGCCTACAGTGGCATCGTAATCGTACTCTGGTGGTGACGACAAGTATGTGCGGCTGGACACCCTGTGCAGGGGGGACAGTGTTCGGCACATTTGGCTGGATCAACGAAGCGGCGCATTGCGCCGCTTTGTGTGCATCTGGGTCGGGTAGCGGTGCAGTGGTGGATACAGACCTCGACCATCATGGCATGAAGTTCGCGGGCGGTTGCAACATCCATTGGACCAATGTCGGCTTCGACAATTTGTTGGAGCAAATCGTACGGTGCGTTGAGGGCGTCGACAGCGTCGGCGTAGATGCCAGTACGGGCGAGGAAGCGCCGAGCGTAGGCGTCGACGATGAACAGTGGGTGATCACCGCCGTACAGCATGATGGTATCGGCGCTTTCGCGGCCGATTTGGGGGAGTGCTAACAAGTGGTGACGGCACTCGATGCGTGGCAATTTCAGTATTGATTGTACATGTTGCGGGTGTTGGATAAGTCGTTGTGCGAGTTGCACGAGTGCTACGCCTTTGCGGGTGTAAAAGGCGCATGGTTTGCATAATGTGCCGATGTGCTGTGGGTCTGCTTTTGCAAGTGCAAAAAAAGATGTGTAGCCGGCATTAAGGAGCCGAATGATGGCGGCTTCGACTTGTTCCCAGCGGGTTTGTTGAACAAGAACCATGCCGATAGTGACTTCGTAGTCTCGCTGTGGTGTATGGATAGGCCACCACGCCAGTTCATGGGCGAAGTGGCCGGTTAGTGTTTCGAAGTAGGGCCAGAGCCGGCTAGCGGTTTTCGAAGGCATGTTTGTCAACGACTGAGACCTCGACCGGGTACTTGCCAGTAAAGCATCCATGACAAAAACCTTGAGCGCGGGTCGCTTTTTGTAGACCATCGAGTGACAGATAGGCGAGTGTATCAAGGCCCAAGTGCGCACAAATCTGTGGGACATCGAGGCGATGGGCGATGAGTTCGGGGTATGTCGCCATATCGACGCCGAGGTAGCAGGGGTGTTTGATGGGTGGCGACGACACGCGCATGTGGACTTCTTTGGCGCCGGCGGACCGGAGCATGCGTACCATGGGGCCGGAGGTGTTGCCACGAACGATGCTATCGTCGATGATAATCACGCGCTTGCCATCCAGGTTGTCGGAGAGCGGGTTAAACTTGAGTTGGATGCCGACTTTGCGCAGGCGGTCGTCAGGTTGAATGAAAGTACGGCCGATATAGCGATTCTTGATGAGACCCTCGCTGTAAGGGATGCCCGATTGTTGGGCGTAGCCGATTGCCGCAGGGATGCCACTATCGGGTACGGGGATGACGATGTCGGCCTCGACGGGTGCCTCTTGGGCGAGGATGCGCCCGGCCTCGACGCGCGCGGCATG
>Ga0068872_10003266_pt1 | contig 12433 bp, 10 predicted proteins | sample NOAtaG_7_FD_66441 | JGI IMG/M metagenome (GOLD analysis project Ga0068872, IMG submission 66441) | Freshwater lake microbial communities from Lake Erie, under a cyanobacterial bloom - NOAA_Erie_Diel1S_2200h metaG | ecosystem: Environmental > Aquatic > Freshwater > Lake | place: USA: Ohio, Lake...
CGAGGCGTCGCCTTCGACGCCCGCTTCGATCGGGTGGTGCGGCGAACTTTCGCCCGGGCAGCGGCCGGCCGCAGCACCAGCACGACGTCGCCCGCGCCCTTGCGGAACGGCTTGGCGGGAAGCTCTTCGTCGGTCGCGTCGAGGCAGGCGAGCACGTCGAACCCGCCCGCAGCCTGCATCACGTCTCGGAGCATCTCGAAGGTGAACGTGAGCAGGTCGTATTGCTCCGCGATCACGGCGGGGGTGTCGGGCACGTTCGCGGTGATCGCGATCTGCCTGATCCGCTCGCAGCGAGAAACGGGCTGCAAACCAAGGGATTCCGTGCGAAGCGCCGCGAATCCACCGCCCTCGATGTCGACGGGGCCACGCTCGTACACGATGCCCGGGTCAATCTCGTCGCCGGGCTCCCGGATCGCGAGGCCGACGATGTAGACACCGCGCGGCGTGAGCCGATGGCGGATCGACGCAAGATGCTCGGCCACGTCCATGTAGTCGGCGAGATGCCCGATCGAGTTGTCGAGGTTGATGGCGCAATCGAAGTCCGCGCCGAGCTCGTCCGGCGGCCTGCGCATGTCGCCCACCAGCACCCGCGATCCGCGTTTGGCGAGCCTCTGTTGGGATAGGGCGATTGCCCTAGGCTCGAGATCGCAGCCCGCGACCTCCGCACCGTGGCGCTGGAAGTGGTTGAGCCAAAGGCCCGGTCCGCACGCCGGATCGAGGACCCTGCGCGGGCGGCGTCCGAGATGCTTGCGCACAACGCGATCGATCGACGCGCGGATCTCGGCGGAGGGCTCGAAGAAAGCGGAGTAGAGCGCGCTGCGACTGTAGAAGGCCTGCATGCGTGGAACGTAGCAGAGGCGTCGCGGCCGCGGCGACTCGCGCGGCGGCGATTGCGGAGCCGCGCTTCCGGATTTTGTCGCTTGCAGATTCGACGGCTGACGAAGTAGACTTCCCAAGGAACCGGGGTTCGTCGCCCTGTTCCACAGGGGTCATCATGAACAAGAAGAAAAGATCCGTCGGGCAGCAGCGGACCGCACGCGAGGCGTCCAAGTCCGCGAGGGTCGATGCAGACCGCATGTCGACAGCGCATGGACCGTCGTCCGTCGCGGACGATGCCGCGTGGCAGGCGGTGCGCTCGCCGCTTCGGCTGCAGATCCTCGAGGCGATCCGCGCCGCGCCCGGCATCGACGCGCGCGCCTTGTCGAGCGCGTTGAAGACCAACGCGCCGCGGCTCTACTACCACCTGAACATTCTTCGCGAGAGCGGCCTCATTGTCGGCGTCGATGGCAAGGATGGCGGCGACCAGGCCACGGGCAGGCGCAGCGCGCGTGGACCGGAAGCGGTGACCTATCGCGCCTCGACGCGAGCATTCCCCGACGGGTTCTTCTCTCGCCACGAAGTCGGTCGGCGCCGCGCCAAGACCATCATGCGCGACTTGTTCACGCGCGGCCTCGAACTTTCCTTCGCAAACGAGTCCGACGGGAAGTGCACCACGCTCGCGCGCAGCGAGCATCTCTCCTCCGCCGAGGCGTCGCGGGTGAAGGGGCTGCTCAGGCAGATCGACGAGATCCTCGATGGCGCCCGCGCGCGTCGCCATTCCGGGTCCCAGGTGCTCGCGGCAACGCACTTCGTCGGCTGCGCGTTCTGCGAACTGGGCGACGGGCAGTTGCCCGACGGACCGATCGCCGAGGGGTGACGTGGTGGGGTTCAGCGTGCTGGGCTCGCGTTGAATGCTCCTTGCGGGCGCGAGACCGCCCGATGCCGCCGAGAGGGCTGTGGAGTCCGGCAGACGGAACTTCAGCCGAGGCGAAGGGTCTTGCGTCTGCCCAAATGCCGGATATCATGGTCCATTATTCGCGCCGCGAGTCGATCTGGCCGAGGGCCTCCCGCGACGTCCGCCCGGTTCCCCCGATCACACCATGTACGGAAAGCAAACCGAGACAGCCATCGCAGCACTGAGCCGCCTCGCGGAAGTCTGGGACGGCGGACGCACGCGCCTCTCTGCGGTCGAGATCGCGGATCAGCGCGGCCTTCCGCGCGCCATGGTCGCGAAGATCCTCTCGACGCTTTCGCAGGCTGGGCTTGTGAATGGTTCGCCGGGACCGGGCGGGGGCTACGCGCTGGCGCGCGAGCCGAAGGCCATCTCGCTGCGCGAGGCGCATGAACTCTTCGAGCGAAACGACGTGAGCTCGAACTGCCCGTTCGGCGGCGGCGTCTGCGGCGTCGGTGATCCGTGCGCGCTGCACGACCGGCTTCGCGCCATGCAGGGTGCCGTCCGGCAACTGCTCGACGACACGAACCTCGAGATCTTCCGCAAGGCAGTCCAGGAGGATGGCCTCAAGCCCGTCCCGAAGGGCACGCGGCCCGACGCGGCGCGCGAGACCTATCGAGCGCCGCATTCGCGCAAGAAGAAGGCGTGATCGCCAGCCGGCAGCTTGCGGTCGTTCCGCGATCGCTCGCGCCGGAGTTCGCGTTGCTACCTGACCGCGACGAGTGACGCCGCGCGCGTGGCCGTGCGCCGCGCATCGGTCGCGGTCCGCCCGTGCGCCAGCACCACGCCCATGCGGCGGTACTTGCGGGTCGACGGCTTGCCGAAGAGACGCACCTCGACCGTGGGAATCGCGCAGGCCTTGTCGACTCCCGTGAAGACGGGCGGCCGCGCGGAGTCGCGCGTGGCGAGGATGACCGCCGACGCGGTGGGGGCTCCGTAGCGGATCTCGGGAATCGGTAGCCCGAGGATCGCGCGGATGTGGAGGTCGAACTCCGAGAGATCCTGCGAGCGGAGCGTGACCATGCCCGTGTCGTGCGGCCGCGGCGACAGCTCGCTGAAGATCACGTCGCCACCCTTCACGAAGAACTCGACGCCGAAGATGCCGGCACCGTCCTTCCCCGCGAGGCGCTTGACGATCCGCGCCGACATCTCCTGCGCGGCGCGCTTCGCCGCGGGCTTCATCGGGCAGGGCATCCACGACTCCTGGTAGTCGCCGCGCTCCTGGCGATGGCCGATCGGCTCGACGAAGACGACCCCGCCGCCCCGCACCGCGCGCTCCTTCACGGTGAGCTGGGTGATCTCGTAGTCGAAGTCGATGAACTCCTCGACGATCACGACGGCGCGGTCGCCGCGCATGTTGGTGACCGCGTAGTTCCACGCCTTCGCGATCTCCTTCTTCGTCCGCACCACCGACTGGCCCTTGCCGGAGGAGCTCATCGTGGGCTTCACGACGCACGGGAGGCCCACGCCGCCCTTGCCGGCGATCGCGTCGGCGAGCTCCTGCGCGCTTGCCGCGTAGGCGTAGCGCGCGGTGCGCAGCCCGAGGTCCTTCGCGGCAAGCTCGCGGATGGCGTCGCGGTTCATCGTCATGTGCGCGGCGAATGCGCTCGGCACGACGGAATGTCCCGCCTTCTCGAGCCTGATGAGCTCGCTGGTGCGGATCGCCTCGATCTCGGGCACGATGAAGTCCGGCCTGTGCCGCTTCACGCAGCGCGCGAGCGCCGGTGCGCTGAGCATGTCGATGACCTCGCGCCCATCGGCCACCTGCATCGCCGGGGCGTCGTCGTAGCGATCGACCGCGACCACGCGGCAACCAATGCGCTTGGCACTGATGGCGAACTCCTTGCCGAGCTCGCCCGAACCGAGAAGAAGGATCTTCGCCGTCATCTGGCCTCCAGAGGACGCAGGGTATCGCCCGCGCGCCATCACTGCCCGAGCGCGCGAAGGAGCACCGTCGCGTAGCTCCCGCGCGGCAGTTCGAACGACAGCGTGCAGGCGAGGTTCGCGGGGCTGTTGCCGGCGAACTCATCGCGCACCGGCTCGCCGATCGACGCCTCGCGCGCCACCGCCACGAACGCGCGGTCGCCGCCGCCGAAGAAAGGACGCGAGAATCCGGGGATTCGGAGGGTCTCGAGGGTGACGCCCTCGTCCTCGAGCACGCCTGACACGATCTCCGAGAGGCACTCGTGGTACTGCGCGCGCGGCGAGGGCATCGGGATCGGGAATGCGCGGAAAGCCGGGGTGATCGCGGCTGCGCGCGGGAAGATCATCGTGCCGAAGACGTCGTCCGCCTCGAAGGCGCGCTGCGCGGTCGCCTCGCTGACCGCGTGCGCCAGTTCCCGCGCGATCGAGTTCCAGATGTGCGATTGATACGCCTCGACGCAGATCTCCTGCGTGAACTTGGGCAGCGCCGCGAAGGCGTCCATGTAGTTGCCGCCGCGCGCGAGCGTCTCGATCGCCGCGCGCTCGGGCATCTTCGGAAACTTCGCGAGGGCCGCCTTCCAGTCGCCCCAGTGCGTGGCGAGCGCGCGCGTGAGCGAGCGCACCGCGCCCGAATCCTTGCGCGCCGGCGTGCCGATCGCAAGGCGCAGCGCCTGCTCGAACTCGCCCTCCACGAGCGCCTTGCCGACGAAGCCCTTGCCGTGCCGGGCGCTGCCGAACCGCTGGTCGCCGAAGTAGTTGACGAAGACCAGGTCGCCCGCGCGGTCGCGGAGGAGCGAGGCGCGCCGCACAAGCTCGTCCGCGTGCCACTTGTCGAGGGACCGCACCACGATGGTGAACGCGTTGCGCTCGATGATGGTCGAGTCGGCCGCGCGCGGCACGAATCCGAGGTGCGTGAGGCGCCACGACTCGGTCTCGAAGCGTTCCCGCGGACGTCCGCGCATCGCGGCCGTGTCGATCGTGATGACCTGGGTGGTGACGGCGTGACGGTCCTTCAGGCCGCCCGCGGCGATGGACTCGCGCGGCAACTTCAGCGTCTTCGCGATGAAGGCGAGCGCGTCGGGCGTGGCCAGCGAGATCTTCTCGAGCGTATAGGCCGCAAATGGGTGCGACGGCGTCCAGTCGCGGGAGATCGACTCGCGGAACTCGGCGGTCTGCCGCTCCTCGACGCGGAAATCCTGTGGTGTTCGCCGAATGGTCACGGACCGCGCACTGTATCCTCCACGGCCCGTGCCCGCCGCGAACGGATCAGCATCACTCTCGATCATCGAGCCGAAGCTGCGCGGACCGAGCGGCCACTACGCGGAGTTCGTGCGGGCGCTCGCGGCGCGCGCCGGCGGAATCATCCGGTCGATCGACGTGGTGGCCGACCCGCGCGCCCGCGAATACGTCGCGTCGCTTGGCGGGGCCGTCCCGGTGGTCGCGTCGAGGCCGGCGTCGGGAACGTTCTCCGAGATCGCGGCGATCGGTGCGTCGATTCGCGCCGGCCGGACGACCTTGGTGCTCACCGCGAACGCATCCCACGCGCTTCATGCCGACTGGCTTTCGTTCGCAGGAGCGCGCGCTCTCTCGGGCCTCGCGCTTCTCTACCACTGGCCGCTCGCGAAGCGTCAGGCGCGCCTCGCGCTTGCGCTTGCTCCACGTGCGCGCCGACACGCGTTGTTCCTCGCGACGACCCGGGGCGTGCGCGACAGCCTTGCCGCGGCCGGATGCGCCCGTGCGATCGAGATCGCGTATCCCGCGACGCGCAGCGCGGGCGCGCCGATGCGTGCGCCGTTCCGGCATCTCCTGATGGCCGGGGCCGCGCGGATCAACAAGGGGCTCGACGTCGTCGCCGGGCTCGCGGAGCGCTATGCCCAAGAGGGCCGCGACCTTCCGCTTCTGGTGCAAGTGTCGCCGAAGCACGTGGATCGACACGGATCCCGAGAGGACGCGGTGGTGCACCGGCTGCTCGAGGCGGGCTACCGGGGACTCGTCGCCGATCCGACGGCGCCCGACCGCGACGAGTACGCGGCCCGCTTCACCGGCGCGCTCGTGCTGGCGCCCTACGCGCGGGCGCAGTTCGCCCACGGAGTCAGCGGCATCGTGCTCGACGCGCTGCTGCATGGCGCGCCATGCATCGCGACGGAGGGAACGTGGGCGGGGGACCTCGTCGGTCGATTCGATGCCGGCATCGTGCTGCGTGAACGCACGGCCGAGGAACTCGCGGGCGCGGTCGACGCGATCCTCGCGCGCTGGGATCACTACGCCGCGCGCGCGGCCGAGGCCTCCGATGCGCTCGTGGTCGAGCACGATCCGCGGCGCGTGATCGCGCTGCTTGCTTCCGGCGGCCGGTGAAGCGGTGCGGTACATTGCCATCGCCGCGTCGATCGCGCGGCCGAACAAGGGCACGCGCACGCATGGCGAACATCATCTGCATGAAGTGGGGCACCAAGTATGGCCCCGAATACGTGAATCGGCTGGCCTCGATGGTCAGGCGCAACATCACGATTCCATACCGGTTCGTCTGCATGACCGACGACTCGACCGGTCTCGACGCCGGCATCGACGCGCGGCCTCTTCCTGATTTCGACGATCCGGGCGGGCCCGAGCGCGGATGGCGCAAGATCTCGACCTTCCGCCGGCCGCTCTTCGACCTCGAGGGTCCGACGCTCTTCCTCGACATCGACATCGTCATCGTCGGCAACATCGACTGCCTGTTCTCGCATCCCGGCGAGTTCCTCATCATCAAGGACTGGGCCCGGCCATGGCGTCCGACCGGCAACTCGTCGGTGTACCGCTTCGAGGCAGGCGCGCACCCGGAGCTTCTCGCGAAGTTCATGAAGGAGCACGCGCAGATCCGCCGCGAGGTGCGCAACGAGCAGGAGTACATTTCCCGCGAGCTTCACCGCGCCGGGAAGCTCTCGTACTGGCCGCGCGAGTGGTGCGTGAGCTTCAAGTACCAGTGCATGGCGAAGTTCCCGATGAACTGGTGGACTCCGCCGCGCATTCCGCAGGACGCACGGATCGTCGTCTTCCACGGCCATCCGAATCCGCCGGACGCGGTGAACGGGATCACGAAGAAGATCACGCGTCACGTGCACAAGACGCCGTGGGTCGCGGAGCACTGGCGGTAGAGCTCGCCGTTTTCGACCGCTCGCCGCTGCGGCGGCTCGCTTTTTCGGGCGCTCGCCGCTGCGGCGGCTCGCTTTGGTACTCATGGAGGGGCGCGGACTCGCGAGCCGTGCGCCTCGTCACCGCAGCGGGAAGCGCTCGCTTGGCTCGTAGGAGTCTTTCGCGATGCCTGCGAGGCGCGCGACGATGTCGGGATGCGTTGCCGCGACATCGGTGGTCTCGTTCGGATCGCGCGCGAGGTTGAAGAGCTGCCAGCCTTCGAGGTCGGCCGCAGCGGTCTTCCGTTGGCGCAGGCCCGTGCGCACGATCTTCCAGTCGCCCTCGCGCACGGCTTCCTGGCCGCCGTAGCCCGGGAAAGGCCAGTACAGCGCGCGCACCGGCATCGGGTCGCCATCGAGCAGGAGCGCGGTGAGATCGCGGCCGTCACTCGGCGGCGTCGGTGCATCGGCGAGCGCGCCGACCGTCGCGCGCAGATCGACCGTCCATGACGGATCGTCGATCGTCGCGCCAGCCGCGATGCGCTGCGGCCACCACGCGACGCACGGCACGCGGATGCCGCCCTCCCACACGGAGCCCTTGCGGCCGCGCAGCCCCGCGGTCGAATCGAAGAACGCCGTGTCGACGCCGCCGACATCGTGGGTCGGGCCGTTGTCGCTCGTGACGACGATGATCGTGTCCTCGGCGACGCCTGCCTTCTCGAGCGCCGCGCGGATCGCGCCGACCTCGGCGTCGAGCCGCGAGATCATCGCGGCGTAGGCCGCGCGCGGCGTCAGGTGCGGCAGGTAGCCCTTGCCGCCCACGTACGGGGTCTCCTCGAACCTGAGGTCGTAGGGCCTCAGGTCCGCGCGCGTCGGCTGCAGCGCGAGATGCGGCAGCGGCGATGCATACATCAGGAAGAACGGCCTCGATGCGTTCGACTCGATGAAGGACTTCGCCTCTGCGAGCAGGAAGTCAGGCGCATACGCGACTTCCGCGCGCGACCTCGGATCGTTGCCTTGCAGGACCACCCGTTCCGCGTTGCGCCAGAGGTGCGTCGGATGGTAGTTGTGCGCCTGGCGCTGGCAGTTGTAGCCGTAGAAGAGGTCGAAGCCCATCGCGTTCGGATCGCCCGAGGAACCGACGAAGCCAAGTCCCCACTTGCCGATGCATGCGGTCGCGTAGCCTGCGGCCCTGAGGTCATGCGCGATCGTGCGCGTCGACGCGGGCAGCGGCGCCTGGCCCTCCGGCTGGACCTCGGCGTTGTCGCGGATCGGCGTGTGCCCGAGATGCTGGCCCGTCAAGAGCGCCGAGCGCGACGGCGCGCACACGGGCGCAGCGCTGTAGAACTGCGTGAACCGCGCGCCTTCGCGCGCGAGGCGGTCGATGTTCGGCGTCGCGATCTTCCGCTGCCCGTAGCAGCCAAGCTCGCCGAATCCGAGGTCATCTGCGAACACGAGCACGATGTTCGGGGCGCGTCGTGGCGTCTCGGCGTCGCGCAGGGGAGCCGCGCGGCAGCCAGCGAGGAACGCAGCCAGCGCGACGAGCGCGAGCAGGGGCGCGAAGGAGCGCTCAGACATCGCAGATGTCGATCGCCTCGCGCAGGCTCGTCATCGGATCGCGGCGCGGGATGAACTCCTGCGCGAGGAACCCCTTGAATCCGGTGGCATGAATCGCCTCGCAGATCGGGCGGTAGTTCAGCTCCTGCGACGCGTCGATCTCGTTGCGGCCCGGATTGCCGGCCGTGTGATAGTGGCCGAAACACCGGTGGTTGTTCTTGATCGTGCGGATGACATCGCCTTCCATGATCTGCATGTGGTAGATGTCGTAGAGCAGCTTGAACCGCTCGCTGCCGACCCGCTTCACGAGCTCGACGCCCCACGGCGTGCGGTCGCACATGTAGTCGCCGTGATCGACGCGCGAGTTCAGCAGTTCCATGAGAATCGTGACGCCGTGCTTCTCGGCGATCGGCATCACGCGCTGCAGGCCCTTCGCGCAGTGCTCGAGCCCGACGTCGTCGGGCATGCCCTTGCGGTTGCCCGAGAAGAGCATGAGGTTCGGAACGCCGTGCGTGGCGGCAAGCGGAAGCAGGCGCTCGCACTCGGCGACCACGCGGTCGTGGTTCTCGACGCGGTTCATGCCGTCGACGATCGACGTGGGTCCGTTGCCGAGCGAGCAGACCATGCCGTGCCTGCGCGGCGTCTCCCACTGGTCGGGGTTGAGGAGATCGATCGCCTCGATGCCCATCGCGGAGCAGTTCCGGCAGAGCTCGTCGAGGGGCATGGAGAAGCACCACGCCGAGACGGAGTGCCGGATTCGTCCGTTGCGCTTGGTGGGCTTCGCGACCTCCGCAGGAGCGCCCTGCGTCCCATGCGCGAGGCCCGCTGCGAGCGGAATCGAGGCGGCTGCGGTCACGGTCGAGGCGATGAAGTCGCGGCGCTGCATGGAGCGCACTCTAACGCGCCGAAGGAGCGGTCGGAAGCGAAATCAGCGCAGGACGGCCGCGACGCGCCAGGTGTATTCGCCGATCGAAGTGCCGCCGCGCTTCGCGGTGATCACGATCGTCCGGTCGCTTGCGCCATACTTCGCAGAGAGCGAGATCGCGCCCGACCGCGACGAAAGCGACGCCGAGTCGGAATGCCTGCTGCCGAGCGGATCGATCGTCACGCTCGCCGAGGAGGTGTCCGATCGGAACTTGAACTCGAAGCCCTTGCCGAAGGCGGCTTCTGTGGCGTCGACGGAAAGGCCCGCGGGCGGCTTCGACTGCGTCGCGACCGGCGTGAGCGCGGTCGTGGCGGAAGCCGAGTCGTCGAGCATGATGCCGCCAAGTGCGACGATGGCCACGAGGGCCAGAAGTGCCAGGAAACGTCGGTCTTTCATCGTCTTTCTCCCGAAGGGCTGGTCTGACCGGAGGCGGCCGTTGCCGCGTGGGGCACGATACCCCGCTATATTGCGGCCGGTGAGCGTCCAGCCTCTGCAACGGGTACTTTCCTGCACCGATGAAGTCCGAGGGCTTCTCGGAAGGCTGTTTGCGTCGATCGGGCTCAAGCAGCCCCGCATGAGCGACCTGCGGGAGAAGCTCGCGCTCGACAAGTCCATCGCCAGCCGGGTAGCGCGCGCGGTTCGCATGACCGACGTCGCGGCCGCCGGCCGCGAGCTTCCCGCCGCCGCCGCGCTGCGGCAGATCGTGGCGAAGTGCGAGAAGCTCGGAGCCAGCAAGCGGCTTGCCGCGCAGGCCCGCAATGCAATCGACGATTTCGACGCGGCCATCAACGCGTTTCCGGGCGACCGAACGGCGCTCATCACCGCGCTTGCTGGCGCCGGTGCGATCCGTGTCGGCGGAAGCGAACGGCGTTCCGAGGTGAAGGTTTCGGAGAGAAAGTTGCGCGCGGCGCGCCGAGGTGCCTACAACGCGTCGCTCTTCGCACAGGGGATCTGCTGCGAGACGCAGGCTTGCATTCAGGTCCTGCTTCCCGCGCCGGATGGCGAGAAGGTCCGACAGGCGCTCGTCATGCAGACGGCGGGCCTGCGACGGCTTCGGCCCGGATATCCGCACACGATCTTCTCGATCCGCGGCCGAGACGACACCAACACCTCGTTCGACCGGGTGACCCTGACGAACGAGCCGATGCAAGACGATCCTGGCGTCGCGCTCATCCGCGATTTCTGCACGGATGTCGCGTCGCAGGTCCGGCTCGAGCGGGTCGGGCGGATCCACTCGCTCGTGCTCGATCCGCAGTCGCCGCCGCTTGACGAGCCGATGGATTTCGCCTTCGGGCTCATCAACCTGCGATTCACAAGCCGGCGGGAGACGGAGACCACGAAGTGGACGGCGACCTCGTACACCGTCACGCGTGCGACGCGCGTGCTGCTGCGCGAGGTGCTGGTGCACCGCGCCACGTTCGGCGAGGTCTCGCCGGCCTCCTTGTTCACCGTCGACAGCACGCCGATGGTGCAGCCTGAGCTGAACGGCCCCGATCCGACTGGACGTGGCCGTGTGGATCAAGGCGAAGGCATGGTTGCGATGGGCCAGGGCTACCGCACGCGCGGGAAGCCCGGCGAGGATTTTGCAGTGCCTCTCGCGCTGCGGGCGTTCGAGTTGCTCGGCCACGACCCCGACGAGTTCGATCGATTCCGGCTTGTCGTCGAGTATCCGCTACCGCTCGTTCGCAGCGAGGTCTGGATTCGGCTCAACGCCTGAGCGTCTTGCATGGGCGTGGAGCGTCGGGCACAGGTCCCGGTGGGCGGAGCAGGGTGCAGCTTCGGGTCGGCTTCCACGGACCTCACGCTCCCCGGATCTCACGCTCCACGGATCTCACGCTCCACAGATCTCACGCTCCCCGGATCTCACGCTCCACGGATCGCAACCGCTCCGGCAAAAACACCGCGCGCTCCGCCGAGCGATGGTTCGACGGAGCGCGCGTGCAGGATGGTGCGATGTGAGCGGCCGTGTGTTCCGCCCGCCAGAGGTTTCGCGCTCGCAATGACGTCGGATGCCATGTGGGGAAAAATCTTCGAAAGAATACCCGAATCGGGCTCCGAGGTGGTTTCCGCAGTGAAGTTATTGACTGATACGGCTGGGCCCGTGTCCCCGTGCACGTCGCCGCAAGGGCTCGGCTGCCGCCGCTACCGTGCGCGCATGCACGACGAATCCGAGCCGGTCCGATGGCATTGGCCGACGCGTGTGGCCTTCCGCTTCCTGCTCGTCTACTTCGTCTTCTCGTTCTTCTCGGCGATCCTGCAGGTGGTGCCGCTGCTTGGCGGGCTCGGCGTCTGGCATGACGAGTTGGTCGAGCCGTTCTATGTCTGGATCGGCAAGGCGGTGTTCGGCGTCGAGATCACGGTGTTCCCGAACGGCTCGGGCGACACCACCTACAACTGGGTGCAGTTCGCGTCGCATCTGGCCTTCGCCGCGCTCGCGACGAGCGCGTGGAGCGCGGTCGACCGGCGGCGGCCGTCGTACCCGTGGCTGAAGGATGGCCTCTGGATCGCGATGCGCTTCGTGCTCGCAAGCGCGATGTTCGGCTACGGCATCAACAAGGTCTTCGGCCTTCAGTTCCCCGAGCCCGGGATGCAGCGCCTGCTGCAGGACTACGGCGACTCCTCGCCGATGGGGCTCTTGTGGACCTTCATGGGCGCGAGCCAGCCCTACACGATGTTCGCCGGATGGATGGAGACGATCGGCGGCCTCTTGCTCTGCTTCCGCCGCACGCAGCTCGTCGGCGCGCTGTGGACGGCGGGGGTGATGGCCAATGTGTTCGTCCTGAACATGTTCTACGACGTGCCGGTCAAGATCTACTCGTTCCACTTGCTTGCGCTCGCGATGGTGATCGCTGCGCCCGACATGCCGCGGCTCGTGCGCCTGTTCCTGTTCAACCGCCCGGTGCCGCGCGCGGACCTGCGCGGCCCGTGGACCAACAAGATCGCGCGGCGCACGGCGTTCGGGGTGAAGATCGCGTGGCTCGCGTTCACCGTGCCATTCATGTTCTGGCAGATGTCGGAGATGCGGTACACCTACGGCGCGCTCGCGCCGCGCGGCGAGCTCGACGGCACCTGGGAGGTGCGCGAGTTCCGACGCGACGGCGTCGAGCTGCCGCCGCTCGTCACCGATGCGACGCGCTGGCGCTACCT
>Ga0068872_10003267_pt1 | contig 12432 bp, 12 predicted proteins | sample NOAtaG_7_FD_66441 | JGI IMG/M metagenome (GOLD analysis project Ga0068872, IMG submission 66441) | Freshwater lake microbial communities from Lake Erie, under a cyanobacterial bloom - NOAA_Erie_Diel1S_2200h metaG | ecosystem: Environmental > Aquatic > Freshwater > Lake | place: USA: Ohio, Lake...
GAGGTAGATCATCAATTTTTAAACCAAAACCAACTTTTTCGATATTTGAATATTTTTTAAGAAGTTTCATAAAATGTTGCATAAGATCATTTGGACATTGATCAATAGGTACCACATCAGGATCTGTATAAACATAATAATCTGCATAGAATTTTTTATAGGTTCCTGAACTCCAGAAAGCCAGATGACCATAGTTCTTCTTTAGGTAAATAACGTTTACATTGCTTTCCTTGTAAAATTTTAAAAGCGGTTCGTAATTACTATTATTATCCAAAACAATAATATTTGTATAACCAGCCTTTTTGAACCAATCGATCATTTGTTTTAAATAGGTTAATCGATTACGGTTATTGATTATTATGGGCACCTCAAATATATTTTTACCAGAAGAATAATTTGTTGAGGATAATAAAAAAGATCTTTTCAAAACCGCCATTAGTTTATGGCGCCTTGTTCCAAAGGAACTAAAATTAAGAGTGACTATATCCTTTATGAGTTGTTTCTTATCCATTAAACAGTTCCTTATAACTCTTTATAAAATTTTCTTTTTTAAAATTCTTAACGGCATATTCGTAGGCATTATCACCTAACTCTTTCATTCTTTTTTTATCAGAGATCAGTTTTGTGACCTCCTTTACAAAGGTATCGCAAAAAATGAAAGGTTCGATCTCATTGATAAGAATACCATTTGAATCATTTACATGGTCTGAAATTCCGCCTACATTGGACGATATAGGGATTAATGCATGCATCATTCCTTCCATGATCACTAAAGGAAAACCTTCACGCGTTGATGCCAAAGCAAGAATGTGTGCGCCCGAATATAATTGATGAAGTTTCTCTTTATCCTTTATTTCACCATGTATTATGCAAAATTGTCTCAGATCATGTGGGATCACATTTAAAACATCGCCAATAAAATGAAATTCGATGTTTGAACCATTCTGTTTAAGTTGCTTGGCGATCATGGCCAATAAAGGAACTCTTTTTTCGGCAGTTCCTCTTCCCACGTACAATAGCTTTATCGCTACTGAATTGTCTTTTAAAGGTTTCTCATTTACTTCTACAAAATTTGGAATATAAACAATACGTTTAAGAAATTCATTAGATACATTCTGTTTTTTGTATAGTTTTTCGAGATCTTTTCCGGTTCTTTTATTTATGATCACTCTATGATCCAACTTATCCACTACAGGCAAACTCCATCCCTCAGAACTAATAGATAATTCGTGTTCATGCATAAAAGCATGAATAAGATCTATGGCTTTTGTAAACGATGGTTTGTTTTTTAAGAACTCATAATAAAATTTTGAATTACTTGAAAAAAGGACCATGCTCTTGTTTTGTTCGCATGCCATCGTTAACTTTTTGATCACATTTGCGCGAGTGCCAGGCCAAATAAGCAATTGATCGATATTTAAAGTGGGGGCAGCTTCTTTAAAGTGCTTTAATAAGGTATTAGATCCAGAATGACTAGAAAATAAGATAAGCGGTTTTGTATGTTTAACAGCGTTTACAATATCAAGATGCACATTTTCGGCTCCACCTATGTGATAGAAAGGAAAAAAGAATAATGAACCTGTATCTTTTGGAAAAGCAGAGAACACATCATAGAAATGTTTTTTTTGCTTTCTTAATTCAGAAAAATCAGTTTGAATATATTTAATGATGCTAGTGTAAAAAGACGGAAGATAGTATTTCGCAAAATCAATACACCAATATCTAAATACCTTTTTATCAATTCCTTTAAAATTAAAACCACGTATTTTATTTAAAACATATTTGCGTTTAAATCCAATGATCTTTTTACTCACATTGATCTTATTTTCGCTCACCGTTGTGCCACCCTGGTGAATTCTGTATTTTACAAGAACTTCGTCGATCTTAGCGATAATATATCCTTCAGAAAGTAATGTAAGCCATAAACCCCAATCTTCTGAATTTTTAAATGATCTGTTATAGCCATATTTTTTCATCACATCAGCCACAGCCATTATTGTTGGATGACCGATGCAATTTACTTTTGGCATTAAGGTCTTTATCTCATCTGTTGAAGTTGTATCAAAATCATCATTCCAAAAGCCCCTATCCTCGCCCTTCTCTCCAATTAAAACAAGTTTGGTGGCAACAAGCGAAACATTTTTGTTAGTTGTTAAGTAATCTAATTGTTTTTGAAATCTTGTAGATAAACTTATGTCATCTTGATCCATTCTAGCTATAAAGGAGCCTTGGCTTTCTTGTAAGCCCTTGTTCAACGTATCAATTAACCCAAGGTTAGTTAGATTTTTGAAATAGCGAATTCTTTTGTCATTAAAGGTCAAGATGATTTTTTCAGAATCATCCGTGCTTGCATCGTTCAAAATGATCAATTCAAAGTCAGAGAAAGTTTGACACAAAATACTATCAATCGCTTCTTTTAAAAAGCGGGCACCATTGTATACTGGCATTATGACTGATATTTCCGGTCTTTTATCCACTTATATCACTATCCATGATTCAGGATAGATATCCTTTGTATCTATAGAGTTATCATTGAACCATTTGTTTGGAGCTATAACCAATTTGTGAGGATGTATGTTTAACCATGCTCCCCACCAACTAAAACTACTATTAGCTATAATGTGATGCTTGCAATTTTGCATTAAAAACAAATCTTTGCAAGCGCTTTCTGTTTCTACGAACTGTGTATTCTTATCTAAATTCAAATTACTCTTACACCATTCTATATCATCTGAAAAAATAAAAAACTGTAGGTCTATTTGTTTTTGTCTTAATAATTCTATGGCTGCTTTGTAATACTCAGGTGTACACGTTCCATGAAACGCATTGGCAGACTTTAAATTCACATAATCTCCTCGTCGCACATGTATTGACACTGAATTTGTGTTTTGTATTGCTCTAAGGAGATTCTCTGTACCTTGAATCAGGTCCTTTTTAAAAATAAAACAATTTCTTATCTCGTTTGAATAATTTTTAAAGTTCTTTTCGCTTTGCCAATAGCCTTCTATGTATGTATTGTCCTTCAGTTTTAGAATTTCATCGTTAAAACAATGTTGCTTTTCCTTATAATAAGTGGTGTGTTGTTTTGAGAAAATTTTTGTAATCAAATTCCCTTTCTCCGCTTGCAATAAGACATCAATTTCCTTCTTATTAGCTATTTCTATTGGTGGTTCAAATACATCCAATTCAAATTTACGTTGAGTATATACTCCCTTTGAATCGTTATTAAAAAAATCAATATCTACTTTACAATCGCTGCCATTACTTAATGCTAATGCCTTTCCAGCTGCATACTGAAACATTTGGTTACCCAGGCCTCCCATTAGTTTTGTGACTATCATTTACTGTTTGTTAAACTTAAATAAAGCGATTCATACTTTTTTGCAATAATTTCCCAAGAGAATTTTTCTTTCCAATTCAAAAATGCCTTTGATGCCATTTCTTCTCTTTTTGCCTTGTTTAAATATAACTCATTTAACATGCTTATACTTTCGTTCATTTTAATACTACTATATCCCTCCTTATCAATCTGGGTAGGCAAAATCATTCCACCTTGCGTCCACTTTGCAATTTCCGAAGCATTACCAACATCAGTGCATAAAAAAGGAAGTTTTGCTGCCGCGCTCTCAAACAAAACAATTGGAGAGCATTCGATATTTGATGGGAACAAAAATAAATTACTTTGCTTATAGGCTGCAACCGTAAAATCACGGTTAAATTGTCCAATAATAATTTTATTTTTCCTAAAGAAATTTTTAACTCGAAGCGTAAAATATCTATAATTTTTTTTGAATTGCTTTTCAAATTGAAGATGGTTATTACCAATTAAAAGCAAGGTCGCGTTTTTTAAATCAGACTTCAATAATAATTCAACAGCCTCTTGATGACCTTTAAAAGGTGTAAAAGAACCAACATGCAACATTAAAAATGAGTCTTTTGCAATACCCAATTTCTTTCTTACGTCTATTTTTGACTCTATTAAAAATTCATCTTCTGCAGCTCCATTAGGGATAACACAATACTTTGTCACCCTGTTTTCACGAGCAAAATTGATATCTCTGTAATTATCACTTAAAAACACATTCATGTCATAATCCTGAATATATGTTTTCATGTCATTAAAATACCCTTGATACTCTTTCCAATACAAGCCAGAATAACCAGTAGGAACAGATACTTTTTTTGCTTTTATTTGTTTTAATAAAGGAAGAGCAATGTCGGTTGCCCATTGCTGTGCGGCAAAAAAAGTAATTACATCAAATGTGCTATTTAATAAAAACTGCTCGTATTGCGTTTTATCTCCTTTAATTCCAAGAACGGTATTACCACTAATTTTAAAATCAACTATTTCAACACCATTAAGTTCTTTAAAATTTCTTTCCTCTTGATACCTTGTTGCAATGGTAACACTATGTCCAAGCTTAACAAGACGTTCGCTTAATTGCTTAACAACCTCTTGCATGCCTCCAATTGATGGATAATAAGATTCAACACAGTGCAGTATTCTCATTACTTTATTTTATTTATAAACTAGTGTCATTCCAGGTAAACCCATATTGGTTGAAATGGTTTTGTACTCATTTTTTTGCACAGTTAACACTTCCTTTATTGCTTTATTTGGACCAACATTGTATTTAGATTCTTCCGACTGATAAAATGTATCGTGTAATAAAACAACTGCTTGAGGCCACTTATTCAATATTGTTTCTAATTCTCGTTTAACAGACTCGTAACTATGATCTCCATCTACAAAAAACAAAACTCGTCCTTTTGGTTTTTTTTGGTCAATCAATTCGAAACTACGAACCAAACCATCAGCTTGGTGAAGTTTAACTTTATCAATTCCCTTTACCATGATGCCTCTATCTTTTTGAGGATGCTCGTTATGATAAACATCATCAGGAAGGTCAATAGAATGAATTTCTGTAGAGATATTAAACGCTTCTGAAATTTCGTAAAATATTCTTGCCGATTTACCAATATTAGTACCCCATTCAATAATAAACTCGGGCTTAAAATAACAAACTACCGAAGTCATCATCATCAATTCATTTAAAGGAAAAGGATGAAATCCAACAATAGGCACTAATTTATTTACAATAAAATCAGAAACCACCCAATTGTTTACTTCAAACTCTGTTCCAGAGTGACTTGGCAAAAAATCGGTATATGTCAATTTTTTATTAAATATTTTTTTTAGCATAATGTATATTTATTAAATGTATTAGCTCCATAGTACTATTAAAAAATAAGCTCCCATCAATTGCTTTTAAATTTGATAATCACCTTACAACACACAGAAAAACCATTCCCATATCCACTACTTAAATCTAATTTTTGTTTTTATTTTTCGTTTCAATTTATCCCAAACCGTTGGAACACCCTTGTTCTTGATGCGCTTGGTTAATGCCTTTAACTCTTGCTTTTGAAAATCCGGTAAATTAACCCTACCATTCTTTATCCACATAATAAAATCGGGAATCACAATGCTATACACATCCCAAGTATCCATTTTAAAACCACTGCGAATAGAAGTCTCAACATTATCAAAATACTTTACCAAAGGTTCACTCAAATAAGCAAAATTTGACTTAGTGGATAAGCGCAACCATAAAGCGTAATCTTCAAAGGCTATCAAATTTTTATCTTCAGGAAAATTAGAAATAGTTGAAAGTAAATCCTTACTTACAATAACCGAACTGCAAATAATGCTATTTTGATGAAACAAATCTGTTAATCCGATACTATCTTTTGAATAATCCAAGTAAGGTCCTTTATCTTCACCAAAGCGCATTCTACTGGCATTAGTGCAGCTAGCTAAAACAGATAATCGTTGAACTGCTTCAACTTGTTTTTCAATTTTAGTTGGGCACCAGGCATCGTCACTATCCAATAATGCTATCCAATTTCCTGAACTTTGTTTGATACCCATGTTGCGCGGAATAGCCGGTCCTCCATTTTTACCGCAATCAATCCATTTTACTATTGGATTGTTAAGTTCGGTTATTAATTGCTTTGAATTATCCGATGACCCGTCATCGCAAATCAATATTTCATGAACAGGAAAGGTTTGAGAAGATGCGCTTTTTACCGCCAAAATCAATTCCGTTGCTCGGTTATAAGTTGGTATAACAACAGATATTTTAAACTCTCTATTATGCAAATGATTTTGCTAATTGTGTTTCAAAATTCTTAATCCAAACAGCTAACATTTGAACTTCAGAAGAACTATCATCCACTAAATAAAACTTTAAATACGACTCTGCTGCTTTTTTAGCTTCATTAATCGAAATATCTTTAACCTTTACACCTATAACTTCAATATTAAAGGTTCGTTTGTATTCCGTTTTATTTACAATTTTTACCTCAAAACCAAATGCTTTAAATACTTTAGTTAAGATTTTCTCTGAATAGCCTTCATAATGCACTGCCCATGAAGCTTCTTGTGAACCAAAGATGTGTCGCAAGGCTACACCTTCAAACTTATCTCGGTTAAAGTAACTGAAATTCTTTCTAAATGAGGTTTCAAAATCTGGAACCTCAATATGCAGTTTCCCACCCATTTTTAACCAAGAGTTCCAACCTGACATGAAAGCGCAAACGGTAGCTCTATCAAAATGTTCAAATACATGATGCAAACGAATTTCATCTATAGTGCTCCTTGAATATCTTAATTCAAATAAATTATGGAACTCATCAGCAACTGAAGTATTTTGAACCGTATGCTCTGCTGAAGGAAAATCAATATTCTTATATCCTTCTAAATATTTTTGGCCACAGCCTAAGTGTAATTTCATTCTGTTTTATTTTATATATTTGTGCTCTGCAATAAAATTAACCTGCGAGAATACCTCATTTGTTTCTTTATAATTTTCCATAAGAAACAAGCCATCTTTCACAATTCTATAGACTCTGTATTTATCTTTCAATAAATAATAAAAATCCTGAAAAAATGTTCTTGAATCAATTCCGGTTCCTCCAAACTCAAATTGAATATAGCTTATTTTGTCCTCGGCAATCATTTTTTGAGCGCCAACTAAAACCTGAAGTTCATTTCCTTCTACATCAATTTTCAAAAATCCAATCTCACTTATTTTTTCTTGGTTGCAAAAATCATCAATTGTATCAATATCAATCTCCTCAAAAATATTCATCTCAATATTAAAATGATCAAGCCTACGTTGGAAAACAGATGATAACTCAGAATATTTATCGCTCTTATAAAGCTTCAGGGTTTCCTTTTTACTGCCCATACCCCAATTAAATACTTTAACCCTTTTATCTTTGCTATAGTTTTTTTTCAAAGTCGCAAAAGTTTCCTTAGCTGGTTCAAAACAAAATATTTTTACAGCGTCCTTTGCAAAAACTTTCATCACTAATTCTACATAGCCACCCGAATTAGCGCCAACGTCAAATACATTTAGAGATTTTTTACGTGCTATTAAATTAGTTCTAATGTAATTTAAGGCTTGCAATTCTCCATTATTCTCAAAATCTGAGCCATTACCATAATTCATGCCTTGTAACGACAATTCATGGAGGCGTTCGAACATGGCTTGTGCAGCCAATTTCCCTTTTTGTGGAATGAGTATCCTATTGCAAAAAATATTGAATAATTTATTTACCATTTCTTTAGGCCTCTATCTCTTTTTCCATTTTTCACTATCCACAAAAATTGAATTGATATATGTATCAGCAAATAAAAAATAGCCCTTACTTAATACGTAATCAATAATATCTTTTTGTTTTTCCTCTGTATTGTCTTCTGTATATATTAATGTTTCAATACAAATTACTTCTGGTCGGTGTTTTTCAAAATCAAATGATTTCACAATCAAGAGATCCATACCTTCTACATCAATTGAAACAAAATTTGGTGTCTCTTCATTAAAATAATCTTTGATGATAGTATTAACATTCAATAAAGGAATTTGCACCACCTTTTTAATCTTTTTATCAGGAAAGCTCGCATACCGTTCAGCCTCGCTTTTTGAAAATGTATTCAAGGTTGGTACATTCATAATATAAAAATCTGCATTTCCTCCATGTTGTTCGCTTACGCCAACATTCAAACTTGTTTCGTTTGGACGTTCTTTTTTAATGACTTGAAATAAATCAGAGTCTGGCTCAACACTTACTCCTTTGCAACCTCTATTGTAAAAGAGACTTGTATTGCTCAAATAATAAGGATGATGAGCACCAATATCCAAATAAGTTGGATTATTTATTTTTAGAAGTCCAAAAATAAAATCAATTATCAGGTCTTCGCCACATTGAGAATAAGAGATTTTTTGATGTTGCTCTTTACCGTCCTTATTTTCTTTCTTAAACCACATTTAATTCAATTTTTTAATTTTAATTTCCATAGGATTTAGGATTAAACCACTTTGAGTATTAACTATTCTTCTGTTCTTAGCAACGTCGCCAGCATCCGATATAATAATAGAGATTATATTATCAATATACTGAAATGTGCGAACATGACTTGATAAGCCGATTACCAATTTATAATTACCCGTGGTAAACATTACATCCGTATTCTCAAAAATAGCTTCGTATTCCCCCGCAGGCATATCTTTTGGATCACTCCATGTTGTGCGAAGAGATTGATCCACATTGGATGAAATACCTAACGCAATAATAAAATGCTCTACCGTTTGATTCAATTTTAAATAAACCCTCACTCTCCAGTCAGATCCCACAGGCACTTCCATTAAAGGGTTACCACTGATATCTTCTATACAAACTTTGAAAGCGTAACCCAATGTTTTGTTCTCTGGTTCTGGAATAAAAAAAACTGATTTTGCGCTTTCATTCGTTTGTAGATACTTACCAACTATCTTATCAATAGAACCACTCTCCATTAATTTCCCTTTCTCTAGGTAAATACCCACATTGCAAAGCTTTTGTACTACTTGTATTTGATGACTCACAAATAAAATAGTGCGTCCACCCTCTTTGCTTATCTGATCCATTTTACCCAAGCACTTTTTTTGAAAAGCGGCATCACCAACAGCCAACACTTCATCTACAATCAATATTTCTGATTCTAAATGTGCTGCAACGGCAAAAGCCAAGCGCACGTACATACCTGATGAATAGCGTTTCACAGGTGTGTCTAGGAATTTTTCTATTTCGCTAAAGGCAACAATCTCATCAAATTTAGCATCTATCTCGCTTTTTCGCATTCCTAAAATAGAACCATTGAGGTATATGTTTTCTCGCCCACTTAAATCACCATGAAATCCCGTGCCTACTTCTAATAAAGCTGCCATGCGCCCTTCAAATTCAACTCTGCCAGTGGTAGGTGTTACAATTCTACTAAGTATTTTTAATAAGGTCGATTTACCAGCTCCATTCCTTCCAACAATACCAAGCCTATCACCTCTTTTCACGTCAAACGAAACGTCATTCAAAGCCCAAAATTCTTCTGCCTTCTGCTTTTTACCCATTACTCCTTTTCCAAAATCTTTTAAAGATTTAATTAAAAGGTCATTCTTATCCTGAGATACAATGTGATTTAAATTGTACTTCTTTCCAATATTTTCAACTTTTATGACTGTGCTCATTAAATGAAATCTGCAAATGATCTTTCAAATTTTGTAAAATATCTTAAACTAAAAACTGTAAATATCAATGTTATTGCTATTCCGATCCCAACATACATCATTGGAATCTGAATGGGTTGACCTAACATGCAATATTTAAATCCATCGATGATAAATACTAATGGATTTGAAAGAAAAATGGGATGTAGACTTGTGGGAAGTTTTGTAAGATAAAAATTTGTGGTTAAAAATACAGGACAAATATAAAAACCGATCTGTAATAGAAAAGGAAGTATGAATTTGATATCTCGGTATCTAACATTAAGTGTTGCGAAAAATAATCCAACTGAAAAACTAAATAGCAATCCATATAAAATAAAAATGGGGAACAAAAGTATTTCAAAACCAGGTGCTCCAATAAAAACACAACGTAGAATTATGAGAATAACAAATGATATCAAGAAATCAATTAAACAAACCATTAAAGATGAAAGAGGGATAATAATCTTAGGAAAATAGACCTTAGTAAGAATATTTGAGTTACCTAAAATAGAATTACTTGAATCGCTGATCGACGTGGACAATAAACTCCAAATGATAACCCCAGACGAAACGGTGATCAATCTCTCCGATAAATTTTCGGTGCGCTCAATAAACTGAGAAATCAATCCAAAAATAGCAATATTGATGCAAGGTCTGATAACCGCCCAAAGTATTCCTATAAACGTTTGCTTATAGCGAATAAGAATATCACGCTTAGAAAGGTTCCATAAAAGATCCTTAAATCTTAAGATCTCTTTGATATCTAAAAAACTTGCCGATCGGCTATCTATAATGGTTTTCAAGCTTAACAAATATACCCAAATTACCAGTATACAGGCCTTAAAGCGAAGGCAATATTATGAAAACCATATAGTTTATAACTTGGAAATTGGCCTTTGAATTTTAGGCACGCCTTATTGCTCAGCGAATTTTTCGGTTTTCTTATTCTTACCGCTCTCATCGTAAAAGGTCCACAAACCATCCTTGAGGTACTTTTGTCCATCAGCGCTAAGTCTAAGCGTTCCCTCTTCTCTTACCTGCCCGTTCAAATAATATTTCTTTTCAGTAAAAACCTTATCCTTTTTATCCTTAAGCTCTATATGATGTTCGATCTGCCCAGAAGAATACCAAGATTTTTTTAATGTGAAATACTTCATTTCCTTTTCGTTCTCGATGGCATATTTAGGCAAACCATTATTGTAGAACTCATAATATTTTTGCGGCTTTCCATCATAGTAAGCAATTTTTTTGTGAGGTAAACCATTATCATAAAAAACATCTACCGAACAATGCAGAGGATCTGGATTTACAAACGAACGCTCCACTTGTCCGTTCTCATAAAAATTCTTGAACACTTTTAGTTTACCGTCAACGTAATATCCTTTGTGAAGTGTTTTTCCGCTGCTATAAAATTCTTCATTCCAACCTTGAGCGTTGTAACCAGCCTTGTTGTATTTTATCGAATCTCCACCTAAGGCCTCAATCAATCGATTGAAAATAAAAATACCATTCACGCTATCATAAACTTCCGTTTGCGTATACCGTTTTAATTGCGGGATCTGATCGGTAAAGCGTTGCGCTTGACAAAAAGCCTGAGTTAATAATAATACGATTATGGTTCTTTGAAACATATACTCAAAGATTATAACAAAAATTGAACCAAATAATATGGTTAAAAAAAACTAATGAACAGGCTGTGTTGCTAACCAACGTTCGGCATCAAGGGCGCCCATACAGCCACTTCCTGCTGCAGTAACTGCCTGACGGTATGTTTTATCAAAACAATCGCCTACGGCAAATACGCCTTCGATCTTTGTTTTTGATGAACCTGGAACAACGTGAAGATAACCCATGTCGTCCATGTCCAATTGCCCCTTAAATATATCGGTATTTGGCTTATGACCTATGGCCACAAAAAATCCGGTGATCGTTAAAGTTCTATTTTCTCCGGTTTTATGATTTTTTATAATTGCGCCTTCAACTGTATCCTTTCCTAATATATCTTGAGTTTCGCTATCCCAAAGAATTTCAATGTTTGGGGTATTAAGCACTCTGTTTTGCATGGCCTTACTTGCGCGCATTTCGCTACGTCTAACGATCATATAAACTTTCTTACACAACTTTGCTAAATAAGTTGCTTCTTCAGCTGCAGTATCGCCTGCGCCAACTATTGCAACATCTTGACCTTTAAAGAAAAAGCCATCGCAAACTGCACAAGCACTTACACCACCGGCATTCATGCGCAAACGCGTTTCGTTAGGTAAGCCTAACCACTTTGCGCTCGCGCCTGTTGAAATTATTACAGCATCAGCTGTTATCTCTGTGGTCTCATCAACCCAAAAACGTTTTGGCGTACTTTTTAGATCAGCTTTGGTTACAATACCAAAACGAACTTCTGTACCAAAACGCTCGGCTTGAGCTTTTAGATCTTCCATTAATACCGGACCGGTAACGCCTTTTGGGTAACCCGGAAAATTATCTACCTCAGTAGTTTCGGTTAACTGCCCTCCGGGAGTTAAACCTGTATATACAACGGGTTTAAGATCCGCGCGAGCTGCATAAATAGCAGCAGTATATCCGGCAGGACCAGAACCAATAATTAAGCAATGAATATGTTCAACTTTTGACATATGATTTAATTTCAGACTGTAAAGTTAGACATATCGCTAGACAAATTGCAGTAAATTTTTACACAAGAAATGCTAAAAATGGGGAATAAAAAAAGCACCTAAAAAAGGGGCTGTAAAGTTTTTACCATTCGTCGCCGTAGCCTTTACTATCCAAAACCATGGCTTCCTTTATATCATTGATAACAAAGTTAACGCATTTGCCGGCCTCACCT
>Ga0068872_10003271_pt1 | contig 12420 bp, 10 predicted proteins | sample NOAtaG_7_FD_66441 | JGI IMG/M metagenome (GOLD analysis project Ga0068872, IMG submission 66441) | Freshwater lake microbial communities from Lake Erie, under a cyanobacterial bloom - NOAA_Erie_Diel1S_2200h metaG | ecosystem: Environmental > Aquatic > Freshwater > Lake | place: USA: Ohio, Lake...
CCCACGCTCGAGTGTTCGGCGCCGAGCCTCGACAGCGTGCGCTGCGCCGATCTCGATCACCACCTCGTCGTCATCCACGCGGTGCGCATCGGGCGCGGATGGCCCTCGGCGGGGCTCGCCGTCGTCGACGCGGGCCTCGCGCCGCCGGACGTCGTCGACGTCGTCGAGGGCGTGGGCGCCAAGCTCGAGGTGGTGCTGGTTCGGGCGCTCCGTGTCGCTGGTCATCGCTGACGCTGTCGTCGGCGACGTGCCCGGCTAGTCCCATCCGCACGGCGGGGGTCGCTCGCCGAGAGCCAGGGCAACTTACCCGCAAACGCGTGGATTTCGTGGGTCCCGGAACCTCCTCCGGCTCGCTCGTATCGAGATCACTGGGGTTTCCGTCCTCGGTCGGGACGCAGGTGATCGCGAGCTCGGCCGGCATGGTCCCGCCACGCGATCCCCGTCGGGTCGCGCAGGAGGCCCATGTCCGCGATCGTTTCGTTCCAGACCACCAGCCGCGACCGAAAGCTCGCGCCCGTCGAGTTCGTCGACCGCGGGCGAGGCAGGCCGGAGCCCGTCGCCACCGGCCCGTACGTCTCCTCGACGTACCTGCCCATCGCGAGCACGTGCCCTAGCTCGTGCGTGTTCCTCGACGCCGGCTGCTACGCCGCGACAGGCGCCGCACGCCGCCTGGTCTCAACGCTCGACGCGGCGGCGAAGGGACACTCGTCGCTCGAGGTGATCCGCGAGGAGGTGCGCGCCATCGACGCCTCCTTCGGCGGCCGCCTTGTTCCGCAGGACGGCGGACGCGACGGACGGCATGGGCGCGACCTGCGCCTGCACGTGAGCGGTGACGTCGGCGATGCCCGCGACGCTCGTCTACTCGCGGGCGCTGCGTCCCGATGGCTCGCGCGTGACGGAGGCACGCTGTGGACGTACTCGCACAGGTGGTCGATGATCCCCCGCTCGGCGTGGGGAGCGATCGAGATCCTCGCCAGCGTCGAGACCGAGAAGGACGCGACCCGCGCTCTCGCACGCGGCTACGACGTGGCCCTCGTCGTCGCGCGCTTCGAGCGCACCACGATGTACACGCTTCCGGGCGGGCTGCGGATCCTGCCCTGCCCCGCGCAGACGCGCGCGAGCACCTGCGTCGAGTGCCGCGCGTGCATGACGCGCCCTGGCGAGCGCGGCGTCGTGATCGGCTTCGAGGTTCACGGGCCCGCGGCGAAGCACGCGCGGCGGTCCTTGGCCGTTCTTCAGTCCGGCGTGGGAGGCGCGTGAACGATGACGCTGAACAAGACCCCGATCGGCTGGACCGAGTTTACGTGGAATCCCTACTCCGGCTGCTCGGCGGTCTCGGACGGGTGCGAGTTCTGCTACGCGGAGTACCTCGCCGAGCTGAAGCGCGGCACGAGCGCGTTTCCGAACGGGTTCGAGATGACGTACCGGCCGCGCCGGCTTGCGCTGCCCAAGAAGCTGCGGGTGCCATCGCTGATCTTCGCCAACTCGATGTCGGACTTCTTCCACGAGAAGCTCGACGAGAAGTATCGGCACGCGATCTTCGACGCGATCGAAGCAGCCCCACAGCATCGCTTCCAGGTCCTCACCAAGCGCCCGAAGCTCGCGGCCAAGTTCTTCAGGACCAGGCGGGTGCCGGGGAACACGTGGCTCGGGGTGACGGTCGAGAACCGGGAGTGGCGTTCGCGCATCGACATCCTGCGCGGCATCGACGCGCCGGTCCGCTTTCTCTCATGCGAGCCGCTGCTCGAGGACCTCGGCGAGCTCGACCTCGCGGGCATCCACTGGCTCATCGCGGGCGGCGAGTCCGGCTCGCATCTCTCTGACCCCGGACTGGTCGACGCTCGCGCCCTCGTTCGGCGCAGCCGGAAGGGCGCGCCGTGGCTGCCCTCGCCCGAGCGCGTGGACTGGGTCCGGCACATTCGTGACCAGTGCATCAGGAAAGAGGTCGCGTTCTTCTTCAAGCAGTGGGGTGGCACGCGACCCGGCATCGCCGGCCGCCTGCTCGACGGCCGCACGTGGGACGAGATGCCTCCTGGCTGGCGTCCGGAAGGAGCGCGATCATGAACATGTGCGCGCCTGACGACGGCCGGCCGTAGAGACCGTCCGGCGGACCGTCACGTTCGCGCAGCGCGGGAGCGCCGACTGCGAGCCTTTCCCGACACACCCTCCGGTAGGAGGTTGCGGAGCAGCATCACCTTCATCGCGTCCCGCCACGCCGGCGGCTGTCGATGGACCCAGACCCACGACGCGCACTCGCCGATCCAGAGGTCGATCGGGCTCAGCATGTCGTAGGGCACGATCATCTGCGGCCCCTTGCTGACCTCCATCCCATGCGGCGGGACGGGACGCATGGCGACCATCGAGTAGAACGCAAAGGCAGCGTGCAGCAAGAACGGCCGCGTGCCCACGAGCGTGTCGGCCGCGGGATGCACGAAGCCGATCACGCGCTGCGGCATCGACGGGAGGAAGAGGACGCGCTCGAGCCACTCGTCGGCGGCGAGCAACTGGTCGTCGAACGTGATGACGTGGTCCTCGGCGCCGTTGTGCTGAAGCGTGATCACGCATGGTGGCGTTGCAGGGGTCGTGCTCATCTCCTGGTTCTACGCGAGCGCGTCGCGCGGTCACTCCTCGTTAGCGAAGCGGCGCCGCCCGGCCGCGAGACCGAGCGGCGCCCTCTTCTGCGACTACGCGGCGACGCGCTCGTCCGGACGCAGGACGCCCATGCGCCGGCCGAACTCCTCGAGGTCGATGAAGCACTCGCCGGGGAGGTTCGTGCTCCAATGCCAAAGGTAGAGATCGCCGAGGGACTCACGCAGCTGGGGGCTCCGCGGCTTTCGGACCTGCTCGTTGTCCTGGCGGAGCAGCCTGTTGATGCGGCGCATCAGCGCGCCCTCGGTCACGAGCTTCACGACAGCGTCGCGATTCTGAGTGCTGGTCATGTTCATTCTCCGTTGAGTGATGGATGGTGATCGGGCCGTGCCGGCAGCACTGCCGGGGCCCTTCGGATTCATCGGTGGTGCCTGCTCGGCAGCCGCATCGGGCAACGGAGCAGATGAACCACTGGTCGCAGCAGGTTCGATCCCGAAGGAACGACCCGCTGTTCTTGTCGCGACATCGCCCGCAGATGTCGAGTCGCCGCTGCGTCAGCCCAGCGCTTGCGCTGGGGCGGCTTGGGTCCTTCGCACCCCTTTCGGTTGGTCCGGATCCCACGAGCAAGTTCGTCAGAGAACTGAGGCAAGATTGGCGTGCAGCAAGCGCGATCGCAAGGCGCCGGAGGGTCGAGCTATCGCGAGACGATCAGGCCATCCACGAGGGGCGCGTAGTCGGCCCACGCGAGCCGCAACGCTTCGAGCACGCGCGACCGGTACTCGTCCGCCCCCTCCGGGAACGCCGCGGTCGGGAGGACGTACCCGTACGCGGCCCACCACGTCGTCGTGGTGTCCTTGCGGCGAGCTCGAACCTTGCGGAGCGCCTCCGCCTCACGGAGCGGTGCACCGAGCGCACGGTCCTTCGCGGCACGGAGACCCACGTAGGGCGACGTGCTCGCACGGAGCGTCGTGCGCCCGCGAACCCACTCGAGCGAGACGCTCGCCACCGGGTCCGAGTTCGAGCTCTCCGGCCACGAGTCGCGGACGAGGCGATAGCTCGGGTACGCGACGCCGGCCTCGTCGATCACGTGGAGCACGACGCCGGGACCGAGGTCGCGCGCCAGCGCCTCGACGTCCGGGCGCATGGCGAAGAACCACTCGTCGATCGCGGCAGCGGCTTCCGAGCGGAGCGCGGCCCACTCCTCGATCTGGTCCCGATGGCGGAAGTAGAACCGCACGCGTTCATCGTCGAGGCTCACTGGCCGAACTCCTTCTCGAGGGTGCGAAGGTACTCCTCGACGACCACCCGGCCACGAGCACGCGGCGCGCTCGATGCGAGCGCACCCCGGATGATCCCCGCAAGGTCCGCGTATCGGAGCGGGCGGAACGCGTCACGCACCTCGGCGTCCTCGCTGCGGGCGCGCCGACCGTCGGGGGAGAGGAGGACGAAGCGCGCGTCAGGTCGATCGACGTGCTCGTAGTAGTAATCGCACTGCCCCGGGCCCTCGGGCGCGTCGACCTTGTTCTCGATCACGAGGTGAAGTCCGGGCGCGTCGACGACGATGTCGAGGCGGCCCTCGAGCAGCGGGACCTCGCAGCGTGGGTGCGCGTCCGCGAGCGAGGCGAACGCTTCGCCCGGGAAGAGCCTCGCGAGGAGCCCATCGAGAACCCGGCTTCCGAGACCGTGGTGCGCGCACGGGTCGAGGAGCCACGCGATGAGCCGCGAGTGGCGCACCTCATCGCGGTGAAGACGGAGCACGCCGAGCATGTCGTCGCGACCGTGCGTCCACAGGCCGTCGGCGCGGAGGCGCGCCTGCTCGGCGGCGATCCTCTCGAAGCTGGCCTCCCAGTCACCGATGGCGCGTGCAGCCCGGTCTCCGAGCTCGCGCCACTCGCGCGCCATCGCGTCGAACTGCGCCTCGGTCACGACGGCCGCCATAGGGCCGAAGAGCAATGAAGCGAGCCGGACGCGGGCCGCCCCGTCGGCTCCGTCTTCAGAAGGGCGACGGCCAGGTGTCTGGCACTCGCGCGCCAGCCGCCGAGATCACGGGCGTCCGTCGCCAGCTCGAGGACATCGACGGTGACCCGCACGCCATCTGGCCGCACGAACGCGTAGGCGCGACGGTCCGCGACGAAACCCGCGGGCATCACAAGGGCTGCCCGGGTCGCGCCCGTGAGCGTGGTGTACGCGATCATCTGGTGAAGGTTGCCGCTCGAGATCCGGCGCTTGTACTTCGCGTCAACGACGACGTCGCCGCCCGGAAGCCCACGGCACAGTGCATCGATCTCGAACGCCGAGCCCACACGGTCCGCGTTCCCGTCCCAGCGGGAGTAGCGGAGCGGCGACTTCGCGACGACGTCGATACCGTTCTCGCGGAAAGCACGCACGACCGCGCGCTCGAAGAGCGTCTCCAGGTTCACGAGGAAGCCGCCGCCGAGATGCTCGTTCCCCTCGACGAGTCCGAACTCGCTGAGGAGCATCCGGGCGAGCGCGAGGACGGGTGCGAAGGGCTGCTCCGAACGATCGAGCTCGCGGGAGCCGTCGAGCAGGGCGCGGTCGACGCCGGGTTGGACGGCCGCCATTCGCGACTGGACACGGCTGAGGCCCGGCTCGCAGGCTTCGCGCAGCAGAGGATCCCGTCGACATGCGGCGAGCGCCGCCGCGAAGAACCTGTTCAGCGGCGTCGCCTCGCTCCGGTCCCAGACTTCGCACGGCACGCGCGCCAGGTTCGCGCCTTGCCGCGCGAGACGCGCGAAATCGATCCGCCCTCGGACCGTTTCCGTGTCTGTGAGGCTTCGCCGATACTGTCTCAGTAGGCCATGGCGGAGGACTGCGTCCTCGAGGTGCAGCACCAGGAGCCTCGCGAGCAGCGTCGCGATGTCGCCGTCGCCTCCGCCGATCGGGACACGACCGCCGAACGTCCGCAGGGCCGTGAAGCGTGGGTCGGCGTAGGCCGCCCACGCGAGGACGGACGATGCCGGCGCCTTTGCGGAACGAATGCGGAGCGTGCGCCCCGTCGGAAGACGCAGGTGTCCGACGACTCGCGACACGGTCACATCGTCGCCGTGAATCTCCACGAGCCCACCGAGAGTTCGACGAACGTGATCGACCTCGCGACGTTCGAGCACGATCGAGTCGCCTTCGTCGACGACGAGCTCCTCCTTCACGCGACAGCCTCGCCCGGAAGGTCACCGAGAACGCGGCCCCACTCCAGCCGGGCCTCATCGAGGCCCTCGCGGTCCCCGACGAAGTACTCCTCCAAGAGCGGCAGCAAGTCCTCCTGCCAGATCGCGTCGAGCGCCCCCGGTTGGGCGAGATCGAGCGCCGGGTTGAGAAAGAAGCTGTGCCCGATCGCGTGCTCACGATCGAGACGTGCGGTGAGCCACGCGTTCAGGCGGGTGAGCACGAGCGCGGCACGCTTGGTCGCGGCGCTGTCTCCGCGCACGCGCGGGATCGCGTCTGGTTCAGGGTCGAGACGCACGAAGGCGAAGCGGCGCCGCAGGGCGTAGTCCACGAGCGCGACGCTGCGGTCGACACTGTTCATCGTGCCGATCACGACGACGTTCGGCGGCACCACGAGCTGCCCACCCAACGCCAGGTCCACCGGCTGGCCTCGGTACTCCAGCGCGAAGAGGAGCTCGCCGAAGATGCGTGCCGGGTCGCCGCGGTTGATCTCGTCGATCACCAAGACGTAGAAGTTGTCGGGGTCTTCCTGCGCAGCCTCGCACAGCGCGAGAAACGGTCCCTTTCGCATCTCGTAGCGGAGCTGGCTCTGCTTCAGATCGGGGCGCATCCCCTGGACGAAGTCCTCGTAGGAGTAGCTCGGGTGGAACTGCACGAGCTTCCTGGCGCCATCGGGCGTTTGCTCCGCTTCTTCGGTCAACGCCGCTGCGACTCGCGATGCGATGTGCGTCTTTCCCGTGCCGGGGGGACCGTAGAGAACGACGTTGCGGGCGAGGCTGCCGCGAAGCAGCGCGGGCGTAGGGCCCAAGTCCGGCCGGATACGCCGCGCTATTGCCTCGAGCGCGCGCGGTGGCAGTTCGTCGTCGAGGTCGAGCCACGCCTCAGTGGGCCACCGCGGCGGCGGTGGCGGTGGCGGAGTGCCAGGCCCGGTACCCAACGCGCGCACGGTCGCTTTCGAGCGTTGGAACTGCGAGAGGGACCAGCCTGTCTCCTCCTTGAGGCGAGCCCTCCCGCTCTCGGTGAGCCCCCAGATCGCCCTGCCCTCGTTCGTGAGGAGCCCATCCTTCTTCATGTTGGTGAGCGTCCAGCTCGTTCGGAAGCTCCACACGCGATGACCGCTCGGCATCGTCCGTCGATCCCCAGGCAGGAGCGAGGCGCCGTTGGCCCGCTCGATGGCTGCGAGCAGCTCCTGCTTCTGGAGAGGGCCTCCCTCGAGGGCTCGGAGCACAGGGACCTGGAAGCCGTCGAAGCTCGTCACTGGGACGCTCTCGGTCGGGCCGTTGTAGTTCGCCTGGTCGGGAGGGAGCTCTTCGATGTCCTCGGGGAGTTCGATCGACTCGTCGCGGCGCTGCTCCGCGATCGCACGCCCTGCCGCGGTGAGCTCCCACGTGCCGTACTCACCGGCGACGAGCCCCGACTTGCGCAGCTCGTGTGAGGCCCAGCGGAGGTAGTTGTTCTTGATGATGCGAGCGATCTGCCCGGGGGTCAGCGCCGACTCGAGCTGCTTGGCAACATGTTGCTCGAGGTCCCGAGGAGAACTCGAGCCGCCGAGCTGGAGGAGCCCACGTAGCGTCCAGAGCCCCCACGCGTTCAGACGTCCGCCTTGCTCTTGCTCCGTCATGGGTCTCCGTCGCGCTCGAGATGGTATCGGATGTATCCGACGCGCACGTGTTCCTTCTCTACTGTGGAGGCCGGGCGGGCCGCGCACCGCCCTGGACGGGCGAGAAGCTCGGCGCTGCGGCGACGAGCTTGGCGCGATGCTCCTCGGGCACGCGGTCCCACGACTCCGCGGGGAGCAGCGTGCCGAACAGGCTGGCGTCGAACGCCTGCTGCCGGCGGCCGACACGCGACCACTGAAACGCGTCGTACGTGCCCTCGAAGACGAGCTGGCGGACCTCGATGAACGGCGGCTCGCCGACGGTGCGGCCGTCGAGCCACTCCTTGGCCCGGCGCTCCCAGAGGCTGCCCTTGCGGTCGACGCGACCGATCTGCTGCTCGAGGACGGCGGGGTTCCATTCGGCGTGGAACTGCAAGACGACGCGGCACTGCTCGTGGAGGTTGAGCCCCTCGCGACCGACCTGGCTCTGGGCGATGAGAACCCAGGGTGACGCCTTGGCCCGGTTGAACGCCGCCTGGAGGTAGCGGCGCGTCTCCCATCGCGTGCCGCCGTGAAGTAGACGCGCGTAGGAGCTCTGGCGCGAGTCTTCGTCTTCGAGAGCCCGCCGGAGCTCGGCGACGCGGTCCGACGAAGCCTTCTCGCTGTCGTCCTGGTCGCCTTCGCCGAGAAACGGGCGGAGGCGCTCGGCGACGAACTCGGCAGCGAGGCCGTCGAGCGCTTCCCGGGCGGATCCTCCATCGCGGTCGGCGAGGATGTGATCCATCGCGAACGCCACGAACTCGTCCCGAAGTCCCGTCGCGAGCGCCGCGTCGCTCGCTTCGCCGCCGAGGACCGCGGCATCGTGCAGCCAGTGGTCGACGATCTTCTTCGACCGATCGTGAACCTGACGGCGGACGCGCGTGTACTCGTCGTTGCCGACGCGAAGAACGCGCACCACGTCGTTCCAGGACGCCGCACCGAGCTGACCAACGACGGCGCCGCACTCCTGCATCCGCGTGAGCTGCCGCCTCGCGATCGCGACGAGCGCGGGCTCCTGCTCGATCGCGCGCGGGATGGGGCGACCGGCGTCGGCCAATCGAAGCACGTGCCGCACGTTGAGGACGTCGCGGAGATGGAACAGCGGCTTCAAGAAGACGCCGAAGACCAGGACCTTCTCCGGCGAGCTGCTCGTGGTCCAGCTCTCGATCTCGCTGACCGCCGCCAGCACCCGCGGGTGCTCGGCCTCGGGGTCGAAGTCGCCGACGTCGGAGATGGTCCCACCGTGAACACCTCTGCGAGCTGCGCGGAGCTGCCGGTACCAGTACGCCGTGCGCGCGACCTTCCCGCGCGTGACCTCGTCCACCGCGCCCGCCTCCGGAAGGCGGATCGGCTCCTCGGTGTCCACGAGGTCGATGCTCACGTGCCCGGCCGCCAGCTTGGTGTAGGCGTCCTGCACGGCCCGCGGCCACTCGGCGGTCACCTCACGCGGAAGCCCTCGCATACTCTGGCTCATGCACTCCGCGGCGAAGAGGACGTCGACCCAGGGACTGCGCGCGGTCTCGTCCCCGCTCCAGGGAACGACCTTCCGCTCGACGCGACGATGGACGTGCGCCCGGCCTTCCCGACCGTGGACACGGCCGGCGAACGCGGCCACGAGCGCATCGGTCGCACGTCGTCGTCGCGTCACGTATGGCGCCAGCGTCCGAGCGAACTGCTGCGCCGCCGTGCACAGCGCATCGAGTCGGGGCCCTTCGTCTGGCGCCGTCGCTGCGCCAGTCGTCGCCGAGCGGAGATGCTCCACCACGGCCCGTCCGCGATCGACGTCCAGGCCGCATCTCGCACGCTCGAGAAGGTTGAGCCACTGCGAGAGGTCGAGCTCCATGGGCGTTGCGGTCAGGCACACACGGCGCGCGTCGCTCGTGGTGCGGATGAGGCGCTCGACGAGTTGCGCGAGCACGGACCCCCTACCGGCGCGTTCCTTCTCAGACTCGTCGCGCTCGATCTCTCCCCGGCCCTTGTGTGCCTCGTCGATGACCAGGAGGTCGAACTCGCCCAGCCAGTGGCCCAGGATCGCTTCGGTGCAGAGTCGCCCCTCGCCATCGTTCGCAAACGCATCGATCAGCGCCGAGTTCTCCCACGTGCTCGCGTTGATCGCGGGTAGCTGCGCCAGGCGATGTCGCAAGCCGCGGTCGCGGCGGACACGGGGCGCGGCAGCCTCCGCTATGCGGGCCATCCCGTTCCAGCCCCACTCCGTCGCGTGATCGCGCACCTTGTCGATCTCGCGCTTGAGCTTCCCCCACCTGGTCCGCGCGTCGGCCGCATCTTCCTCCGTCTGAAGGTGGAGCTCGGCGAACGGCGGAAGCGCGTACCGCCAGTCCCTCGCTCCGCTGCGAACGATCGGCGCGCGGAAGCCGTGCGAGAAGAGGCACCACTCGGGCTCGTCGGGCGCCGGGGCCCGCGCGTGCCACGCAGCGATGTCCGCTTCCGTTCGCACGTCCCGGAAGAGGTCGGTGAGCGTCGTGAAGACCTTCGGCTCCGGCGCGCCTTCACCCAGCAGCGCCGACTCGCGTTTCCACTGATGCATCAGGCCGTGGGGAACGACGACGGCGGCTCGTCCACCTGCGGCGACGACGGCGTGGACGATGGCGCACGCGATGCGGGTCTTGCCCGTGCCGACCTCGTCCGCCAGCACGACCCCGTGCGCGGGAAGCCGGTTCGCCATCCACCCAAGCGACGCGCGCTGCTCTGCATCGAGACGCTGTTCGTCGGAGGAGCGGCGCTCCTCGAGGTCGCAGCGCGCGCGGAGGAGACGCGCGACCTCAGACCACGCCACCGTCATGCGGCCCCCCAATGCATGGCGGCTCGGGTCAGCAGCTCCCGGTACCGCTCCCGTTGCTCCTCGCTGAACGCCTCGGGCATCAGGTCGCGCGCCCTCAGGTGCTCGAGAACATCGACGCCGTGGACCCGCCACGCGTCCACGAGCACCACGGGGAAGCCGTGGAGCGCGCGGTCGAGGTGGTCGATCCAGTCGTCGAGCATCTCGGCTGGCAGAGCCTGTTGGAGCGCGGCAACGCGGTCGAGGAGCTGCGCTCCCGCGTGGAGCGCGTAGCTCTTCGCATCGTTCGCCTCCGCCAGGCCCGTCTGAGCGCGTACGGCGACCGCGTCGCCTCCGAACTCGTCGCCTTGTTCGTCATCGTCGATCGCCTCGGCGGGGCGGATCGGGAAGTCGAGCAAGGTCGCGAGCGCGTCCTCGTAGGTCTCGGCCCGGAGCGGTTGCCAGCAGACACGGCCATTCGGGTCGACCACCGCGACGATCCACTCGGCACCGGTGGCCGCATCCCGAACCGTGAGCGCAGTCGGCGCGGCTCCCTCGCCGAGCGCGAGCGTCTGCTGCCCCATTGCCAGCGCGACCCTGTCCGCGCCGGTCCAACGCACCTCGACGCGGGCAGCGTGGTCGACGTCATCGCGCCAGATGAAGCGCAGAACGCGTTCGGGAGCCCCCTCGATCATCGCCGAGAGGATCGGCGGTACCTCGATCAGATCGGAGGTCTCGGGGTCGTCCTCGGCCGAGCCGGGGTCCCACTCCATCGGGTCGATCGGCGGAAGGTCCGCCTTCCAGAAGAGGCGCTCGTGCACGTCGTCCGCGCTCATGCGCTCCGGCACCGCCGCGACGACAGCGCACTCGATGTTGCCGGTCGCGAGGTCACCGTGCGTCAGGAGCCCGCGCTTGGAGAGGTTGCCGGAGCCGATGTAGAGGCAGCCGCGGCTGACGTGGCCGTCACGCAGGTAGGCCACGTAGATGAACTTCGCGTGGAGCCGGCGCCCGAGACCGGCGGCATCGTCGGCGAGACGCACTTCCCAGCCGTCCGTGGCGCCACCACGGACCCAGGCTGCGAGCGCGCCGGAGCCGTGCGGTTCTGCGAGGACCACGCACTGGGCACGCGTCGTGAGCACATCCAGGCGTTCGAGCCTGGCCAAGATCTCCGGCTTCTTCGCCCTGGCGGTCGCCTCCTCGAAGAAGCCGCTGCCGCACAGGAGAAGGTTGCGCGGCGCCCGCACCTCGCGACGGAAGCGATCCTCGACCTGATCGAACAATGGCTCGGAGAGAGAGTGAATGAACCTCGACCGGCCCCGCGCCGGTGCCAGCTCGGCGGAGACCTCGAGCAACCGGTGGAGCCGCGACGTGAGGCCGAGGGCGCCCGCTCGACGCTCCTGGGGCCCGCGATGGAACCGCTGCACGAGGAGCTTCTCGACGAACGCCGCCGCGGCCGCGATGTCGGACCGGTCCTTTGCGTCCGCGGTCTCTCCGAGCGGGACGTCGACGGTCCACACGAGCTCCAGCTGCTGCTTGATGCTCGCGTACGTGAAGTTCGCCGTGAGCACCGCGAGTCGCAGGTGCACGGGCTCCCCAGTTCGCGTCGCGGCGAACGCGAGAAGCGCGAGCTTGGCGTGCAGGAGCGACGCGGTCGGCACCGCGCGCGGCTGGAGCTCGAGGAGGCCCGGCACCCGATCGGGGCGCAGCACCTGCTTTCGCGCCGGGGTGGCGTGCGGGTCGAGCATCAAGAAGCCAACCACGGCGCCGAGCTGGGCACGCTGTGCGGCCCGCAGCCCCGTGAACCTCTGCATCGCGTCCTCGAGCAGGTCCTCCGTCGCGGTCATCGCCACGAGCGCCGCGGAGTGCCCGACCAGGCCCTCGGGCGGAGCGAAGACATCGAGGATCGTCCTCGGGTGCGTCACGACTCACCTCGCGTACCGAAGTCCCGCACGAGCGCGTGCAGGTTCGCGATCCGGAACGTGCGCCCCGTCCCGTCGGGCTCGGCCTCCGCCGCCTCGTCCTCCGTGAGCGGCTGCCCCTCGGCCAGCACGCGGAACAGCGGCCCCCGAGCGACCGTCGCCTCCGCGTGCGCCAAGAGCCCGCTGCTGCGGGCCACGAGCACGCGAACGAGGCCGGCGTCATCGGCGCGGAGGATCTCGTCGACGAGCGCGCGGCTCGCAGGGAAGCTCACGCACGCCGTCTCAGCGGTCGCGGCCGAGCTCTTTGCCGCGGTCTG
>Ga0068872_10003273_pt1 | contig 12415 bp, 10 predicted proteins | sample NOAtaG_7_FD_66441 | JGI IMG/M metagenome (GOLD analysis project Ga0068872, IMG submission 66441) | Freshwater lake microbial communities from Lake Erie, under a cyanobacterial bloom - NOAA_Erie_Diel1S_2200h metaG | ecosystem: Environmental > Aquatic > Freshwater > Lake | place: USA: Ohio, Lake...
CGAGAAGGTGGAATTATTTTTTAATTGGATGCGATACGAGGCAGTGCCACCATAGAAGGTGTTCTTGATATTGCCGATCTTATCTTGTAGCACTACCAAACCAGCGCCCACGCGATTGTCCGCCAAGGCAATGTGCCCATTGAAGTTGAAGGTGGAGGGGCCACCATCAATACCACTCCATTGCGAGCGATAGGCAAGGCCCAAATACATTCTGTCCATGCTTCCCGCAAAGGCCGGATTGATGAGCATGGGGTTGTTGAAGTATTGGGAATACAACGGGTCTTGCTGAGCACAGGCCGTGCCGGCACAACAGATAAGGAAGATGATGGACAATTTTTTCATGTGCTACCGTTTAAGAGAGATGAATCCCGTTTTTGTTTTTCTGCCACCGGCAAATTCGATTTTGTAGAAGTACGTTCCAGTAGGCAGGTCACTTCCATCATCGCTTATCCCTTTGAACACCACCGAAGAGTTGTTGTAGTTCTCTCCTTTCCACACCTCGTTCTGCCACCGGTCAAAAACGGTGACCAAATTGTTTTTCGTTTCGGGGATGATGTCGATGTATTGCAACACGAAAGTTGGGTTTGCGCCACCTGGCGAAAGCGCGTTGTAGATCACAATATCACCAAACACATCGATGCTGAATTCTTGTGTGGCACAGTTGCCATTGGCATCGCATGCACGGATCGTCAACTTGTCTGTTCCCGAAAAGGCAATGCCCGTATAATCGATTGTCAGAAAACCGTTCGCGATGGTAGCCTTCGCGCCACTGGCGGGAGGAATCGTTATGCTGATGGATGATATTGAACTATTGTTGAACGTGGTAATTAGCGGAATCAAGTTCAATGGTTTTGTGATACTGCCAATCGGGGTACTAAGCGGTTGAGTTGCAATAGTTGGCGGAGTGCCACACGCTTGAATGGTGGCAATCACCGCTGTCCGTGGGCTTTCGCATGTGCCATTGTCGATCGAAACATAATACGTGGTAGTCGCGGAAAGGCTTGGTGTAGTAAAACTAGAATTGGTTTGCCCCGCCATGGCCGTACCGCCTGTTGGCACTGTGTACCATCGATACTGACCTGCTGATCCGCCCGAAGCGGAAAGAGTTACCGAGGCACTCGGTGAACAGCCAATTGCGTTTGTACCAGTCGGTGCGTTGGGGGCGGTATTTATGGTGGCCACCACAGATACCCGATTGCTTTCGCAAGTGCCGTTATCAATCGAAACATAGTACATTGTTGTTGTAGAGATGCTTGGTGTTACAAAACTTGAATTGGTTTGCCCCGTAATGGGCGATCCGCCAGTGGCCACTGTGTACCATCTGTACTGGCCTGCCGAACCTCCCGATGCATTCAGTGTTAGTGAACCCGAACCGCAAGCAGCGGCACCTGTAACAGTGGGCGCTATGGGTAAGTTGTTAATGGTGGCTGTGACCGAGCTACGACTGCTCTCGCACGTAGCCGGATCAAAAATGGAAACAAAATAAGTAGTATTGGCATTTAGCAAGGGCGTGGTAAAGGAAGCTCCCGTAAACAAAATGGTGGTAGTCACATTATCCACATACCAACGGTACACTTGCGAACCGCTTGCGCCACTGGCTGTTAAGGTAATTGTTCCGTTTCCACATCTACTTCCGTTTGCAGCTGTTGGCGCAGAAGGTGGGGTACACGCAGCAATGGTGAAAGGCGCTGAAACACGACTACTCCAATACCCATTGCTATCTTTTGCCCGCACATTGAGTGTGTAGTTGCCGGGTGTGAGCACAGGCAAGTTTAAATTAAATAATTGATTGACAGTAGGTGCTTGTGCGATGGCAACTGATGTAGCCTGCCCAATACCCGGATCGGTATTGACATAGTATTCTAACTTCACCAAATTGGCTGGCAATGCACTGGCGGGCATCAGATAAAAAGTTCGTGTTGTAAAGAGCGACCATCTCCCTTGGTCATCGCGCACGCGCACATTTGCAGTGTGGAAGCCAGGCGTTAGTGCAGTGGTAGGTGTGTTGATGGTGAGGTTTTGAGTCGGGCTTGCTGTTACTGGAATGTTGGTAGCATTTCCAACTCCGGGGTCGGTATCATAAAAATATTCTGCTTTAGTAATATTGGTGCTGGGCGAAAGAATAAATGGATTAGGGATAATGTAAAAAGTTCGTGTGGTAAATAAACTCCACTTTCCGGTGTTGTCCTGAACGCGCGCATTGAAGGTATGAAAACCTGTTGCGAGCGAACTTGTACTTAAATTATACGTCTGGTTAATGGATGCACCTGGTGCAATCGATAACGAAGTAGCGTTGCCTACACCGGGATCATTGTCATAAAAGTATTCGGCACGGGCAATAGTTTGCGCGGTGGCGGATACCGAGACGAGGAAAAATAAAAAAGTCCATAGTCTATAGTCTATAGTCGATCGATCATCGGCTATCGGCCATCGACTATCAACCATCGTCTTCAAAATATTGTTAAAAGATCGCTTCATAACCATTGCTCCATGTCTTATTGAGAAAGATCAATTATTCACCGTTGCTTGAATCGTTACTTTCAACTGCGCGCCTGGTGCAAGTGTACCGTTTTGGATATTTAAACTTGTAACTTGAGGAATAGGCGGTAAAGCGCTCGTATCAAATCCACTGCCGGGTGCTCCACCACTTGGAAAGGGGTAGCTGCCTCCATAGATGCCTAAGTCAGTGCCATCGGTACTCGCATTTTTTACCGGGGAAGCGGACTGAAGGCGGTAGTTAGCTCTATCATCATAGAGTGAAAAATTGGTTACGCTTACGAACAATGGGTTGACACCCACAAAATTTCCCGCCTCGGTGTTCGGACCAATGGCAAAACTGTTAAATGGTGAAATATTACTCACGCTGTTGGTAAGCAGACACAGATTGTTATTAAAGTTATTGAACTTCGTTCCGCCATCAATGATATAAGCAGAAGCCGAGCCTTGCATAAAAATATTGTTGGTGATAGTGGTATTGTAAACGTTGTTCAATACTTGACCATTACCATCTAAAAATACATTATGATCGATTAGAACGCTTCCCGCTCCGTTGCTACTACTGCCACTTATAAATCCTCCGGAGAAGATGTTATTTTGAACGATGGCGTTGATGATTGGCGATGTGCTCATGCTTAAAGTACCCGATATAATATTGTTGTAAATCAACCAGTTGCTGCCATACACATATATGTTACCTATAAAGTTTCGGAAGATTTGCACATTGCTGATTGGTGAAGAACCGGCAGAGAAACTATCAATGTTGCTGACTTCAAACCCGCAAATGACTGTCCCCGATGGATTGTTACTTCCAAAAAAAGGCATTGAAATTCTGCTTACAGTCGTTTTATAGTTTAACTGGAGGGGAGATTTATAACCCCCACCAATGAGCACCAGTCGTTTGGTGACCGATACATTTTCTGAATAAGTAGTGGAAGACGCATTCACATAAATCGTATCACCCACTACGGCCGCGTTTACAGCAGCTTGTATAGTATTAAACTGAGCTGGGTTTTGCGGATCATTGCTTACCGTGCGGATGGTGGCAAATGCAGACAGCGAAACAATACAAAAAAGGATGAGTAGTGTTGTGAAAGTTTTCATACGAATTATTTTTTATCATTTCTAATTGTTTACCGTTGCTTGAATGGTCACCTTCAATTGTGCTCCCGGTATCAGCGAGGAATTTTGAATGTTTACATTAGTCACTTGCGGAATAGGTGGCACGGGTCGTGTATCAAACCCCGAACCAATGGCACCACCACTAGGGAAAGGGTAAGATCCGCCATATATTCCTATGTCCGTTCCATCTGTTCCTGCATTTTTTCCGGGAGAACCCGCCTGTAGCCGATAGTTGTCCAGCGTAGAATATGCATCGGGATTGGCATTTAACACAAACAATGGATTTTGGCCGATGATGTTGCCACTGCCTGTGTTGGAGCCTCCCACGGATGCCACAAAGTTTGCGAAATTATTACTTGGATTGTAAAAGCTCGGTGTCGCAATGGTAGTGAGGTTAGAAAGGTTGTTGTTGAAAGTGTTGTATACTACGCTGGCCGATGATACATTAAATACAAAGCCAGAAGACCTTGAAAATATATTATTGGAGACAACTACATTGTAAAGTGAGCCCCCCAGTACTCCACTAGCACCAGTTCCCAAAAAAAGATTATGATCGATGACTACCGTAGCACTGTTAAACCCATTGATTGATTGGCCAATAAAAATGTTATTAGCAAAAAGAATGTTAGTGGGAGAAGCAGAGCTGATGCTGGCTCCCCCGTCCACGCGGCCTTCGAAGATATTGTTAACGATTACCCATCCTTTGGAATAAGTACCTGATGAGCTGTTGTTCAGTGTGAGGGCAATGGTGGAATTAAAAAAACGATTTCTTAACAACGTTATATTGTCACATGCCAAAGACAACCCCTCCGGGCTTATTTGGCCACTGAGCAAACCCATAATCGTACTTCCACTCGCATTAGCGCCTCCGTTTCGAGACAATAGAATGTTGGCAACGTTGGTGGGTTGCGCTGATGAATTATTTGGAGCAAAGCCCGCCCCAACAATCACCAGCCGCTTAGTAACGGTTAAAGTGGTGTATTGAAAAGGGGATCCTTGGATATAAATCGTGTCACCATCCACCGAAGCTGACTGTGCTGCTGCAAAGGTGCTGAATTGGGCCGGCTGCGCAGGATCATTGCTTACAGTGCGAATGGTGGCCATGCTAGTGATGCAAATGGCGGTAATAAAAGCGAATAAAGACAAAAGCTTTTTCATAGGTACTTTTTGAAATTTGAAAATCCTTGGATGCTAAACACCTTTTTAAGGCGCACGGAACAACTGATTTACTTCTCAAAAGTAAGGCGGAGGTCGTTGGCATTGAATCCACCAAAAAGGGGATTTTTTTGTAGCATGCTTCAAAATCGCTGTTAGCGATGTAGTTTTGTTATGTGAATGTTATGCGCCTTCTCCTTACTGCGATAATGTTGTTGCCAATTCGATCGGCTGCACAAGAGGTGCTTGATAAAGACAGTTTGTGGCAACAGTTCAGGAAGTCATCACTAGATACTAACCGTGTCAATATACTAATCCAATTGGGCCAGCAATACGAAGGCAGTATGCCAGACTCTGCACTGTCATTGTATCAATTGGCATATGAATTGAGCCAAAATTTGCGCTACACCAAAGGCACGTTGCGTTTTTTCGCCAACGCAACCTATGTCTATAATATTCTCGGCAAGTACGATACTGCGTTACTATTAAATCTAAAGTCCGTTGAATTGGCAAAATCAGTTAACGATGATGAACGACTGGCCGCAGCATTGGGAAACGTGGGCAACTCATATCTCTATTTAAACGATTATGAAAAGTCAATTCAGTATTTGCTTGAAGCGCTGGAAATTGCAGAAACACGCCACGACATTCGCAAACTGAATGTACTGTACAGCAACTTGGCCAACGTCTATCGAAGCCTAAAGCAGTACGACCAGGCATTAACCTATGCAGAAAAAGCACTGGCGCTGTCTCGTGATGTGAAAAACCCATATAACATTTGTGCAGCTTTGGTAACACTAGCCACTGTAAAGAATTTTCAAATGAAAACAACTGAGGCGATTCGTCTATTAAATGAAGCTGCCTCAATCGCACGCAACTTGAACGATCAGTTTTCGTTGTTGTCTGCCCTTCTCAACTTAAGTGATGCGAACCTGAAGATGGGCAACTATCAGGCACTGGGTGAGATTTGCCGAGAGGCATTAGAAGTTGCCCAACAGATTGAAGATCCCCTTGGTGTGGCGATTAGTTACCGTGGGTTGGGCTATCATTACCTCTATGCAAGAAATCTGTCCGAGGCTGAACGATTTGCCAAAAAATCATTGGCCCAATCAATCCAACACAAATTACAGCTTGATGCCAGCAAGGCATATGTATTGTTGTCTGAATTGTCACTTCTTCGAAACGATAATCGGGCTTATCAGTATTACCAGATGGCCAGTGATTCCATTCAGGAGCTAGTGTTTGCACAGGAAAAGACAAGAAATATCCAGCGGTTGGAAGTACAATTTCAAGCCCGGGCGCGCGAGCGCCAATTGCAAGAGCTAAAATCGGAAGCCGAGTTGCGAGAAACGAGTTTGAGGCAAAGCAGGTGGTTGGCAATTTTGTTGGCGGCCTTGTTATTGTTGGCAGGCGTGGCTTCGTGGATATTGATCCGTTCCGCCCAGCAACGAAAAGAGTTGGCTGAGCGCGAGAGCGAATTGAATCGTGCCCGCGTGCTGCAGCTCGAAAACGAGAAGCAGCTGATGGCAAGTCAAGCAGTGATTAAAGGTCAAGAACAGGAACGTGGTCGTTTAGCTAAAGACCTGCACGATGGGTTGGGGGGTATTTTATCGGGAATCAAATTTTCACTTACTCATATGAAGTCTAACATGATATTAGATGCCAACAATGCGCTACAATTTGAACGATCCCTCGATATGCTCGATCATTCGATTGCAGAACTGAGGCGGGTAGCACATAATATGATGCCCGAAGTGCTGGTCAAGTTTGGCTTGCCCGAGGCGCTGAAAAGTTACTGCGAATCCATCCGACAATCAAAGGTGCTAGAGATTACCCTACAAGTATTAGGTGACGAAAGACGTGTCGATTCAAATGTAGAAATCATCTGTTTCAGAATCGTGCAAGAGCTGCTGAACAATGTAATTAAACATGCAGAGGCGACACATGTACTCGTGCAATTTTCTTTGCAAGCAAATGAAGTGAACCTAACCGTGGAGGACAATGGTGTGGGCTTTGACGTCCGTTCGGTGACGACCGCCAGGGGTGCTGGCTGGGCCAGTATTTACTCGCGCGTAGAGTATTTGAAAGGCAGGGTAGATCTGCAATCGTCAGCGAATGGCGGTACTTTTGTGCATATAGACATTCCATTATTGTGATTAGAGTATTCATCATAGATGATCACCCGTTGGTGATCGAGGGCATTAAATGTATGCTGCTCGCCCAACCGGAAATCGAAGTAATGGGTCATGCTTCATCTGGCACTTCTGCGCTGGGGTTCTTCATTTCAAATTCTGCAGATATTGTTTTGCTGGATATCAATTTGCCAGATTTGTCCGGATTGGAACTGTGCGCACTCTTGCTAAAAAAGAATGCAGACCTAAAAATCATTGCCTTGACCAACTTCGATCAACTTTCTTACCTAGAGGGGATGCGCAAAGCTGGGGCAAAGGGTTATGTTTTGAAAAATGCAAGTGCTACCGAAATTCTTAAGGCCATTCAAAAGGTAGTAAAGGGGCATGAGCATTGGCTGGGCAACGATAGCGCTCAAGATAGCATTCAACAGCACAACCAACTCATGCTCACCCGCAGGGAGTTGGAGGTTTTAAGACTGGTGGCTGAAGGTCTTACCAATCAAGAAATTGCCGATAAATTATTTGTGAGCGCCAGCACGGTAGATTCACACCGGAAAAATCTGATTTCAAAACTGAATGTAAAAAACACAGCCGCGCTTGTTCGCACGGCTGTAGAAAATAAAATTATATAAACGCGCTGTTATTCTTTGATTCCAGATAAGTCAAAGACAAACGCATACATCAAGGCATCTTCTTTCAACGATTCAAATCGACCGCTGGCACCACCGTGGCCTGCCTCCATATTGGTTTTCAACAACAAAAGATTTTTGTCGGTCTTCATCGCTCGCAATTTGGCCACCCATTTGGCGGGCTCCCAATACTGTACTTGACTATCGTGCAATCCAGTTGTTACCAACAAATTGGGGTAGGCTTTCTTTTCTACATTGTCATAGGGCGAATAAGAGAGCATGTAGTCGTATTCTTCTTTGATGTTGGGGTTACCCCATTCTTTCCATTCAAATGTAGTGAGTGGTATGCTCTCATCTTCCATCGTATTGATCACATCTACAAACGGAACATCTGCAATGATGCCTTTGTATAAATCGGGGCGCATGTTGGTGATGGCACCCATCAGCAAACCGCCTGCACTGCCACCGTTGGCAAAAAGCTTGTCTTTCGCAGCATATTTTTCTTTGATCAAGTATTCCGAAACATCAATGAAGTCGTTGAACGTGTTTTTCTTGTTCAGCATCTTACCATCTTCATACCACTTGCCGCCCATCTCTTGCCCACCACGTATGTGTGCCAGCGCATACACGAAACCGCGGTCGAGCAAACTCAAACGGCTGGAACTGAAAAAGGCAGGCATGGAAGCCCCATAAGATCCGTAGGCATACTGAAAGCAAGGATGTTCGCCATCTTTCTTGTATTTGTCTTTTCGATAAACAATGCTCACAGGAATTTTTACGCCATCACGCGCGGTGGCCCAAACCCGTTCGGTTTGGTAGTTATTGCGGTCAAAGCCACCTAAAACTTCCTGTTCTTTCAGCAACTTCTTCTCAGCATTTTCCATATTGTAGTCGTACTGCGAAGGAGGTGTAGTCATCGATTGATAATAATAACGCAGCGTAGTTGAATTTGGATCGGGGTTTGAACTGATACCAGCCACATACGCGGGTTCACCAAAGTCGATTGTCTTCTCTGAGTTGTCGGCCCACTTCACAAGTCTGATTTTGTCCAAACCTTCCTTTTTATCTTGAATAGCTAGGTAGTCTTTAAATAATTCAAATCCTTCTAAGAAAATATCTTCACGATTCGGAACGAGGTCTTTCCAATTTTCTTTCTTCGGATTGGCATCAGCCACTTCAGCAAGGCGGTAATTTTTTGCATTTTCGTTGGTGCGGATAAAAAACTTGCCGTTGATGTGGTCAACAGAGTATTGTACGTTGTCTTGTATCGCGGCAAATTCGGTAAGCTTAGCCTTCGGGTTGTCAATCTCCATAAATCTGACCATCGAGGCATCGGTGCGTCCGGATTGTACCATCAGGTATTTTTTGGATCTCGACTTACCGATGTAACAAGATAAAGTTTCGTCTTTTTCTTCATACACCAATACGTCACTGGCAGCATTGGCGCCCATTGTATGGCGATATACTTGATAGGACCGCAACGTGTTGGGGTCTTGCTTGCTATAATAAATGTATTTGTTGTCGTTGCTCCATTCCATATTTCCGGTGGTGCCCCCGATTTTGTCTGTCAGCAAGCTTCCGGTTTTCAAATCTTTCACTGTGATGGTGTAAAACCGTCTTCCCACCGTATCGCGAATAATGGCCGCGAGTTGATGGTCGGGGCTTGCACTCGTAAACATGCTAAAGTAGCCATGGCCTTTGCCCATTTCATTGCCGTTGGCAATCACTTCTTCGGTGGCTTCTAAAGAGCCTTTCTTACGACAGTAGATGGGATATTCGCCCCCTTCTTCAAAACGAGTGTAGTAGAAATAATCATCAATTTTGGAAGGCACCGATTCGTCTTTTTCTTTGATGCGGCCCTTCATCTCGTTAAATAGCTTTGCCTGTAAAGCCTTGGTGAGCGACATCATTGTATCAAGGTATTTGTTCTCGGCTGTCAGGTAATTTACTACAGCCGTGTCTTCCCGGTTTCTTAACCAGAAATAATTGTCCGCGCGCTTGTCACCATGCTTTGAGGTGATTTCGTGGGCTTTTACCAACGCAACGGGTGCCGCTACATTTGGATATTTTGTTTGATTATTGTTGCAGCTTGTTATAATGCTCAAGACAACAACAAATGGATAGAGTGTTTTCATGTTATTACTCATTGTATCATCAAAGAAATTTATTCTGAACGCTGATTACTGGATTTCTTAATAAGTGGGCATGCTCGTATCAATCTCTTTTGCCCACGCTAAAATACCGCCCTTTAGGTTGTATAGATTAGTGAATCCGTGATTAGCTTCCAGCCACTTCACCATGTTGCCACTGCGCGCCCCACTGCGGCAATGAATCACCACTTGTTTGTCTTTTGCAATTTTATCTACGTTGTGCGGAATCTCTGCCTGCGGGATCAATTCCCCATCTAGGTTGCAGATGTCGAATTCATGTGGTTCGCGCACATCAATGAGTTGAAAGTTGGCCTTTGAATCTTTCATGGCCTTTAGTTCTTGCACAGTTACTTCTTTCATGTGAATTGTTTTTTTTTGGAGCATTACAAAAGTCATCATAATCAATCAAACCCAAAATGTTTTTTCTTTGATTTTTATCAACGATTTGAATGATTTGGCTATCCATGGTAAAGGAGTCAAGAATGAGAAGTTTGTTCACCAACGGATCGCCAATACCAGCCAATACCTTGATTGCTTCGTTTGCTTGCATACTTCCGATTATTCCTGCCAAAGCCCCAAGCACGCCACCTTCTTCGCAATTAGGCACTGCTTCCGGGTGCGGAGGCAATGGGTATAAATCACGGTAGTTGGCAGAGCGTTGGTAATTAAAAACGGCAACTTGTCCTTCGTATCGAAAAATAGATGCATAAATTAACGGTACATCCAACAGCACGGATGCGTCATTCAGCAGATACCGGGTCGGGAAGTTATCCGTGCAATCGATAATCAACTGGAATCCCTTGAGCAAACCGAGTACATTTGAAGCATTCAACTGATTTGCAAATGGGTCAATCTGCACGTGTTGGTTGAGGGCTCGAAGTTTTTCTGCCGCGACTTGTGCTTTTGGTTGGTTGAGGTCTGCAGCAGTATAAAGTATTTGCCTTTGTAGGTTTGAAAGACTTACGTTGTCATGATCAAAAATGGCAATATGCCCAACGCCTGCGGCTACTAAATATTGCAATACAGGGCAGCCCAACCCGCCAGCGCCCAACAATGTATTTGCGTCAAGCGGGGTTGACGCGTAATCCAACGTTTTCGTATCTTTATTGCGTTCGGTGTCGGGGACAGGACGCGGTTTCACAAGCCCCGCTCGAACGCAAATACTCACGTTGGTGGCCATAGTCCAAGGACGACATGACAGAGAAACAGCGAAAACGTCTAAAAGACAAAATTGAAAAGATAAAGCGGACATTGACTGCTGAGAAACGTAGACTTGGATGCTTTGACGACAGCCGAGGACTGCGCTACGTACCGACTGAATTGTATGTGAAACTTGGTGACTTTAAAGAAGGACTAAAATATTTGAAGTGGTTCGACAAGAACTTTCCAGACGACAGTGGATTTCCTGAATTTCTTTTTGAGTCGACCATTATTTTGTTCAAAACCGACAATATCGAAAAGGCAGAGGAAAAAGCTCTTAAGGCTTATTTTTCAAACACATTTCTTCTCGATAAGTATTTTTTAAGAGAGCCCGAATCACTTGACAGAATGACTAATTCAAATACACAAGAACTAGACTGGCTTAAAGACTTTCACTGGACGCATGACCAAGACGACTTACTAGAATTTAGTGACTGGCTGAACAATTTTACAAACAGTGAAAAATTCAAACGAACGGTTGACGAGTTTAACGAGATAAAAAAAGAACTTGAAACGGAACCAGTTGGACAAAGAAGGTCTCAGCTTGTAAATAGACTGTACAATCTGATTTAAAAGAGATTGAGTTAGAACTACGGCCACCAACACAATGTTTCTGCTATGGTGCAGTGACGTGTTGCCCAAAGTTTATATCTTCGTCCAACGTTTTTGTGTCGGGGACAGGACGCGGCTTCGGAAGCGCACCACTGAAGAAACACAAACGTTGTGCGCAACCAGTAAATAAATTATCGAAATGAAATATCTAGGACTTGGGACACTCCTACTCACAACAATCTTCTGCAGTGGACAAAGTAATCCCATCGTAAAAAAACAAGGTCTGACTGTTGATGAATTTGTTCCTAAACATTGGAAAATTCTTCAAAAAGTAACGGGCGACTTGAATAGTGACAATTATGACGATGCTGCTTTAGTAATTCAAGAAGTGAATCCTAAGAATGTTTTAATTAATGATGGACTTGGAATTGACACTTTGGACACTAACCCAAGAATGTTACTCATTCTCTTTAAAGACACGGTATTGAATCAATTCAAACTACAAGAAATCTCAAAGACTTTTATACTTAATCATTATTCACCGACAATGGACGACCCTTTTTACGGAATAAATATTTCTAAAGGAATCTTAGAAATTGGATTTCGCTTTTGGTATAGTGCTGGTAGTTGGTATATGACATTTCTTGACTATAAACTTAGATTTCAGAAAAATGATTTTTTCCTCATTGGTGCTGAGTTTGAAGAAACTCATCGAGGGACAATGGAAAGGACTAAAAGAAGTTTCAATTTTTTAACAAAGAAAATGTCCGAAACAAAATCTGAATTTGAAGATAAAGTTGACCAGAATGGAGAACAAATAGAAAACACAAGGACAGTTTGGAAAAAATTGGACTTTCGAGAACTAAACCACTATCGACTGGAAGTCGATAGGTTGTAAAAAGAATGAAATTCTTACTCCAGAATAATAGTGTCAGTATCAATGTTGCCAGGTTTACGGTGATGCTCAAGGTATTCTTGA
>Ga0068872_10003276_pt1 | contig 12412 bp, 13 predicted proteins | sample NOAtaG_7_FD_66441 | JGI IMG/M metagenome (GOLD analysis project Ga0068872, IMG submission 66441) | Freshwater lake microbial communities from Lake Erie, under a cyanobacterial bloom - NOAA_Erie_Diel1S_2200h metaG | ecosystem: Environmental > Aquatic > Freshwater > Lake | place: USA: Ohio, Lake...
AATGAATTATGCCAGAAGACCACGCCCTTTCTCTACAACCATTACACTGATATTTTCAACAAAGTTATTAAGGATGAACTCAATATGGAGATGATGGTCAGATTCATCTTTATTTTGAAGCAGATTGAGGAGGGGGTCATTGATCAGTATGATGCATCGGTAAAAGTTGGAACCATTTTGAAAGAGATGTATGTGGACAGTGCCATGCGTCGTGGTGACAATTTAGATAAGTTGCACGAATCGGAGGCGCCCACTTTTGTTGAGCCGGTCAAAATGTCGTGGTCGGAATTTAAAAATAAAAACAAGTAAAAAAACAATATATAAATAATTGATTATTATTTATATATAATAATGAGCCAAGCATTGCAAGATTTGTTTGTAATCAGTATTTTACAAAACAAAAATAATGGTTATTTTGTTGAAATTGGGTCAAACCATCCCATTACATGCAATAACACATATATGATGGAAAAAGAATATGGCTGGAAAGGCTTAATGATTGAATACGATTCGTCATTCGAACAATTGTATAAAGATTTGCGACCCAACTCGATTTATAGGATTAGTGATGCGCGTTTAGTAGATTATAGAGGCATATTGGACACAAATGCGTTTCCATGCAACATCGATTATTTGCAGATTGATTTAGATGTTAACAACAAATCCACATTGGACACACTTGTATTATTAGACAATACTTGTTTTGACAAATATAAATTTGCGACGATTACATTTGAACACGATATTTACACGGGTAATTATTTTAATACTCGTGAAATATCCAGAGAGATATTTAAAAAAAGAGGATATGAACTGGTTTTTCCAGATGTTGCGGTCTTTTTTGAAGGGAGACATTGCCCATTTGAGGACTGGTATGTGCATCCAGATTTGGTAGATATGGATTACGTAAACAAGATTCGGTCAAACGTTGGTTTGAAAGTGGAAGAAATACAGAAAATTTTGTTAGGGTAAAAAATTTTTATACTGTTGAATAAATTATCAACAATATATATCTGGGGTAAATGAATGAAGAGGTATTGAATATTTTGAGTAAAAACCTTGTTCCCAAAGATTTTGAGAAAAATGTATTCGGCGAGGTTTTTACACCCATTCATTTCGTAGAGAAAATGCTCGATGCGTTACCTGCATCTGTTTGGAAAAACAAGGGATTAAAATGGTTCGACCCAGCCTGCGGAATCGGGAATTTTCCGATTGTTGTTTATTATCGATTGTTAAAAGGATTGGACAAAACAATCATTAGTGATAAGGCGAGAAGCAAACATATCATAGAGAAAATGCTTTTCATGAACGAACTCAATAAAAAAAACGTGGTTCTCTGCAAAAAACTATTTGCAATGATTGACCCGGAGGCAAAACCAAATATATCCAATAAAGATTTCTTAGAACTATCGGGTAAATATGACATCATTGTGGGAAATCCGCCATACAACGAGGCGCGAATTAAAGAAACCTCAGACCAACCACTTTACTCCAAGTTTATTGTGAAGGCGATAGAGATGACAGACAAACTATTGTTTGTGGTTCCGAGCAGGTGGTTTTCGGGTGGGAAAGGTTTGGACGAGTTTCGCAAATCGATGCTTTTGCGCAAAGACATTGTGTCCATAAACCATATTCCAAATAGTCGAACCATTTGGCCCGAGGTTGATATTAAAGGGGGGGTCAATTACTTTTATTTAGACAAATCGCATGATGGACTCACAGAATTCACCAGTGATTCTGGTAATAAACAAATGGTTCAATTGGACAAATACGACATTTTGGTTCCCGACACCAAAGCATATCCATTGATTAACAAAGTTGTAAAATATCCTTGTTTAAGTGACCTCTATCTCTCTACGGGTCATTTTGGAATCACGACCAACTTTGAACATTTTACAAACAGTAATTCTGTGAATTCGGTCAAATGCTACGTATCCGCAAAGAAGGGTGAGGAAAAATTTGTTTTGAAAAAATATGTTAAAAATGCATACGATTTCTGGAAAGTGTTTACGCCGCAGGGGTCGGGGAAAGGGGGTGACGGATTTGGCAACATCATTATTGGTTCACCGAGAGAAATTGCGTCGCAGACTTATTTTGGATTCAAAGTGGATTCATTGGTTCAAGCAAAATCACTGAAATCCTATTTGGAAACCGATTTCGCCAATTATATGCTGAGTTTGCGGAAAATAGACCAGCACATTAGCGAAGCGACGCTGAAATGGGTGCCGTTGCCGCCGCTGGACCGCGAGTGGACGGATGCCAAAGTGGCCAAGTATTATGGTTTAAATGCAAAGGCTTATTTGGGGAAGACGAAGCGAATTCGGAATATTCATTCAAAAAAAACAATGAAGAAACGACACTAACATCTTTGTGCCATTTGTCGCCAAAGTTTTACAAGCATATTATCAATATATTTTATAATTTCTTCATCGCTACTGTATCCAACCAATTTGTTGTATTTTTTTTCAAGTTTTGAATTATTAACAAATGTTTTATATACCCTAATTTTATTTTGTTCATCGGTTAATTTTGAATTTTCATTAGGAGAATATCTTAGGTCATGTAATATACCATCAATTAAAACAAAACCTCTTGGTATTTTTTCATAGTGTTCAAGAGTTAATTTGAAAGGGGTTTTCATTTTTGCATCATATGTATTATTGCATTTTATACAAGCTATTCCATTTCCTTGCCAATCACGTGGCATTGTTTCACTCAGCGATGATTTACACTGAGTGCATCTAATTGTATGTTTTAGAATTGAGATGAATTGATTTCTTAGTTCTAATCCATATTGTTGAGTATTTATGATTCTCTCAATCCCAACTACTGACAAATATTGTTGCGGTTTTAAATTGATTATATAATGTTTAACTGCTTCAAGTTCCTTTATTTTTTCTTCTAGTTCATCGTCCGTGCCCTGGAAGTTTTCACCCGGACACGCATCTGCAAAATGCCCTTGTTGTCCACAATTATAACAACAATCTGAAACACTTTTGAATTCGTGTTGCAATGCCTTAATTTGCCACTCATCTAGCTCCAATTTTGTATATGAACCACCACGAACATTCACTATTCCATATCGCATCATATATTTTTTAGTTAGTGTATCCTCTTCAAATTGGCTGTCTGAATGGTAATTATCAATTATTTTCACGGGTTTATACAACGAAGTCCATTCTGACCCGTTTTCTCTCGTGTGTTCATCAAAACGTGCAGAAACATCTCTTGATGTTTTGCCGATATAATATTTTCCGGATTCTAGTTCCAATGCATAAATATTCATTTTTACAAATTTATAAAATAAATAAATTTTATAAATTAAAATTCAATTTTAATAATTTGTTTCATTAACCACTTCTGATTCATTATTCTCTGCTTCTTCCTCTTCTTCTTCCTCTTCCTCTTCCGATTCATCCGGTCCACATTCTTTGCATGTGTTCTCTCCAGACCTACAACAATCATTACAGTACCAGATTTCACATTCACCACACGGCCATCCGTCCGACCCGCGATTAACATCTCTACCACAAGTAGAACAATTTCCATAGCATCCACATAATTCGTCACTATTTCTGCATTCATCACACATACTAACACCACAGTCACAACATACGGTCTCTACACATTCACTGCAACCATTCATTTCGCAAACAAAACACATATCGATGCAACGCTTGCAGTATAACATTTGTTCTTTTGGTTTTTTCAGAACTGCGTTTTCATCATCTTCCTCTTTCTCTCCATCCTCTTCATCTTCTTCCAATTCTTCATTTATATCTTCGTCATCATCTTCTCGATTGCATATTTCGCACGAGATAGCTTTTTTAACTAAAATCTTTTTATTGCAGTCGTCACAAAGACACGTTTCAGCTTCTGTTTCCATTATACAAAATATAATAAAAAATGTTTAACCCTTTTTTTGTTGAATCATTAGAGACCAATATTTTTTGGTCAGTTTTTCATAATTGAATTCACCATTTTGGTGTTTTTGTTTAAATCTCTCAATTGCCAATTCAAGAAAGGGTTGTGTGATTTCATTCCAATCATTGATAATCAAAACTGGCAAATCGGCGTAGATGGAATCAATCGGCGAAGTTTTTAATATTACTATACATCCAAGGCAAAGTGCTTCCCATGTGCGAATACATTCATAATCTTGTCCAAAAGGGGACACAACAAATGCAAAATTTGTCTGATTTTTAAACGTAGATTCACGGATACATTTGGAATCATAATAGATGAGGTTTTTGGGTATTTTATGAATTGCATCAACTCGGTCACTACCATATTTGGTGCTCAAAAGATATTGAAAATTGCCGTAACAAATGGGAATTCTTTCCCAAAACGGGGAAATATTTTTACGGAGTTCCATGATTTGATTTTCTTGTTCCAAAGGCGTCATTTTTGGTCCGCGGTCATTGCGAATATGGTTATAATACATTATTGTTTCATAATCAAGACCAAGTGGGATGGGTGTAATTTTCGGATGTTTAATCAAAACATTTTGGCAGAACCAATGAACAATATTTGGCGAATTAATGAAATTTTGAAATTCGTCGTCGGTATCAAATATTTGATTGGGGCATTCGCAGTCCCCTCCACCTGAAACCAATATGAATGGTTTGGGAATTAAGATGATTTGACGATGTAACCTCCTTAAACTTAAATTGGTAAAATAAATTGTATTATTTGATTGTATTTGGGATATATCCATGAATTCGTCATTTTCATCCATGAATTTATAAGAATCGCAAACCTCAGATAAACCGCGGAATCCAAAAAATATGTTATATTTTTCAATTGTTATAGGTTTGACTGAATAATTAAATTCAATATTTTTTTTTGCATTTGTATAAGAATCTAACAAATATTGAGTCATTGTATCATGAGAACCAACAATAAATGTATTGTCATCATTGGCACAGATTAATTGCGTACCATTTACATAAGTATTTAACAAATTCCAATGAATATTGGATTCGAAGATAACTTGAGTTTCGGTATAAATGACAATGTCATATATTTTTGCAGAGATAAGTTCGGCAGCTTTTTTTTTATGGTCGTTTTCAATGACACCATTGCGCATTTCAAATGCGCAATCTGCAACCCCTTTCTCACTCATAACTGCCGACAAAGTCGGCGTTTCACAAGGCTCGTCAGGCACTGTCGTGCCTGCCTTTGTGATTGTGCAAAGGTGTAACATAGTAGTTGTTGTGTCAAATATGCTTGTTTTTTTGAATGCGTCAACATCTTCATTGTATTCATTTCCCAGAACTAAAAAACAATCAGTGTTATATTGATTAATTCCAGTGGAAGAAAATGAAGCAAAATGTTCTTTAAAGAATGGAATTTTGGAGGTGTAAATAATGGCAATATCCATTTTGTTTTTATTAGAAAAATTTGACAAATTTAACCGGGACAATTCTTTTGCTTCTGGATACATTTCACACAATTCATTGTATTTATCGTTTATCCAAATTTGATGACACCCAAATGACACTTCGTTGAAAATGGCTTCAACAGAAAAAAAATTGGCTTCATTGATTGATGGTTTATAAATGGATACTGAAGTTGGAAGCGAAAAGAAAAAGTCTTCGGGGATATTTTGATAAGGTTCGTTATTCATTATTTCTAGCATTTTGCTTTTTTTGCGAAGAGATAATCCGCCGTTTCCAACCCAAATTGGTTGAGGAGTTGCATTATGTTTTATTGGTGCGCCAACGTAGTCATATTTTAAGAAATCATTTATTAAATGTTTGTGTTTTTCAAAAATGATAGTGTCAGTTTGGAAGACCAAAAATGTTTCTGTTGGAATATTGTCATATAGTATTGTGGATTTCATGAATAAATTGTTGTAATCGTTTATCGTCAAATTGTCGACTTGCAGATTTATTAACGAAATTCGGGTATGCAAATTATTTTCTATGATTTTTTTTAAAAAATCTATGTTTTTATTTCCGTGGAACACAATAATATTCCACTCATCTGACAAATTTGATACAAAATTATTCAAAACAAATTCTAATGCTGGATGTTCTCTTGGTTCAACTATAATTGCGGTGTACATTTCTAATATATTTGTTAATTGTTTTAATTTTTATATAGTTACATTCAAAAACGTCTTTATTATAAGAGAACCAAAGGTTCCCTTATGAACCCTCCTTTTTGAAAAAAACATTTACAAAAATATAAAAAATAATTTTTATATTTTTATTTATCAACAATTAAGCTTGTATGAATCACACTCGGACTTATGGTTTTTGTATCCATACCAGGCCGTGTATCCCTGCTGTTTCCACACAACATATGCACAATTTGTATTATATTGACAATTGAATAAACTGGAACACGCAATTTTACACTCATTGTATTTGGATAAAGCATCGCCGGAACACCAATAATAACTATTTATTTGCATTAGTCCATAATCGGTAGATCCATCAGTGTTTTTATTTGTTGCATCACAATTATACGAACTTTCATATTTACTTATACATACCATGGTGGGTATCGTATAATCTGGAAATCCTGATTTTTTCAAATAACTTGATATTTGACACTCGGATTGAGTGTTTGAACGAAGCATTGTGGGAGAATTACAGGTAACCTGGGTATATTTAAATTCATATTGATGTAAAAAATCTTCAACCTCGGTGTTATAATATTTCAGAAAAACGTCAATGTCTCTTACTAATACCCAAAGTGATATTCCAGATGGTGTTGTAATTATACTATATTGGTATTGATTATTCACCACTTCACCTAGTTTTACAATCCAATATGGTGAATCAACTGGGACTCCATCAAGGTGCACTGTCAATTTACCAGGTTCAGATGCGTTTTTGTAATATGCATAGCCGCTTATTTGTTCAATACTGTGATTTTCATCCAATTGAGCATTTAATACGGTAATATTTCCATTATCGAGCAATCCATAATCCGCAGTAATACATGTTCCATATCCCTGAAAAATTACATTGGTTGGTGCTTGATATAATTGTTCCCAGTGACCCAAATAACTGGGTACATTAATTTCCGAAATAACATCGGGTAATGATTTGCTATTTGCAAAAAAATATAGGGATGCTAAAAGTAAAAGAGACAACATTATATATTATATATATAATATTCTTGTATATTCTTATAAAAAATATTTATTTATAATATATAATGGAAAGTGGCGCAACTATGTTATTTCATTCAATTGTAATTGGAATTGTTTTGTATGTCTTTATGCTATTTATATTGGGACAACGGCAAATTGTGGCTGAAAACAGAAGTATACTTATATCAGCTTTTGCTTTGATATACATGATAATGTTTGGTCATGGGTTACCAACACAAATAAATAAAGATTTGTAAAAAAAAATGTAATAAATATTTTTATTACATTTTTATTCTCCAAATAAAGAAATGATGAAAATCCCCTCGATAAGAATCCCTTCGATAAGAATCCCTTCGATGAAAATCCCCTTGCGTTATTTACCATTCGGCTTATCCAACAAAGATTCTAAGAAACAGGTCCAAATGTTGAAGAAATCCAGGTCTCAATATAAAAAGGGCAAGTATTTTACTAGGAAACAGGTCCCATCATTTCATAGTCGGCCGTCCAAACATATTGGTCGTGCACAAAAGATTTATAGATTAGAGAAAATTGTCCCCAGCAAGGAATTGGCCAAAGCGACGGGCTGCTCCATTGATGCATTGAACAAGATTGTGAAGAAGGGCGAGGGTGCCTACTTTTCGTCCGGGTCGCGTCCTAATCAGACGGCACAATCGTGGGGCTATGCTCGTTTAGCAAGTGCATTGACCGCGGGCAAATCCGCCGCTGTCGACTTTAAGATTCTGGAGAAGGGGTGCAATCACCGAGACAAAGCATTCACTCTGGCAAAGAAAGCGCGTCGCCAGTTTGGTGACGGTCACGGAAGAACCCGTAGACGAATTATTGCATAATATAATTTTTTCACTGACATATGCGTTTCTTTTCAAAAAAAATAATAGCAAATTATGATAAAAATGTCAAAGGTCACGCTTCAATGTGTAAAGGAAAAAAGCAAACTAAGAATCAAATTCTTCAGTTTCACAGATACCGAAGGCAAAGTATATACAAATGTCTACAACAATAATTTAAACTGCAAATTTCCCAAAGATGTTCGTCAAGACGGGTATTTTTATGAAATTGGACCCGATGATATTGTCTTGGTTTCACGTCCAAACACGCAGGCATTCTACCAAATTAAAACCGCAAACATGAAAATTGTTCCAAAACTGGATATGAGCAGTCTTCGAATCTATGAAATCACCGAATGTGTTGTTTGTATGGTTGAAAACTCCACTGAAATTCTTGTCCCATGCGGACATCTTTGTATGTGCAAATCTTGTTGTGAATCTTTGTTGAAATGTCGCAGCAATTGTCCTATTTGCAGACGTGAGGTCCAAACTGTTGTATCTTAGGCATCAAAATTGGACTCAACAATATTGTCTTGATTTAACGTCCTAAATCCTATTGTTTTTTTTATATAGTCACGACTAAACTCCTGACCTTTATGTTCTATATTTATATCAAATAATACGAGTCTATTTATTTTATTCTCTACTAATATTTCTTTACCATCTATATAAAAATATGTTCCACCACCATTATTAACAGTATTTAAATAGATTAGAATTTTATGTGTTTCTCCAGATACTTTATTGTCTTTATGCTTAGGAATTGGTTTATTATTTTTAGATATTGTAATCTCGTCACTAAGACCAAATACACCTAATTCTTTAAATTTATCTACATAGTTGATATATATGTAGCTAGCTATATCGTTTGATTTATATCTAGATTGTGCGGAACCATTGTTGTCTACATACTCTGATAACATTTCTAAGTCTTCTATCGATAAAAAATTGTCTATAACTTGATAGGGTTCTTTCATATATATACCAGGTGAAGATTTCCCAGAAGTGAGTTACTGTGCATGAATGTATCTCATTAATGCTCCATATGCGATTGCACCAAAGCATAGATACAGTCCAAAGAAAAACGCAAATGCGCCAAATTTGTGTATAAACACGTAGACGAGTCCGCACAATCCTACATATATGGGAACCAATCCAAAAATAATGTATGGGTAATAAATTGGTCTCTCTTCAATAAACATCATGTTACTAAATAGTAGCAACATGATATTAAGTAGATTTAAAAATAATTTATTTTGTGTTCATTGCAGAACCTTTGGAGTTCAGGTGGACCATTCATTTTAAGAACTTTTAATTTAGTTCCAAATTTGTAAATTGCAGAGAAATCTTTCAACAAGGGTGCATTCAAAACCGTGAGAACTTCTAAATTGGGAAACCCTTCCAGGCCTTTTAATCCAGTCATCTTGGATGCGGATTCAATTGTCATTTCTCTCATGGTCTCATTTTTGAAACTAGATAAATCAATGAAGGAAAAAGAACTGAAAACTATTTTTTGCAATTTATACAGTATTTGTATCTTGTCCGTTTTCAAATGCGCATCTCCTTGAATTGTAACTGTTTGTGAATTGATTGGGAAAAAAGCATTCATTCGTAAATCAATCTCTGCACATGAAACGGTGTTTAATAATGATTCCATCTGGTTGAATCGTTTTTCATGGGCTTCAATGAGAGAAGCCAGTTCATTGCATCGTTTATTCAACGTTTCAACAACGGTTTCCTGTCTCTGTTCCAATTGGTTCATGAACAATGTTAATTGGCTGTCGTTGGAAATTAGTTTCTCTCTCAATAAAACATCAAAATCTAGTTTCAGAAATCCGCCAATGAATGCATGGAATTTGAGTTTCATTAAACCGGATTTTACACTAATTGCGACTTTGTATCCCTCATCCTCGGCAAAACAATTGGTGATTATTTTGTATGCGTCTTCTAAAGTAGTTGAGAGACGGAGTTCAGCAGCATCCAAGTTTGTTTCGTAAGTGAGGTGATTTGTCGAATCCATCATTTTTATGTAAATTTGCGTTTTATTAAACGAAGTTAAGATGGAATAGTTTTTAATAGTAAATGCGTCGGTCATATACCAAAATAAAGTATTTTGTTTTGACGGTTTTTCCGGAGAGAACTCAAAAAGAGAGAAATCAAAGAGAGAAAATTATTGTTCAAAAGATTTTGATAATTTGAAAAAATTTTTAAAATGACTGCATATAAAAATATTTTTCAAGTTATCAAAATCTTTTGAAAATGTTTTTCTCTCTTTGAATTTACAAAATCTTTTGAAAATGTTTTTCTCTCTTTGAATTTACAAAATCTTTTGGAAAATGTTTTTCTCTCTTTGAATTTACAAAATCTTTTGAAAATGTTTTTCTCTCTTTTATGTTCTATTAAAAGGAGGGATTATAAGGGAACCTAAGGTTCCCTTAGGGGAACTACGTTCTCCCACTTATTATTAAATTGCAGAATGGATTTAAAAATACGCATATATTTGATATATCCAAAATGAACGAGAACAATCATGTATTGACAATTAAGACCGTCCAAATCCAGCCAATCCGAAATTTAACCACGGCACTCAAGGATATTTTGACGGATGCCACAATCACATTCACCAAGGATAGTATGAAAATCATTAATTTTGACAAGACCCATACAATGTTGGTGAGTGTTGTCTTGCATTCCAATAAATTTGAATCTTATAAATGTGTCCCCGATAAAATTGTGGTCTGCACCAACACGATGCATTTCTTCAAGTTGATTTCCACACTTTCCAACGATGATATTCTCACCATGTATATCGACAAGGAGGACTACCAGGACGGAATTGTTTCGTATCTCGGTATGGAATTCAACAACAAGAATGTAGGGCAAACCTATGATTACAAGTTGCGACTCATTGAGCCGGACACGGAGGAATTAGTGATTCCCGATGTGGAGTATTCCACCATCATTAATCTGCCCACGGCGGATTTCCAGAAGATTGTGCGAGACCTGAATGCGTTGACGGACCGTGTCGAAATCAAATCGGTGGGTGATGACCTGATTTTCTCGTGCATGGGGACATTTGCCAAGACCAAGTTTAAGCGTTCTGAGTCGGACAACCATATGGATTTCATCGTGAAACCGGACCCGTCCGTGATTGTGCAGGGCGAATTTTCGGTGAAAAGTCTGAACAATTTTATTAAATGCACACCTTTGTGTAGTCATTTGGAGATGTATTTAGGAAATGATTTGCCGTTGATTGTCAAGTATGATGTTGCGTCGTTGGGTGAAATCAAGTTGTGTTTAGCGCCGTTGCCGCCAAACTAAAGGGAACCTACGGTTCCCTTTAAATCCCTCCCTTTAAATCCTTAATCCCTCCCTTTAAATCCTTAATCCCTCACTTTTAATCCATCCCTTTAAATCCTTAATCCCTCCCTTTTAATCCCTCCCTTTTAATCCCTCACTTAATAACAACCATTTTTATATTATTTTATAAAAATAATATAACCAAAAAAAACGTCAGTGCAATAATATTTATTTACGCACAGCTACTCCAATACCCCAGTCAACAACATCATTTAAATATTTATAAACATCATATTGATTTGTATCAATACTTTTCATCAAAAAGTAAGGTCCAGGATGAGAATTAGTATCATGCATTACTACTATACCATCCGAAGCCAACAATGGTGTATAATTTTCCCATTCAAAATAAACTTGGTTAATTGAATGATAACCATCAATCATAAGAATATCAATAGAATCTATTCCCATATTTTTTAAATATGCAAAAATTAACTCTGTATTGTTTGAAGAAGAATGGATAGTAAATATATTTTTTTCATTATCATTATGTGCAGATTTATCTTCTATATCAATGCCAATATAAATATCATTGTGCCTTTTATTATCTAAAAACACACTTGTTGACGATACAACATAACCATTTCTATTACCCCCTATTTCAACAATCACAACTTTATCTTTCTTGCTAATTTGTTCTATTAAATATTTTTTGAGAATTTCTTGATTGTCAATTGAGAATTCTTGGCCATTGATTCGGCCAGGACCAGCATTAATAGGATACCATGCAAAATCATGATTATCATATTCAAAACAAGTGTATTTTCTTGCTAAACCATTTTTATTAACAATGAATGACTGATTATTCACAACATTTTCTACAGTGGTGTGTTCTGTAAAACGGTAATTAATATCTGGATTTGATTTTACAAAATTCATATAGTTATATCTATATTTAATTTGGTTGTATCTGAACGAAATTTTTCCTTAATAATTTCAAAATTATGATACGGTATAAAAACATCATTATTATTATAATTACTATATCCGTATGAATTATTACCACGATATAATATAGTATATGATGGATAAGTTATAGTAACTAAATCATTTCTGCATGTGCCTTTATTTTTATGTAACAAATATCTTATATATTCAA
>Ga0068872_10003279_pt1 | contig 12410 bp, 9 predicted proteins | sample NOAtaG_7_FD_66441 | JGI IMG/M metagenome (GOLD analysis project Ga0068872, IMG submission 66441) | Freshwater lake microbial communities from Lake Erie, under a cyanobacterial bloom - NOAA_Erie_Diel1S_2200h metaG | ecosystem: Environmental > Aquatic > Freshwater > Lake | place: USA: Ohio, Lake...
AATTGTCTTTTTATTCCAACCCGCTGAAGAGGGAGCACCTCCCGGTGAGGAAGGTGGTGCAAAACTTATGGTTCAGGAGGGATTGCTGGACGATCCAAAAGTGGAAGTTGTTTTCGGTCTACACATCAACTCACTCACTCCTGTTGGAGTCGTTACCTATAAACCTGAAGGTGAACTGGCTTCTGCAGATATTTTAAATATAAAAGTAATCGGTCGACAGACACACGGTTCTGCTCCTTGGTCGGGTGTTGATCCTATTGTGGCATCCGCACATATTATAACGGCGCTTCAGACCATCACCAGTCGCAGTATTGAAGTGACCAAGGCCCCTGCAGTTGTTACAATTGGGAAAATCAGTGGAGGTGTGCGCAGCAACATCATTCCGGAATCTGTAGAAATGACGGGCACGATTCGTAATCTTGATGTTGGAATCCAGGAGCAAGTTCATACCCTGATCAAGCGAATAGCCGAGAATACGGCTGAAAGTTTTGGCGCTAAGGCTGAAGTGGATATTCAGAAACTTTATCCGATTACGTATAACGATCCCATGCTAACCGCCTGGTCTGCGCCCATATTGGAACAAACCGTTGGAAAAGAAAATGCGCGTGTCATCCGTCCGCAAACAGGTTCTGAGGACTTCTCATTCTTTGCCCAAAAGGTACCTGGCTTCTTCTTTTTTGTAGGCGGTATGCCTAAAGATGCCGATCCGAAAAAAACGCCATCGCATCATACACCTGACTTTTTCATTGATGAGTCGGGTATGCTTACCGGACTTCGATCGATGCTAAACCTGACGGTTGAGTATATGTATCGCAAGTGAAGTAGTTATGAAATTTAGAAATCTGATTTTCATATTTTTTTGTCTGCTGCCTTTAATCGGGAATACACAATCAGCCTCTGTTGCAGCTCATCAAAAAAATAAAAAAGCAGAATTCTTTTCTCTAAATAACGTTCTAGGTAAGCCTGGTTACATACTCGCACCGTCGGCATCTGAAATTCCGCAACCATTTCAAATGGGAGTTTCCTGGCTTCCGCCGGAAATAAGTTTTTCTGATAATGAGTACAATACAAGCTCACAGGATGGTTCGTTGATTTATCACTTTGGTGTTTCGCTCACAGATTTTTTTCAGGTCAACATCAATATCACCTATGGAATTAATCGTCCAAGAACAGGAATAGGAGATAGGCAACTTGATTTTCGTTTCAGATTATTGACCGAACGAAAGCATTGGCCCGGGTTGATTTTAATTCTTGCACCTCCCGGAGCCTACACAAATTATCTGGCGCACAATGCTGTGGTAGCTACCAAAACCTTTTCGTTCAATTCAACACATAAAATTCTTGAGGTAACCGGAGGATATGGATTGCCTTATAATTTTGCCGGCCTTTCTGTTATAAATAAAACGCCGTTCGAATTTTACGATAAACGAGCTGGTGGATTATGGTACCTGAATAGCTTCTTCGCAGCCGCTGCCATTCACCCAGCTCCATGGCTTTCCTTTTCAACAGAAATCACCAACCGCACCGCAGCTGCTGCACTTACCTTTCGAAAAAGCAATTATATCATGGCCCAAATCAACTGGTTTCCGTCAGTCGGTTTAGGTGGTTCCCTGAACTTTAACATTCCTTTAGACTTTGATGCCCCTGAATTACGGCACTTCCGAAAACGAAATGTGTTGTAACATTTAAGTTTAGCTGACTCCAGGGCCCTGCTCATTATCAATAACATACCCCTCACTAGTTATTGACTTTATTATTTTTATGTTTTGGATTTTTCGATAAGTTTGTTATTCAAATAACGGTTGGTCATATGACAAGTCATTCTGTCGTGCGATTTTCTCTGATCTTTTTCGGAGTAATTGCTTTATCCCTTTCCATGGATTCTTGTAAATCCGGGGAGCTGGAAGGTATTGAACCCTTCGAGTTTAAGGTAGATTACCCTGATCCACCCGATGATATAAACTTAGAAAAGCCAGCTGTAAGCGAACCTCAATTGCCAACGGTTCAACAATCTGCAGAGGCGACCCAACAGACTCAGGCCATTGCAGCGGCGGCAACACCTGCTGCACTTCCTCCAAGTGTCCAGGCTTCACTCGCGGCGTCTACATCCGTTGCTACGGCAACCGGCCTAAGTCCTACTGCAGTGCAATCATTTGATAAAGGTGATTTGAATGCGCTTGCTTCTACGCCTGTGGCCAATCTTGATCCTAATATTGTTGCGGCAGCAGTAGCCGCAGCACAAAATCCAGTCTTAAGAGCCCTCTTCCCTGTCATTAAGGTTCCTGGAACCGGAGGAAGGATTTCTGAAACCAGTCAGATCATTCCTATAGCAGAACCCTTTATGCCTGAGGTTATCTTAGGAACGACGGAGCAAGTTGCACCTTGTGCAGAAAAATTGATAGAAGCTTTCAAGGTTCAGGTAGAGGAACTCGATCAATGGAGGGACAAAAATCAAAATGCAATTAATGCCTTTTATTCTCCTGCGTTGTTTACCGAAGTTGATAACCGCTTTGAGTCTAGGAAGACTTTGCTTGTAGCAAACTACAATGCCTTAATTGATCTGGTTAAGCAGAATACGATTTTAATTTTAGAAGCGGCAGACCGATTCCAAAATGATTTCCCGGCTGAAGCACAGCAAATAAGACAATTTGCCCTTATATGGTATTATTACAATCTGATTCTCTTTGACGACTTCTACAAACGCAGTCTGGCAGAACTTCAGAACGCTCGCGATAAAGAGAAAAATGATCTTAATGATGCAAAAGCACTGGCTCTCGAAGAGGTGGCTGCCGCCTACAAAGAGAATTACGACAAATACAAAGAGGCCTTTGATATTGCTTACGATAAATGTCACAATCAAGGTAGCGGAGGATAATCGGATCAAAAGGATTACCCACTCGTAAACACAAGTAGAAAAAAACATTATGAGCATGAGAGCAGCTTCTATAACAGCACTTTTCATTGTAACAATGATCAGCACCACCAGTGCACAAATTGGTTTTTCCAAGTTTAGCATAGGCTACTCGAATTGGACAAGGTCCTATGGCGGTTTTAATGAGGCCATATTTTTTTCAACGACCTATCGTCCAGTAGAAAATTTTGTTAAAAAATCCTGGATGCCAACGGTATCCGCTGAAATCAGTCTACTCAAAGACTTTACTTCCTTCAAAACCGACTGGATCGGATTAGAAGGAAGACTGGGTCAGGCAAAATTTGAATTTGTAAATGATATTGACTTTGATGGCACAAGGGTGGTTGAGACTATTTCACAACGGGTTGTACCCGCTTCTGTGAATCTTGTTTACCATGCAGAGGTTGCGCCCTGGTTTTCCATTTATGGAGGCACGGGAATGAATAGTTACCTGATTCAGGAAACTGCAGGTCGCTCTGTTTCTGCAGGTGAGGGTGCTGTTGAACCCAGAGAGTCATCTGGAAATGTTTTTGGCTGGACGTACCATGGTGGCATTGAGATTTGGATAGTCCCTAATTTTGGTTTAGGACTTGAAACGCGCCAAAACTTTGGCAGCTACACGAAAAGTAAATTTGCACTGGACGGAACAAAAGAAAAGATATCGGTCGACCTTAAAGGTATTGAGGTCGGCTTTTCACTGCGGTATCGTTTAAATGCCCCCAAGGCCTCCAGCGAAAAGGCTGAATAAAAGGCAGAACAGATCTTCTTTGTTTTTGCTTTAATTTTTTCCTTCTTTTAAAACACATAAATCCATGACCTGTAATCTATGGAGCTTGACTCCTTAGATTGCACGGTTATGAAACCAATTTTGTGTGAAATTCTTCAGGTCCATCTGCATTCCCATCTTAATCGTTCTCTCCGCAATTACGGTTAGAGGTCAGATTGTTGAGCGGTTGTGGAAAGAGGGCTTTGAACAAATTCATATTCTCGACTCAAACGACACACTCAGGATATTCTTTGAAAAAAGAAATTTCAGGTATCCATTAAACAGTATGGAGTACGCCAACCTTGCGCTTGGTGGACTTTTGACTAAACCTGTGATATGGATACCCTTATTCCACAACACGCCAATGGGCGCATACCGCCAAGGTGACTATCACGTTCGACCTTTGCAGCAGGAGGAGGAAATCTATTTTCAACTTCAAAACGATCCGGCCAAGTCTTACCGATTCCATTTCAGAATAATGCCGGACTTCCGCGCAAAATTTGGAAACTACGGCAATCCGTTTCAAAGCAAGGCTAATTTGATTCTGGACTCCAGAATCTATCTGTTGTCCGGCTTAAGTGTTCATGCTGGCATTTTATTCCCACTTAATAATTCTTTGGATAATCAGGAGATGAACATCCGCCCAGGACCGGCGATGATCCAATGGTTTAAAAAGCGAGGCAATCATTTCCTCTCAACCATTGCAGGTCTTTATCTTAATGATCGATATGGTTTGGATCTTCAATATAGGTATGCCCCGCTCAATAAGTACCTTAGTTTTGGAATAGAATCTTCCTATACCGGATTTTATTTCTGGCCCCGGACAGGTCTCTTTCGGAAAGAACTTAATGAATTTACGCTGGTGGGCGACATCGAATGGCGATTACCGCCATATCCGAAAATATCTGCACGTTTAAGTGGAGGCCAATATCTGTTTGGCGACAGAGGAATTCGATTTGACGTCATCAGGCAATGGGGTACGGTTGATGTGAGTTTCTATGGCTCGTGGACACAAGGTGGACAGAACGCAGGATTTCAATTTATTATCCCCATTTTCCCAGGTAAAATTATACGAACCAAAAATTTTGAATTGAGAACAGCAGAAGAATTTCCTTGGGAATATAATTTTAGCAATGAAGATCCTTCTGCCAGAAATTACCGACTTAGCATTCCACGATTAAGTGATGTAATTCGTCAATACAATCATCATTTATGGATTCATGATTGAAGAGTCGTTATTTCCTAATTAATATGAAAACCTCAACCCTATTCTTTTTCCCATTACTTGCTTTTTCATTTCAGGTTTTGGCTCAAGCTGATTTAAAAACGCTGACTAAACTTGATGAGCGCGCTGGTGCTATTGAAAAGAAAGTCATTGAATGGCGACGTACTTTTCATCAATATCCCGAGCTATCCAATCGCGAGTTCAAGACTGGTGCCATTATTGCGGAGCATTTAAAGTCATTAGGATTGGAAGTAAAATATCCAGTAGCCAAAACTGGTGTGGTTGGAATTTTGCGCACAGGAAAACCAGGACCCATTATTGCGTTGCGGGCCGACATGGATGCGCTACCGGTAACGGAGCGCAATGCGCTGCCTTTTGCTTCCAAAGAAAAAGGAGAGTACATGGGACAGTCCGTTGGTGTGATGCATGCCTGTGGACATGATACCCATTTAGCCATATTGATGGGAACGGCGGAAGTATTGACTCAACTAAAAAAGGATTTACGCGGAACCATTGTTTTTCTTTTTCAACCTGCTGAAGAAGGCGCTCCGGATGGTGAGGAGGGTGGCGCCTATCTTATGGTAAAGGAAGGATTACTTGATGACCCTAAGGTCGAAGCGGTTTTTGGATTGCACATTGAATCTCAACTTCCTGTTGGAATGATTGCTTACCGTCCGGAGGGAATTATGGCTGCAGTGGACGATTTTCATGTTAAAGTGAAAGGCCGACAAACACATGGCTCTGCTCCTTGGTCAGGCGTAGATCCGATTGTGGTTTCGGCGCACATCATTACGGCATTACAGACAATCACGAGTCGCAGCATTGAAGTTACTAAGGCGCCGGCTGTGGTTACCGTTGGAAAAATTGAGGGCGGTGTACGCAGCAATATTATCCCTGAATCTGTTGAAATGATAGGAACCATTCGTACGCTGGACAGCAAAATCCAGGATCAGGTCCATGAGTTGTTTCACCGCATTACAAAAGAAACTGCGGAAAGTCTTGGTGCTACGGCTGAAGTGGTGATTAACCGGGGGTATCCGGTAACGTACAATGACCCCAAACTCACGGCCTGGTCGGCACCGTTGATCGAACGGGTAACAGGAAAGGAAAAAGCACTGGTGATTATGCCCCAGACCGGATCCGAGGATTTCTCATTTTTTGCGGAAAAGGTTCCTGGATTTTTCTTTTTTGTCGGTGGAATGCCGGCAGGCAGTGATCCCGAAAAAACGCCTTCCCACCATACCCCAGACTTTTTTATTGATGAGTCTGGTTTGATTACTGGCCTTCGCGCCATGCTTCATCTCACAACTGAATATCTTTACAAAAAGCCTTAACCGATTGCTTATGAAAACTAATTTCATTTCACTTTCCTGCTTATTTCTACTGGCGGCACTTACAACAACCGCTCAGGTCAACCCACAGCTTCAATTGAAGCTTGATCAGCATGCTAAGGAGATTGAAAAAAAGACGATTGAGTGGAGAAGATATTTTCACCAGTATCCAGAATTATCCAACCAGGAAGTTAAAACCGCAGAGAAAATTGCCGAACATTTGCGCTATTTGGGATTGGAGGTAAAGACTGGCGTTGCCCGCACTGGTGTTGTGGCCACACTCAATTCGGGTAAGCCCGGGCCTGTCGTTGCACTTCGTGCCGACATGGATGCCCTGCCGGTGGAAGAGCGCAACGAATTACCATTTGCTTCTAAAGAGCGTGTCATTTACAACGATCGCGAGACTGCAGTGATGCACGCGTGTGGTCATGATTCGCATATGGCCATTCTGATGGCTGTGGCAGAAATTCTTGTTAAGAATGTATCTGAACTTAAGGGCCAGGTGAAGTTTATTTTTCAACCTGCAGAAGAAGGTGCGGGTACCTTAAAAGGCGGAGCAGCAATGATGATTGATGAAGGCGTTCTTGAAAATCCTAAAGTGGACGCCATTTTTGGTTTGCACATTCAGTCCACTGTTCCTGCAGGAACCATTCATTATCGCCCTGGTGCGCTCATGGCTGCGCCGGATTTCTTCACCATTAAAATACGCGGCAAAGGCGCTCATGGCGCAACGCCTTGGGATGGAGTGGATCCATTGGTTGTCGGATCACAGATTGTGCTGGGAATTCAAACCATTATTAGTCGTCAGCTTGAATTGACAAAAGAGCCTGCGGTAATTACCATTGGAAAGTTTACTTCTGGCAATCGGGAAAACATCATTCCGGAGACGGCTGAAATGGGAGGCACGATCCGCACCTTTGATAAGAACATGCAAAAGATGGTTCATGAAAAATTGCGAACAACCGCGATGAATATTGCAGAAAGTGCAGGGGCTACCGCAGAGGTAACCATCAGCTCTGGCTCACCCGTAACATATAACGATCCGACTCTGACTGCATTAATGGCCGGAAGCCTGGAGCGGGCTGCCGGAAAGGAAAATACGCTTTCTGTTAGTCCGGTCACCATGGCTGAGGACTTCTCTGAATTTCAGCAGAAGATACCCGGCCTTTTCTTTTTCATCGGAGGCATGAAGCCGGGCACCGATCCCAAAAAAGCCCCCATTCACCATACGCCGGAATTCAGATTGGATGAAAGCGGATTTGTAACTGGAGTGAAAGCTCTTGTTAACCTTACCGTCGATTATCTTAATAAGGAACCGAAGCTTCCCGCTAAAAAATAATTTTGACGAATGAAAACATCTATCCTTCCTCTGCTTGTCCTTGGATTGTTTTTCTCCTCTTGTCAGGAGAAAAAGAGTGAACCGGCAACATCTTCTAAAAAAGTTTTGCTGGCGGTGTTTGCGCATCCCGATGATGAGACCACCGTTACACCGGTGTTGGCCAAATACGCTGCTGAAGGGCACGATGTTTACCTTGCCATTGCTACAGATGGACGCTACGGAGTTACACCGCATGCCGGTATTCCGGCAGGGGATAGCCTCGCGACAGCACGTACGGAAGAGTTGAAGTGTGCGGCAAAAGCACTTGGCATCAAAGAGCCGATTATGTTTGGTTTGCACGATCAACTTAAAATGCAGGGAGGTTTTGGTCCTGTCCACGATCAGCTCAATGAGCTGCGAACCAACGTCAAAAAGTTATTTGAAGAGTTGAAACCCGATGCTGTAATCACTTGGGGAGCCAGCGGATGGACGGGGCATCATGATCACCGATTGGTTGGATCGGTTGTTACCGAAGTATTTGAAGCCATTAAATGGGAAAAGCCTGCACAATTATTTTATCCCGGAATACCGACCGGAAAACTTCCAGCAGAAGGCGGCCTGTTTGCAACAATGGATTCTGTTTATTTAACAACTAAAGTAACGGCGGATCCTACTCACTATGACCAAGCGATGAATTCTTTGTATTGTCATTCAAGCCAATACACCCGTGAACAAATGGATCAGATGCGCGGTCTAATCGTTACTTCATTAGGAAATGTGACGTGGTTTAAACCACATCACGAGCCTGCGCCGAAGCAAGGATTATTTTAAAGGCAATTATCTAAAACAGCGGATAAGGAAATCGGCTCTTCAGTTTGATGCGCATGCCGGTCTCCTGAGATTTTCGGGCTCCTTCAATAATTTCCAAAACGTGAAGGGCGTGCTCAACATTGATTTTCGGCTCAATTCCTTTCACCAGACTTTCGCTCACTACCGTTGCGCCTTCCTGCCATTCATAACCACCCTTATCGGTACTCATTAATTTAGGAGGCTCTGTCCAGGAATTATCTACCATCACACCGTTTGTTTCCCAGTCGTAACCAATTAGTCGGATATTGCCGGCATCACCAAAGATTTGAATGGAGTGTAAATTTTGTCCACCGGCTTCATGACCATGTGGATCGAAATAATTGAATCCGCACATGATGTGTGAAATCACATTGTTTTCGTGCTCGAGTAAGATGTGGGCATTGTCTTCAGCCACGACCTTTACTTTTTTCCCTTCAATGGTACGCTCCGGTTTAACAACGCTCGTCATGGCTACTAAACTTTTCGCGGGGCCCAGAAGTCCGGTGAGCGTTGCGATGTTGTACACACCAAGATCCGGCATACTGCCGCCATCCTTTTCATAAAAAAACGCACTCCAGTCTGGTCCGGTATGTCCATACTGTCCATGAGCGGAGGCGATTTTTCCAAGCGTACCTTCACGAATCAGTTTGAGCATGTAGGCAAACTGCGGGCTGTTTACAACAGCCGGCGCACCCCAGAGCCGCAGATTATTTTTCCGGGCCAATTCCAGAAGCGACTTCCCTTCTTCATACGTATTGGCCATAGGCTTTTCACTCCATACATGTTTTCCTGCCAACAAGGCTTTTTTGTTTATGGCGCCGTGCACTTGCATGTCGGTAGTGACAACTAGTAAGTCGAAAGCAACTCCTGCTAACATCGCATCGATGTTTGGGTAGGTCGAAGCGCTCAAGCCGTATTCTTTATTCTGATTGACGGCACGCTCGTAGCGAATGTCGCACAGACTCACAATTTCAACATGAGGGGAAGTTTTCAGATGGGGAAGGTACCGGTTGCTTACACTGCCGCAGCCAATCAGTCCAACCCGGATCTTTTTATTTTCTGAAAGGGCCCATCCCTGTACGGAAGACAACAAAAGCCCTGTGCCTGTGGCGGCCGTTTTGATAAGAAATTCACGACGTGAAGCAGTATTGGTCATAACAAGAAGGGATCAGCCGATCATTTTAGTTGAAGTCAGATAGTTTGAATTGCATCCTCGCGACAGGATCTGTATCTTCCAAAGTTGATTTTTCTTCTCATTTAATACAAACGTATTTATGCGATACTTTATCACTTCTGTTTTTTTCCTCTTCCTGTTTGCTGCTTGCGATAGCCCAAAGGGACTACGATTTGAAATTTCTTATGCCGATTCACTGGCCGATGCGCCACAGGATGGTCGTCTGCTAATTTTATTGTCCACAGACTCAACGGCAGAACCAAGATTTCAGATCAGTGACGGTGTAAATTCTCAATTGGTCTTTGGTATTGATGTGGAGGGTTGGAAAGCCGGGGAGGTTGTTCAGGTTGACTCAGCTTTTGGCTATCCGGTTACCAGAATGGCCGATATTCCGGCAGGCGAGTATTACGCCCAGGCGCTGTTGAATCGCTACGAAACATTCAATTTGAAAAATGGTAAGAACGTGAAATTGCCGCCCGATCAAGGTGAAGGCCAGCAATGGAACCGAAAGCCCGGAAATTTTTTCAGTTCTCCGATTAAGGTTACTGTTTCTGAAAATGGTGTGATCTCCCTAACGATGGACCGAAAAATTCCACCGATTGAAGAACCGGAGGACACGAAGTATGTTCGACACATCCGGATTCAAAGTAAGCTGCTGACGGAATGGTGGGGTAAGCCCATGTACGTTGGCGCTCACGTTCTGCTGCCCGAAGGTTTCGATGAACATCCCGAGGCACGTTATCCGCTGATGATCTATCACGGACATTTTCCAAGTGACTTTGGCGGATTTCAGACCTTCCCGCCAGATCCTAATATGGATACTACGGACTATAGCGGAAGGTTCGGAATTTATGGCTACCGAAAAATGCAGGAACAGGAAGCGTATAATTTTTACAAGCAATGGACCAGTAAAAAATTTCCGCGCTTCCTCATCATTGAAATACAACATGCCAATCCATATTACGACGACTCTTATGCGGTGAACTCTGCGAATCTTGGTCCGTATGGTGATGCGATTATGTATGAATTGATTCCTGAGATTGAAAAACAGTTCCGAGGAATCGGTGAAGGCTGGGCTCGCTTCACGTATGGCGGTTCAACCGGAGGATGGGAAGCATTGGCCGTGCAGATGTTTTATCCGGATGAATTCAACGGATGCTTTGCTGCTTGTCCTGATCCGATTGACTTCCGAGCCATGTGTCTCGTCAATATTTATGAGGACAAAAATGCCTATTACTATGAGAGCAACTACAAGCAGTTGCAGCGACCGGCGCACCGCAATTATCTGGGCCAGATTCAGAGTACAATGATGGAAGGAAATTATTATGAACTCGCCCTGGGCGATAAAACCAGGTCGGGGCAGCAGTGGGATATATGGGAGGCGGTGTACTCCCCTCAGGGAGAAGATGGTTATCCAAAGCGGATTTTCAATAAGCTAACCGGAGAGATTGATCCCGAGGTTGCAGCTTACTGGCGGGAAAATTATGATTTGCGGTATATCCTCGAACGCGATTGGGAAAAACTAGGGCCTAAGCTGGAAGGCAAGATCCATATTTATTGTGGCGACATGGATAACTATTACCTCAACAACGCGGTGTATCTGATGGAAGATTTTCTGAAGAACACGAACAATCCATTCTATGGTGGTGAAGTCGATTACGGCGATCGGGCAGAGCACTGCTGGAATGGTGACCATGAAAATCCAAATTACATTTCAAGGTTGCGCTACAACACCATGTACCTTCCAAAAATTTTGAAGCGAATTTCGGACTCAGCTCCGAAGAAAGCAGACATTACCAGCTGGATGTATTAAGTGTTAAAAACATGAAGAGAATAGTTTTGTTTTTCTTGTGTCTGGTGCTGATACCAACGCAGGCTCAAAAGAAAAAAACTCAAACACCAGCCGCTCCGGTAATTTCCGTTCAGGAGCAGCGTCTGCAAATGGAAATTGAACGTCTTTCCGCATGGAGTGGAGGGAAAGTTGGTGTAACGGCCATTCACATTGAATCCGGAAAACGGTTTTCACAAAATGGCTTGGAGCCTTTTCCGATGGCCAGCTCGTATAAGGTTCCGATTGCTGTTCAACTGCTCAACAAAGTCGATAGTGGAAAACTTTCTCTGGATGAAATGGTTTTGATTACGGCTCGCGACTTGCACATTGGCAGCGGTATGCTGGCTGAGCGCTTTGAATGGCCGGGTGCCCAGCCAGGAGTGGCGCTGAGTACGCGGTCGTTGCTGGAGCTCATGCTGCTGATCAGCGATAACAGTGCTACTGATTTGTGTTTAAAATTGGCAGGTGGACCGGCACAGGTGAATGCCACCATGAATCGAATGGTCATAAATGGAATACGAGTCGATCGACCTACCTCTGTTTTGATATCGGATTGGCTTGGAGTGGCCTGGCCGGAAGAAGCGGAAAATCCGCGGAAGGCTTTTGCTGAAATTGAAAAGACCATCACACCAGAACAAATGAATGCCTCATCTAAAAAGTTTGATGGTGATCCCCGCGACTCCTCAACGCCCGATGCTATGGCGACTTTGCTCCAGAAAATTTTCACGGAGCCGATTTTGAAACCAGAGTCGAAGGCCTTGTTGCTGGATATCATGATGCGTTGTGAAACCGGACAAGCCCGGCTTAAGGGTGCCCTTCCGCCCAATACGCCGGTTCGCCACAAAACCGGAACAATTGGAATGACGACCAACGATGTGGGAATTATTTCACTTCCTGGCGATGCCGGACATTTGGTCGTGGCAGCCTTTGTCAAGTCCTCAGAAAAGCCCATCTCCGATCGGGAAACGGCGATCGCTCAGGTTACGCGGATGCTGCACGATTATT
>Ga0068872_10003280_pt1 | contig 12407 bp, 12 predicted proteins | sample NOAtaG_7_FD_66441 | JGI IMG/M metagenome (GOLD analysis project Ga0068872, IMG submission 66441) | Freshwater lake microbial communities from Lake Erie, under a cyanobacterial bloom - NOAA_Erie_Diel1S_2200h metaG | ecosystem: Environmental > Aquatic > Freshwater > Lake | place: USA: Ohio, Lake...
TGATGGAAAGGACCAAACCCAATCGTAGTGAGATCTCCGATGTGGCCAATGCGGTTATCGAAGGAACCGATGCCGTTATGCTTAGTGGAGAAACGGCCGTTGGACAACATCCGCAATTGGTGGTCGAGACCATGACGCGTATCATTTTGGAGGTGGAGGCCAAAGCCTACGAATACAACCGAGATGAAATGCTACGTCCACAGGCACACTCTCCTTCTTTTTTAAGTGATGCCATTTGTTACAATGCCTGCGAATTGGCACAAGACGTTAGCGCCGATGCCATCATAGGCATGACACAAAGTGGGTATACCGGATTTATGCTGAGCAGCTACCGCCCCAAGGCCCCTCTATACATTTTCACCAAGGAGCGCTCGCTCGTAAACCAGCTGAGTTTGAGCTGGGGGGTACGGGCCTTTTATTATGACGAGGAAGAAAGTCTGGACGAGATCTTCAAAGACCAGATCGACATCTTGAAGCAACGATCTTTTTTGAAGATCGGCGATGTGGTAGTAAGCACGGGAAGTACTCCGGTGCATTTGCATCTTCCCACCAACGTAATCAAGATCGCTAAAGTAGAGTAAAAACGACGCTACAGCCTTTTGACCTTTATGTTACGGTACCATACCTTGTCGCCGTGATCTTGAAGACCGATACGGCCTTCTTGGTAGGTGCCAAACCCAGGCATATTGCTGAATTTGCTGGCGGCCACCATCTTTTTCCATTCCTCGCCCCACAGCTGTACAGAGACCACATTGACGCTATTGAGAAAAAAATCAAGCTTCCCTTTTTTACAAATGATCTCCACTTGGTTCCACTGCTCGAATGGCTTTACGGTCTCTTGACGACAAGAGATAAGATCGTATAGATCGCCCGCACGGTGCTTGACGATCTTTGCATCGGGATGCCCCTGGTTATCGAGTACCTGCATTTCGGGAGCGGTCATCCAGGGCCATTGGTACTTGGTACTGTCTTCGTGAATGTAGAACATGATGCCACTGTTTCCGTTTTGCGCGATCTTCCATTCTAACATCAAATGAAAATCAGCAAAGACCTCATCGGTCACAATATCACCTCCTCCTTTGATCTGCCAACCCTCCTTTTGAGTGGGATCTAGCCAAAGTGCCCCTTCTTGTACCTTCCAGGCTGCACCGATCGGGGCCCCGCCATACTTATGCCAACCCCTGGTGGTTTGACCATCGAACAATAGTTGCCATCCCTCCGAACGCTCTTGCGATGACAAGGAATTAGGCGTTTGCGCAATTACTCTCGCACTCTGGCAAGAACAAAAAAGAGCGGCCAGAACGACTAAGAAAATCTTATTCATATTATCTGTTATTTAACTCCAGAATGTAACGTACCATGGTCTCTGCATCTTCTTGTGATAAAGACGGATGTGGGGTCATTGGCACATTACCCCAATTACCGGACCCTCCTTTGATGATGGTGCCGGCTAGCGCCGTGATGGCATCGTTAGGCGCTCCTGCATATTTTTCGGCGATAGCCCTGTAAGAGGGCCCTGTCATGGGCTCGTCGATCTTATGGCAGGTAAGGCAATCGCTTTTTGCTACCAGTGAAAGTCCCTTTTGGTATACGGCATTGCGCGAAGGATCGGCTGCGGCCGCTTTTTCTTCATTGGATCCAACCGCTAGCGTTGTATCAGAACCAACGGCAGCTGTACTGCCTGATCCACCGCAAGCACAAAGAGTACAACAAAAGACAACAGTGATAGGAAAAAAAAATCTGTGCAGTAACATAACATCAATTTTTATGAAGGTAAAACTAATACATCAACCCTGGTCCTTAGCAAGCCCAAGAAGGGAGCGATGCGTGGAACGGTCGGCTCCTGCTGCTGCGAAATCGTCGAAGTTCTTATCGGTAACACGAATGATATGCTGTTTGATAAAGGGCGCTCCCTCTTTGGCACCCTGCTCGGGATGTTTGATACAACACTCCCACTCCATGACCGCCCAGCCGGGGTAATCATACTGTGCCAACTTACTGAATATCGATTTGAAATCGACCTGTCCATCCCCGGGAGATCGATACCGCCCTGCTCGATTGGCCCAGGATTGGTACCCTCCAAAAGTGCCTTGCTTTCCACTGGGAGTAAACTCAGCATCCTTAACATGAAAGGCCCTGATGCGTTCGTGGTAATGATCGATGTATTGCAAATAATCCAACTGCTGTAATACAAAATGAGAGGGATCGTATAACAGACATGCCCGAGGATGATGATCAACTTCTTTCAAGAACATCTCATACGTGATGCCATCAAAGAGGTCTTCCCCGGGATGCACCTCGTAACAAAGATCGACCCCGCATTCATCGAACTGGTCGAGGATAGGCCTCCAGCGCTTGCCCAGTTCGGCAAAGGCTTCTTCGACCAACCCGGCAGGGCGTTGTGGCCAGGGATGAAACAAAGGCCAGAGTAGAGAGCCGCTAAAAGTGGCATGTGCCGTTAGCCCCAGGTTAGCAGAGGCCTTAGCTCCAAACTTCAATTGCTGTACCGCCCACTGGGTGCGAGCGGATTTATCTCCACGAAGAGGCTCAGGAGCGAAAGAATCGAATAATGGGTCGTAGGCCGGATGAACTGCCACCAATTGACCTTGCAGATGAGTGGATAGCTCTGAGATCTGCATACCGTGGGTAGCCACAATCCCTTTGATCTCGTCGGCATAGGTCTTACTCTCTGCTGCTTTTTGAAGATCGATGCATCTCGTATCCCACGTTGGAATTTGTACAGCCGTATAGCCAAGCGAGGAAGCCCATGCACAAATGGACGATAAAGAATTGAACGGGGGCTGGTCGCTCATAAACTGTGCTAAAAAAATTCCAGGCCCTTTTAAGGTTGTCATAGCAGTTGATTAAACGGTGAGATCAGTCCACTTTTGAGCAGCGCGCGAAGAGTCGATCATACAGTCGATAAAAGCCATACCGCGTACGCCCTCGGTCGTACCAGGGTAATCGGCGATATAGGCCGAAGGAGTTTGCCCACTGGCCTTGGCACGAAGAGCCAACGCGAAATTGCGATATAAGTTGGCAAAGGCTTCCAGATATCCTTCGGGATGACCGGCCGGCACTCTCGTATTATGAGAAGCCGCATCCGAAACGTAGGAAGTACCGGTTCTAACTACCTCGGCCGGACGATCGGGCCATTTTAAAAGCAACGTGTTGGGATCTTGCTGATGCCACTCCAATCCGCCTTTTTCTCCGTAGACACGAATGGAAATCTTATTCTCCTCCCCGGCCGCCACTTGCGTAGCCATCAGCGTTCCACTGGCCCCGTTGTTAAAACGCAAGAGCGCAGCTCCGTCATCATCCAGTCTTCTTCCTGAAACAACCGTGCGAACATCAGCGCAGAGCTGCGTTACCTGCAGTCCGCTTACGTATTCTATCAAATTAAAAATATGAGTTCCAATATCACCCATCGCTCCGGCCGCTCCACTACGAGCAGGGTCCGTGCGCCAATCGGCCTGTTTGTGTTGCGAACCTTCTAAAAAAGTATGTAACCATCCTTGTGGATATTCACCGTAAATCTTTCGAACGGCACCTAGCTCACCGCGGGCAATACGAGCTCGGGCCTCTTTGACCATGGGATAACCGGTGTAGGTGTGGCACAATAAAATCTCTTTACCCGTTTCTTTTCTTTTTTGATCGAGCTGGCGAGCCTCTTGCAACGAAAAAGCCATAGGCTTTTCGAGTACGACGTCGAATCCTTTATCGAGGGCCATCAATGCCGGAGCCGCATGCAGGTGATTGGGCGTAACGATAGAAATGATATCTACTTTCTTATCGGCTGGCAGTAACGCTTCTTTTTCAAGTAAGCTCACATAATCGGGGTACACCCTTTCCGGATCCAAGAAAAGATCTTGACCTGTTAAACGGGAACAAGCCGGATCGGAACTAAAGGCGCCAGCCACCAACTCGATCTGACCGTCCAGTGCAGCGGCCATGCGATGTACGGCACCTATAAAGGAACCTCGCCCGCCGCCGATCATTGCCATCCTTAGTTTTCGCTGCATAAAGTATCGTGTACAAGTGAGAGCTAAAAATACTATATTTATTTTCAATTGCCTGCCATGAAACCAACTACTCGTATTCAACTGGCAACCATGATGTTTCTGAATTTTTTTCTTTGGGGCATCTGGTTCGTCACCATGGGTACCTACCTGGGTACCCGACTCGGCGCCACCGGCGTTCAGATCGGCATCGCGTACGGAACTCAATCGTTGGGAGCCATTGTCGCCCCCTTTATCATCGGCTTGATCGCGGACCGCTTTTTTTCGGCCCAGTTCATTTTGGGCATTTTGCACTTGTGCGGTGCGGCCCTGTTATATTACGTTTCCCTGCAAACCAACTTCGCTGATTTTTATCCCTATTTACTTGCTTACATGATCATTTACATGCCTACCCTGGCACTGGTCAATGCCATTTCATTTAAGCAAATGCAAAATGCAGAGAAGGAATTTTCGTTGATCAGAATGTGGGGAACGATCGGCTGGATCGCGGCTGGCCTTTTGATCGGATGGCTGGCTCTAGAAAAAAACCAACAACTCGATCAGACCTTTCGTATTGCGGCCGGTGTATCGCTAGTCTTGGGTTTATTCAGCTTTATGCTTCCCAATACGCCACCTCCCAAAGCAGGAACACCGGCGAATCTTGGGGAGATCGTTGGTCTGGATGCACTGCGGTTGCTAAAGGACAAGAACTTTTTGATCTTCTTCGTGTCGTCACTACTGATCTGCATTCCACTGGCATTTTACTACCAGGAGACCAATATGTTCCTGAATGAGCTGGGGATGGAGAACGCCGCCTCTAAAATGACCATGGGCCAAATGAGCGAAACGATCTTTTTGTTTCTGATGCCACTTTTTTTCGCCCGTCTGGGCGTAAAGAAAATGCTACTGATCGGAATGGCTGCTTGGGTACTTCGATATGTGCTTTTTAGCTATGGTGATATGCAAGGCGGCCAATGGATGCTCTACGCGGGCATAATCTTACATGGCATCTGCTACGATTTCTTTTTTGTGACAGGACAGATCTATACGGACCAGCTGGCCGGAGAAAAGATCCGTTCGTCGGCACAGGGGATGATCACGCTGGCCACCTATGGGGTGGGAATGCTAATTGGATTTTGGTTTGCAGGCTACGTAGCCGACCATTACAAAATAGATACAGGCCACGATTGGGCATCGGTGTGGATGGTACCTGCGCTGATCGCTGGTGTGATCTTACTGCTATTTTCCCTGCTTTTTAAAGACCCTGCCAAAAAAAACTAACATGAGCAGCTCTGATCGCTCCCGTCAACCCATGCAGAATCGTCGTGAACTGCTCAAGCAGCTGAGCATGGGCACGCTGGCCGTTACCACGGGTCTGGTTGTTCACGGAAAAGAACAGTCTTCGAACAACCATGAGCGATCTCGGCAAGCCACAGCAGGACCTTCACAAGAAAATGAGCTAGCGGGCCCCCTTTTACTAAAAGGAAACATTCATCACTCGGTCTGCTCTTGGACCTACGGATTCTTATCGCTTTCACAGCTCTGCGATGTGGCCAGATCGATCGGTATTGGCGCCATAGACCTTGTCAAACCCGCCGACTTTTCGATACTTAAAGAAAAAGGCATCGATTGTTCCATGTGTTACACTGCCGGAGAGACCAGCTTGACAAAAGGTTTCAACAACAAGAGTCATCATGGCTGGCTGATCAGGGACTACCTAGAAGCTATTCCACTGGTGGCCAAATCAGGCTATAAGAATCTGATCTGCTTTAGCGGCAATCGTAATGGAATGGATGACGAGACAGGATTGCAAAATTGCAAAGAAGGGTTACTACAAATAATGGGAACGGCCGAAAAATTTGGCGTCACCATCACCATGGAACTTTTTAACAGTAAGATTGACCATAAAGATTATATGGCCGATAAAAGTGCCTGGGGTATTGAGTTATGCAAAAGAATCGGGTCACCTAATTTCAAACTACTCTACGATATCTATCACATGCAGATCAACGAAGGAGATGTGATAAGAACCATTCAGGATCACCACTCGTGGTTCGGTCACTACCACACGGCCGGTGTACCCGGCCGCCACGAGATCGACGAAACGCAAGAGTTGTATTATCCAGCCATCATGCGAGCTATTCATGCCACCGGCTACACCGGTTACGTAGCACAAGAGTTCATATCGATAAAAAAAGATCCACAAGAAAAGATCGAAGCGCTACGCAGTGCCATTCAACTATGTGACATTTAAAACGAACGTATATGCCATCTGTACAGTATGACGCTATTGTAGTAGGTTCTGGAATTAGTGGTGGATGGGCCGCCAAAGAACTTACCGAAAAGGGAATGAATGTGCTTTTGCTCGAAAGAGGACGTGACATTGAGCACATCAAAGACTATGTAACGGCCAATAAAGAGGCCTGGGAATTTCCGCACCGTGGCCTGATGCCCACGCAAGAGATGCTACAAGACTATCCGGTACTAAAACGCGATTACCCGCTCAACGAAACCGTGCTGGACCTGTGGGTCAAAGACAAGGAATCGCCCTATACGGAAACAAAACCATTCTCTTGGTTCAGAGGGTATCATGTGGGTGGTCGCTCCCTGATGTGGGGAAGACAGAGCTATCGATTTAATAAATGGGACTTTGAAGCTAATCTGGTCGATGGCTATGGGGTGGATTGGCCTATTCGCTACGAAGACCTGGCCCCCTGGTACAGTTATGTAGAGAAATTTGCTGGTATTCAAGGCAGCAAGGAAGGACTCGACGTATTGCCCGACGGTGAATTTATGCCGGCCATGGAGATGAACTGTGTAGAAAAAGATGTGGCGGCAAAGATCAAGGATTCATTCAAGGGAACACGACACATGTTCATAGGAAGAAGCGCCAATATTACCGTACCACATCAAGATCGGGTCAATTGTCAATACAGAAACCGATGTTGGAGAGGCTGTCCGTTCGGCGGGTACTTTAGTACACAATCCTCTACCCTGCCGGCAGCTATGAAAACCGGACGGCTGACACTTCGCCCCTACTCGATCGTAACACAAGTTCTTTACGATAAAAACAAACAAAAAGCATCAGGCGTGGAGGTGCTGGATGCCATCGACAATAAAACCTACACCTTTAATGCCAAGATAATCTTCTTATGTGCCTCCTCGTTTAATTCTACCTGGATCTTGATGAACTCGGCCACCAACATATGGCCCGATGGATTGGGCAGCAGCAGCGGAGAACTGGGACACAATGTGATGGACCACCATTTTAGGCTGGGCGCCAGCGGAAAGACCCTTGCATTCGGTGATCGCTATCAATACGGTAGAAGACCTACGGGTATTTATATCCCTCGCTTTAGAAACATCTATAGCGACAAAAGGGATTATGTACGTGGCTTTGGCTACCAAGGGGGTGCGGGTCGCGGCCGTGGTGTAGAGGTGCCGGAGTTTACTATCGGTGCGTCCCTTAAAGAAGCATTGAGTATGCCATCTGATCACTGGGGTATGGGCATTATGGGATTCGGGGAAATGCTACCCTACCATGAGAATAAAATTTCGCTCGATAAGAACGTTAAGGACAAATGGGGATTGCCGGTGCTCAACATGGATGTGGAGATCAAGGAGAACGAAAAAAAGATGCGCCAAGACATGATGAACGATGCTAAAGAAATGCTAGAGGCTGCAGGACTGGAAGACGTGCAAACGTATGATTATGGATATGAAGTAGGGATGGGCATTCACGAAATGGGTACCGCTCGCATGGGCCGTGACCCGAAAACATCGGTGCTCAACGGAGATAACCAGGTTTGGGACTGCAAGAATGTATTTGTGACAGACGGAGCTTGCATGACGAGCGCCTCTTGTGTCAATCCCTCGTTGACCTACATGGCCATGACGGCGCGTGCTGCCGACAAAGCCGTTACCGAATTAAAAAAAGGAAATCTGTAAAACCAGCAAGATGAACAGAAGAGAACTACTAAGATCGATCGCCCTTATCACCGGTGCTACGGTGGTGGGCGGAGAATTTTTACTGAGCGGATGCAAAAATCCGGCCGCCGGCACCCTGCACTTTTCTCCAGCCATGATCAGCCTATTGAATGAGGTGGCCGAAACCATTTTACCGGCCACCGATACACCCGGCGCCAAGGCAGCGGAGGTAGGAGCTTTTATGAAGATCATGGTGACAGACTGCTACACAAAAGAACAACAGGATGTCTTTATAAAAGGAATCGCTGATCTTGACATGAAGGCACAAGCCGCTACCAAGCAGACTTTTTTGGAGAGCACCCCAGATCAGCGGCACACCCTGTTGACCTCGCTCGAAAAAGAGGCAAAGACCTATAATGAATCCAGAGAAGATAAAAAAGCCCCCGTTCATTACTACACCCTCATGAAGCAACTGACCCTATGGGGATTTTTTACCTCCAAAACAGGAATGACCGAAACATTGCGACACCTGCCTGTACCGGGACGCTTCGATGGAAATGCCCCTTACACAAAAGGCGAAAAAGCATGGGCCGAGTAAATAAACTGCCTTGAATTATGAATACAAGAAGATCCTTTTTAAAGACGGTAGGAGCACTGGCTGCGGGCACATCACTTTATCCGCAGTGGACCTATGCCGCCAAGGGCACACCAAGACCTTTTGGCATTCAACTCTACACGCTTCGCAATGAATTGCCAGGTAAAGCACGAGAACTATTACAACAATTGGCCAAGCAGGGATATAGTTACATAGAGAGTTATGAAGGACCCGAGGGTATTTATTGGAATCACAGCCCCAAAGCATTCAAGGAATATCTTGATAACCTTGGCTTAAAGATGATATCGAGCCATTGTGATGTAAGCAAGAACTTCGAGCGAAAAGCCGCAGATGCCGCCTCTATTGGAGTAAAGTACCTGATCTGCCCATGGGTTGGCCCGCAACGCTCCATTGACGACTATAAAAAAATTGCCCAACAGTTCAACGAGATGGGAACCATTTGCAAAAAGAATGGAATACGATTTGCCTACCATAATCACGATTACTCATTTAAATCGTTAGAGGAGCAAATTCCTCAGACTGTGTTGCTTAAAGAGACCGACCCCACCTTGGTGGATTTTGAATTGGACATCTATTGGGCCAACTATGCGGGTCAAGACCCACTACAGTGGATCGCCAACCATCCCAACCGATTTAAACTATGCCATGTAAAGGACAAGAGCCGAGCTCCTTATCCTAAAGAGGGCTATCTCTCGGTAGATCTGGGTACCGGCAGTATTGACTTTAAAAAAATGCTACCCAAGGCCGTAGAACAAGGGATGGAATACCTGATCGTAGAGCAGGAGTTCTATCCAAACGGAAGCCAGATCGAAGCTGCGGCTACAGGAGCCGCCTACATGAAAAGACTACGCTTTTGATAAACCAGCCAGCTCCTTGATAAACAGACTCACTTTCTCAGGATCAATGGCAGGATTTTGATAACTCTCTGTGCTATTGGCAAAAGCCGGATGAACGAATTGCATGTTACTTTTTACCATGGAACGTAGCGAAGAGTGAAATTCTACGCATCCGGTTTGCTTGGCAAGGGCTACTACATTTTCAGGTCTTACTCCACTGCCCGGCATGATAATGATGCGATCATCGGCTTGCTGCTGTAAGCGGGCTATCAAGTCTGCCCCTTCAGGAGCCGTGGGCTGTTGTCCGGAAGTTAGAACACGCTCACATCCCATTTCAATTAGTTCTTCAAGGGCTTGGCCAGGATCTACGCATCGGTCAAAAGCTCGATGAAAAGTAACCCCCATCGGATAGGCCAATTCTACCAGGGCTGCCGTTCGCAATTTATCGATCCGTCCATCTCGTTGCAGTAAGCCGATTACCACTCCATCGCATTGTAAAGACTTGCATAATAGCACGTCTTGCTGCATTATGGCAAACTCATGGTCGCTATATAAAAAGTCTCCTCCTCTGGGTCTAATAATGGGATAGAGGGATACCGAAAAAGTCTCCCGGCAGCGACGGATCGTACCGTAGCTGGGCGTTACACCCCCTTCTGACAGAGAGGCGCACAACTCAATTCGGTGAGCGCCACCCTCAACCGCCAGTCGAGTAGTTTCAAAATCGGTGGTGGCGATCTCTATAAGGTATGCGGAAGCAGCCGGATTACTCATGCAAAATAACTTTTAGCGGTAATTAATTTTTCTTCTGTAACCGAGCGAAGAGCGTAGCTAAATCCCGGATGTATCGCATACGCTCCTGTGTTGCCCTTGTTATCGATTGCCAAAAAGGCTATCTGAATATCCTTGGCCTTTTCTTTTTTGATACGTATCACTCTTTCGATCAGTGCCCGGCAAGCGGCTTCGGGTGATCTTCCTTGTCTCATGGCCTCTACCACCATACTGGCACCGGCTACCCTAATGACATCCTCTCCTTGTCCGGTAGCCACACAAGCTCCCACTTCGTTATCTACATATAGTCCGGCACCGATAATTGGAGAATCTCCCACCCTTCCTCTCATTTTAAAGCCTGCGCCACTGGTCGTACAACTCCCACTGAGGTTTCCGAACATATCGAGTGCCAACATGCCAATAGTGTCGTGATTCCATTCTCCATTGGGTAATTTTGAGGGGGCAAATGGACCATGCCCTTTTTGATTCTCTACATTGATGCGGGGCGATCGGTAATTCGATCGCTTGAGCCACTCCTCGTACGATGCTTGTGCAGATTTCGATAAAGTCTGCGGCTCAAGTGCAAACCCCTCTGCCAGGGCAAATTGCTGGGCTCCCTCACCGACCAACATCACATGCGGGGTCTTTTCCATCACTCGCCGGGCTACCGAGACAGGATGTTTGATGCGCTCCAAAAAAGCGACGGCCCCACAATTGAACGACTCGTCCATAATACAAGCATCCAGCGTAACGAACCCATCGCGATCGGGATTAGCTCCTAGACCAACACAGCAATTAAGTGATTCCTCGGTGACCATAACGCCCCTTTCTACCGCATCAAGTGCTTTTCCCTTGTTGCTCAAAACGGTCCAAGCTGCTTTGTTGGCAGCGAGACCCGCATCCCAAGTAGAGATGACAATGGGAATGGCAGATGCATCGTTATTGGCTGTTGCCGTAGCGGTGGCAGCCTTCGCGGTCGTTAATCCGGCACCCAGACCAAGCGCCGTTGTTCTAATGAATTTTCTTCGATTGTACATTGCTTAAAGATAGCGTGATAGAGTTATTAACAAAAATAACATACCCTTTTAGCAGCTTCTAAACAATCAATAACTTTACGACATGTCAAACCGAACAGTAGAAGCTGTGTTTACAGCACCCGCCCCTCACATGGTGGGAGATGGTTTTAGAGTGCATCACTTTTTTCCGGATGGCGTCATTCATGACAAACAACGCATGAGTCCTTTCTTTATGTTGGACTATGCTTCGCCATTCACTTTTACTCCAACCGATACCCCACGAGGTGTGGGTGTACATCCACATCGGGGTTTTGAAACGGTCACCATTGCCTACCAAGGTAAGATAGCCCATCACGACAGTGCCGGCAACCACGGCGTTATCGATGCCGGAGATGTGCAATGGATGACAGCAGGCTCAGGCGTGCTGCACAAAGAGTACCACGACAAGGAATTTGCCGCGCAAGGGGGACTTTTTCAGATGGTGCAACTTTGGGTTAATCTTCCTAAGGAACATAAAATGACGCCCCCCCGCTACCAAGAACTGCCCGCTGCAGCCATGGCGCGCTACCCGCTGCAAGGAGGCGAGGTAGAAATTATTGCAGGCGCCTATAAAGAAAAGAAAGGGCCTGCTGCTACATTTAGTCCCCTTCACGTCTATAATGTGCGCCTCGAAACCCACGCGCACTGTACCCTCTCATTTCCTTCGCATTACAATACTGCTTTAGTGGTCATCAATGGTTCCATTCTGGTCAATGACCAACCGGCAAAGGCCGATCAGTTCGTTTTACTATGCAACGATGGAGAAAGCTTTCAACTGACAGCCACCGAGAGCTGCATCGTACTGGTGTTGTCGGGCGAGCCCTTAGGCGAACCCATTGCAGCGTACGGCCCCTTTTTGATGAATAGCTGGAAAGAGATCGAGCAAGCCGTAGTGGATTTCAATGAGGGAAAATTTGGGGTATTGTCCGATCACTAGGATCTTCAAAAAACCAACTATGAAAAAAGTTCTTCGCTCTACCAGCTCTTTCCAACTGTTCCTTTTATCGATGACCTTCTGGCTAACTTCATCAGCGCAACCTATTCTTCCGTTGGTTCCCTATCCCAATCGAGTTGTGGAGCAGAATGGAACCTTTCTTCTTCCGCAAACCGTGAGTGTTTTTGTCGAGGAGGATCCGGGCGGCCAACTTGCCTTTACCACCCTTTTAATGGAGGATATCAAAAGGAGCTGGAACGTACAGCCTCGACT
>Ga0068872_10003290_pt1 | contig 12377 bp, 15 predicted proteins | sample NOAtaG_7_FD_66441 | JGI IMG/M metagenome (GOLD analysis project Ga0068872, IMG submission 66441) | Freshwater lake microbial communities from Lake Erie, under a cyanobacterial bloom - NOAA_Erie_Diel1S_2200h metaG | ecosystem: Environmental > Aquatic > Freshwater > Lake | place: USA: Ohio, Lake...
TTGGTGGGGCAAGCGACAGGAGCACGCGAATATGGTGCGATTCCGTTGGTATTGCGTACGGTACTGGTATGGGGTATCGGTTGGATGATTGGCGTAATGACGCTGTTGTTGCTATGGCCGGAACCAGTGGTTCGGTTATTTGCTAGTGAAGGATCAGTGGCAAATGATATGGTTGCACAGGCAGTCCCTGCACTCCAATGGGCTGCATTATGTTTGCCGTGGTGGGCTGCCTGTTTGCTTATTGCAGGTGGTATGCGTGGTTTGGGGCATACGCGTGTACCGTTGCTGGTAAGCGCAAGTGCCGTATGGTTGACACTAGGGCTCGCCTGGGTATTTGTGACCTCCATGACGCCAACGCCTGCCGGTGTATGGCAGGCGCATTTGGTGGTATTCCCGATTGAGACAATTGTGTTGGTGGCGTGGTGGCGCACTATGACTGGGACACCTCGCGTTGCATCCAGTTGATGATGGCAGCATTAAACAAATCCGGGCGCTCAAGGTTGCTCAGATGCCCGACCTCGTCAATGATGACCGCCTGACTGTGGGGGATTTGCGCGGCCATGGCACGGCTCTCGTCAGCCGGGATGATAGGATCGTGCGTGGCACCAATCACGAGTGTGGGCACGGTAATGTGGGGGAGCAGTGGTGTTGCGTCAGGGCGCTCGCGCATCATCAACAGGGCGTTCGCCAGGGTGCGCGTGGGTGCAGAGGCTGCCATGTCGCGCACGATGCGTTTGATTCCATTGCCAGTAAACTCCGAAAGAAGGCGGGGCAGCATGATGTCAGCAATGGCCTCTGCGCCTTGTTCGAGGGCGATAGCGGCATTGCGACTACGGGCTACTTTGGTGGCATCGTCGTCGGCAGCAGCGCGGGTATTGCACAAGGCCAGCCGATTGATGCGGTGTGGTGCAATGCGCCAGAGTGCGAGCGCAAGATAGCCGCCCATGGAGAGACCAGCAACGGCTGCGGTGTCGATTCGGTATTCGTCGAGGGCATCGACAATATAGTGAGCGAGTTCATCGATGTGCGTGGTATCAGCCGGCGTGCTTGGATGCCAGTACGATGAGCCAAAGCCGGCATAGTCGAACGCTAACACGTGATATCGATGGCCGAGTACGGCGAGTTGTGGTTGCCACATCTGGTGATTCAGTGGGAATGCATGGAGCAGGACGAGTGGCGCACCTTCGCCGTATTCGTGAGCAATAACTGGTTGCATAATACATTCGCTTTCAAACAAATTCCTACTTTTGTTATACCACGCGATTCATCGTTCTCCCATCTTGATTCGATATACTTATGCTATTCGTCATATAGGGGTTGCTACGTGATGCAACGTGTGCTTATCGTAATTATCACTGTCACAAGTCTTTTCATTGTGGTGGTTGGCGCATTTGTGTGGACGACCGTACGTGATTCGTGGGGCATGTCAGCATTCGCCAGTCCTCCCAAGTTGATTCCGGATTGGTTGGCGGTTACTGCTGAGGGCGAGTTACAACTCCATCGCAATGGTGAGGTTATCACGCTGCGTCGAGATGCGTTACCGGATGGGTATGGGTTGCCTGTCATTTCACCTGATGGGCAGTTTGTGGCGTATGCGCGAGCAACAGATACCACGATTGCCTTGTCGGTATTAACTCTCACAACTGGTGATATTGTTGATTTATATGCGGTACCAGGGAGTGTACCACTGGCGTTTATATGGTCGCCCAACAGCCAATTTATTGCATTTTTGGTGGATGGTGGCAATGTCACCTACGTAGCCCAGCGTGACGGGGCGGCGCAACTCATTCAAGTGGCGCGTGGTGCGCCATCATACATGCACTGGCGTCCTGACAGTCAAATGTTGTTGTTGCACACCGGTGGGATTGGTCGTGTGGGAGGCATGATATCGACGTATGACGTGGTGAGTGATACGATAACGGTTATCAGCAATGACCCTGCAAACTTTCAGGCACCGCAATGGAACAACCAGGGTGACGGGTATTACTATGTCGCAGATCCACAGCCACTAGCCAATCCGAATGACGTGCCACGAGCAGTGATTACGCAACAATTTTTGGATGGACGTAGTCAAATCATTGCCGATGAAGGCCAAGCGACGGTGCGGTTGATGCATGCACCACAAGGGGATGCACTTGCGTATATCGCTGCCACAGTCGACCAACGAGTGTTACGGATTTGGCGAAACCAGCAGTTAGTGACGCTGGCCGATACCGAGCCACTTGCGGCCTTTTGGTCGCCAGATGCACGACGCATTGCAGTGTTGGTTGGGCGCGATGATGGCCAGGCTGAGTGGCATATGGTTGATGTCGAAAGTGGCCAACGTCAGATTTTATCGGCGTTCGTGCCCAGCGACATGTATATTGGGTACATCCGTTATTTTGATGCGTACACGTTATCGCCTTGGAGCGCTGATGGGCAGTGGTTGCTGATGACAACATCTACCGTTGTCCAAGGGCAACCAACTGTAGGGAGCGCAGTGGTACCGCTCGGGCGTGGCGTGTTTGCAGTGTGGATGCCATAGAAAGGAATTCGCGCATGTCTCAGCAACGCATTTTGGTTGTCGAAGACGAGGCAGAAATTGCCGGGTATTTGCGCCGTGGATTGAGTTTTGAGGGGTTCGTGGTGGAGACTGCTGCTGATGGGCAGGCAGCCTTGATTGCCGCCCGGGAGCGTCCACCCGATGTCATCGTGCTCGATGTCATGCTCCCTAAAATTGACGGGTTTGAGGTGGCGCGTCGGATTCGCTCGGCATCAGATGTGCCAATTATCATGTTGACCGCACGTGATGCGGTGCCTGATCGTGTGCAAGGCCTTGAGGTTGGGGCGGACGACTACTTAGTGAAGCCGTTTGCGTTTGAGGAGTTGTTGGCACGCATCAAAGCCCAGTTACGCCGTGTACAAGGGCGGAATACCGGGAACGTATTGCGCTATAACAATCTGCAAATGGATACTGCAGCCCATGAGACAACCATGAACGGTCGCCGAGTGGAATTGACTGCCAAAGAGTACGAGTTGCTCGAGTTGTTTATGCGCCACCCACAACAAGTACTGACGCGTGACATCATCTATGATCGCGTGTGGGGGTATGACTTTGGTGGTGAGAGCAATATTATTGAGGTGTATGTGCGTTATTTGCGCCAAAAGCTTGAGGCACATGGTGAGGCACGTCTCATTCATACGGTGCGTGGCGTGGGGTATATCCTGCGTGAAGAGCAGGGTGAGAGCGAATAACTAACGATCTGAATCGCGTCGCTGCATGGCAGCGGCGCTTTTTATTTGGACCCAAAGTGGCGGCACACCATAAAAGGCCCGCTCGGCATCGTTGACGCTTGGGTCTATCTCGCCGAGACTCCAGCGCCCATCGATGCGAATGAACTGTGTGCCAAATCGTTGTGGTTGGCGTTTGGCGATGAGGAGGCGATCCCAACTGGCTGCTAGAACTGCCCAAGCCCGATGGTCGTGGCGTTGGGTGGCCGTGCGCGCAAAGTAGAGGGCAGTGGCAAACTCTTCGATGGTTTCACCGTGGAGGAGCACGATTGCGGCATGATAGTAGTCGGCTGGCTCGGTTATTCCACCGGCAGCTGCAATGTCGCAGACGCGTTCACAGCGATGCTGCCGCTGATGCGTGGTGTCATCGTGCAACTGCTCGTCAGCGAGCCGCTCCAATTCGTGCGAAAAGGTTTCGTCCATGAAGTGTTATACAGATGAACAAGAATATACACGTAGTATACTCATATTTCATCGAAAATGTTGACTTATTTGATTTAATTTCCGGTGCGAAAAAACAGATACGCAGACACGAACAGGATGTGGTAGTGTCAGGCGTATTGGTGCGTGGGCGTCATTACATTGATGGTGGCAAGAAGCGTCCTTGGCGGATTTGGCTTGATGAGATGTCATAGCGGAATGTGGCTTCGTCGAGCGTTTCAAAGAGGTGACGCCAGCGGGTTGGGACGCTTTCGATATCAAACAACTGGAACGGTTGCCCCTCCATGCGACGACCTGCCACCAAAAACGAACATCCGGTGTGAGCGATTTGATCAAACATATCATCAATATTGCCGTTGACATAATACTTGCGATCAAGTAAGCGAATCGCTGTATCGTACCCCAGAACAAACGTCGACCCCGGCATTAGTTGTGCTTTGTCGATAAACCGTGGTGCGCGACTGAGGAGTAACGATGGCATGCCAAATTGAGTGGCACGTTGGCGCACTACGTGATACGGGATGGTTGGTTTATCGACGTTAATGACACTCAACTCGAAGTACCCGGGCTTGCCGGTGACGCTGATGGCGGTGTGGAGTAAGGCGCGATGGCCATCGTGGAGTGGATTAAATGACCCCGATAGAATGGTGGCATTGCTGATTGGTCGGGCCTGATACGCAGACTGAGTGTACTCTACAATGGTGTGGTGCCCGACGAGAAGTTGGCCAAGTGCATCGTCGTTTATGGCATGGTGTTGGTCGATTTGCTCTTGATCGCCGAGCGTGAGATCGATGTGGGCGGCGACGTCAACGTGTCGGGCGAGGACGCGAATCATGACCTCGCTAATGAGTGCCTCCTCGCCAAGCCGGTCGCGTAGTCCTTTTTGGAGGATTAAGCCGTAGCTATGCACAAATTGGTCGTCACAGACGGCAACCCAACAGCCATGTTCGCCTTTTTTGATGCGGTCGGTGGCGATTGTGGCGGTGCAAGACAGGCCAATCGGTCGATTGGTATAGCCCAAATCGATGGCGCGGATATAGGCGGATTTGGCCATGTCGATAGCGGTTTGTTGACTGACAAATCGGGCCGGCATGTAGCCGATATGCTGTTGCATTGAGGCGGGTGAGTAGCAATCGAGCGCCTCGACGATGGTGCGGGATGAGCCAGCAACACCATGGAGCCACCACAACGCTTGACTGCCGGCTCCGGCAAAGGTGATAACGGTGGGGCGACTTTGGGCATGGATGGCGGTGATCAGGGCGTTATACATGAAATAGTGTGCCTGCGCATACGTGCTACTCTGCATAGTATAGCAGGATATCAAGGGTATAGCGCTGGATTTAACATGTTGTTAAAGAAAAATCCTGTTTGAGATAACAATTGATTGTTAAATTACTGTCGTGGGTATAGATACGTGTATGAAAGGTTTATCAATGAAAACCTCACGCCGCCGAATGATGTTGGCCGTATTCAGTCTTCTAATGGTTGGGATGTTGCTGTTGTCAGCATGTGCCAGTGCCCCTGCTGCAGTCGAGCCAACGGCTGTGCCAGCTGAGCCAACGGCTGTGCCAGCTGAGCCAACGGCCGCTCCAGTCGAGCCAACGGCCGCTCCAGTCGAGCCAACGGCCGCTCCAGTCGAGCCAACCGCCGAGCCAACGGCTGAGCCAACTAAGGTTCCCGAAGCGACTGCGACACAAGCATCAGCTGCAACCGAGACGCCAGCTGCGACTGAGACATCTGTTGCGACTGCCACTGTTGCTGCTTCAGCAACCGTTGCTGCGACTGCCACCAAGGCTGCGGTAACTGCTCCAACTGCGACACAAGCTGCTGCTGCTGCGCCAAGTGGTGAGTGGGAGCCACGCCAATTGAGCAACATTGTGTTGCGCGGATCAGGTGCTACATTCCCAAATCCACTTTACCAAGTATGGATTTCGGTGTACACTAAGAACATTGTCCCGGGCGTTCAAATCAGCTACCAGAGTGTTGGTTCGGGCCAGGGTCAGCGCGACTTTATCGCCTACTTGACCGACTTCGGTGGGAGCGATTCGGCTGTCAGTTCAAACACCGTGAACACACAAGCTCCAGATGCCATTCATATTCCGATGGTGTTGGGTGGTGTGATGCCGATGTACAACTTGCCAAGTGTCAAGACGACCTTGCGCTTCTCAGCTGAGTCGATTGTTGGTATCTACTTTGGTTCAATCAAGAAGTGGAACGATCCACGTATTGCTGCCGACAATCCAGGTGTTGAGTTGCCCGATATCGAAGTTATTCCGGTGTATCGTTCTGACTCATCAGGTACCACCTCAATCTTCACCAACTACTTGTCATCGGTAAGCGGTGATTGGAAGTCACAAGTCGGTGCCGGTAACACCGTGAAGTGGCCAGCCGGTATTGGTGCCCCAGGTAACGCTGGTGTATCAAGCACGGTTCAACGCACTGAGGGTGCTGTCGGGTATGTCGAAGTCGGTTACGCCTTGGCTGCTGGTTTCCCCTTGCCGTTCGTCAAGAACCAAGCTGGTAACTACGTCAAGCCAGAGACCGCCAATGTGTCAGCTGCCGCCTCTGGTCGTACGTTGTCATCAGATCCACAGAAGTTGGCGATGTCGATTGTTAACGGTCCAGCTGCAGAAGCCTACCCAATTGCTGGTTACACCTATATCTTGGTGCGCAAGGATACCTACAAGGATGTCGAGAAGGCTCAGGCATTGTCAGACTTCATCTACTGGGGCTTAACAATCGGTCAAGGTGCCACAGTACGCTTGGGGTATGCACCATTGCCAGAGGACACACGAAAGGCTGCCATGAAAGCCTTGATGGCGATTCGTGTGAATGGTCAGCAAGTACTCGACGCTCCTGTCCGCTAGTTGTTGGTAGCTCCATTGTGCCGTGCCAGGATAACCCTTGCACGGCACAATGTGTTCTAAACGAGAAAAGGAATAGCTATGGCCAATCAGCAGACATCAGCATCGTGGAGTAGCGGCAAATCGTTGCTTCGACATGGTGATGTGCCATTTCGGATCGGGACGGTTGTGCTTGCAAGTGCGGTGGTATTGTTGGTCATTGCAATTGCCGTGATTATGGTGAATGCCTCACAAGAGGCTCGGCAGGCATTCGGTTTGGATGTGCTTTTTGGTACGGAATGGAATCCAATTGAGACAGAGGTGGCACCGCCTGCGTTTGGGGCATATCCTGCAGTACGCGGGACGGTGTTATCCGCATTAATTGCAATTTTGATTGCGGCACCGCTGGCTATCGGAATTGGTATCTACTTGGCTGAGTTGTGTCCACCATCAATCAGTACCCCATTGTCGTTTTTGGTTGAGTTATTGGCAGCCATCCCGAGCGTCATTTATGGCGTTTGGGGTGTATTTGTGTTTGTGCCGTTTTTTAATACGGTCTTTGCTGAGCCGGTGAGTCAGTCGTTCGGTTTGGTAATACCGTGGCTTGCAGGACCAATTGCCACAGGGCGCGGTATTATTGTGACGGGCGTCATTTTGGCAATTATGATTCTGCCGACGATTGCCTCATTAACACGCGATGTGCTGCGCTTAGTACCGAACACACAGCGTGAGGCGATGTTAGCAATTGGCGCGACACGGTGGGAGATGATCTCGCAGGCGGTCGTTCCTTATGCGAGCGCCGGTATTATTGGTGCCATCATGCTGGGTATTGGGCGAGCGCTGGGTGAGACCATGGCGGCCACGATGTTGATTGGTAATTCACAACGAATCTCAGAATCGCTTTTTCTGCCATCAACTACTGCTGCATCGCTCGTAGCTAATGAATTGACGAACTCGGTGAGTTCGCTCCACGAAAGTGCATTAATTACTGTGGCATTAGCGTTATTTGGCATTACGTTGTTGCTCAACCTTAGTGCACGATTGTTGATTTGGTATGTTGAGCGTGGTAATCGAGGGGCAAAATAATGAAACCATCGACGAATTATCGTTGGCGTAAGCTCGTTGATCAAGTGATGCGCAGTGCGACGGTGGTAGCCACGGGTTGTGCAGTGATCCCGCTCGTTGCAATTATTGCATATGTGATTGCGATTGGTGGAACGGCGATGAGTGCGAGCTTCTTCACTGATGTGTATCAGCCGCCTGATTTGCCGACGCAGAGCGAAGATGTAGCGAACGAAGAAGTTCCATTTAATCCGGATGATCCGTTTGCCAATCTTGAGGTGCCTGCACCCGAGAATGCTGATGGTGGATTGGCTGGAGAGTCCGATGAGATGCAGGCTGTTGCAGATGCCTATGCTGCAGGTCCGCGCGGTGGTGTATTACATGGTATTTTGGGCACATTGATGATAACCGGTATCGGGTTGTTGATGGCTCTGCCAATTGGTATCTTTGCGGGAATTTATCTCAGTGAATATCGCAATGAGCGATTGGCAACGGTTGTGCGATTTAGCAGTGATGTACTCAGTGGTTCTCCGTCGATTATTGCTGGTGTAGTAATTTATGTGGTAGTGGTACTTCAAACACAGCAATTTTCTGCAATTGCAGGGAGCATGGCACTTGCGATTCTGATGGTACCAATCGTGACTCGCACCACTGAGGAGATGCTTAAGTTGGTTCCTGAGGCCATGCGTGAAGCTGCCCGTGGTCTCGGTGCACCGACGTGGTACTCAACCTTCACCGTTGTGTTGCCGACTGCATTGCCTGGTATTGTCACGGGTGTAATGTTGGCGTTTGCGCGAGGCGCAGGCGAGACTGCACCGTTGATTTTGACGGTGTTGGGGAGCAATGTGATTACCATGAGCATGTTTGAGCCAATGGCCGCATTGCCGTTATTGACCTATCGATACACTGAATCTCCATACATCGGCGAGAACACCTTGGCATGGGGTGCGGCCTTTGTGCTGGTGATGCTTGTGCTGATCGTGAACATCTTGGTGCGCTTAGCCACCCGACGTGTAGGAGTCACCCGATGAGTACCATGCTTATTCGTCAACTGACGCCGTTTTATGGGAGTCGCCAAGCGGTTAAGCCGGTCGATATGACGATTCGTGCCAATCAAATCACGGCAATTATCGGCCCATCCGGGTGTGGTAAATCGACCGTGCTACGCTGTTTGAATCGCATGCACGAGACGATTCGTGGCGCGTATGCAACGGGAACAGTGTTGCTCGGTGACACGAATATTTATGATACCAAAGAAGATCCAACCATGATTCGCCGGCGCGTGGGTATGGTATTCCAACAACCTGTGGCGCTCCGCACGCGAAGTGTGTACGAGAACGTGGCAGTCGGGTTGCGAATGCACGGCATGTCAAATAAGGCCGAGCTTGATGTTGCGGTTGAGAAGGCGTTGCGTGCAGCAGTGCTGTGGGATGAGGTCAAAGATGTGCTTGACAAACCGGGACATGCACTATCAGGTGGACAGCAACAGCGACTCTCGATTGCCCGTGCACTTGCCGTAACTCCCGATGTGCTATTATTAGACGAGCCCTGTTCCGCCCTTGATCCAATTGCAACTGCAAGTATTGAAGAGTTGCTGCTCACACTCAAAGAAAACCTAACAATCGTGATTGTGACACATAGTATGCAACAAGCGGCGCGTATCTCCGATGAGACAGCGGTGTTCATGGTTGATACAAGCAGTGGCCAAGCACTGGGTGAGTTGGTTGAGTTTGATGCAACACGCAAAGTCTTTACTGAACCAAGTGATGAACGTACAGAACTGTATATCAGTGGCCGGGTCGGCTAAAGGATAGGGTTATGCAAAATGTAATTACCCAAAACCGTGGTCTCGGGTTTGGTGATTTGATTGCCAGCCGCGAACGGACTAATGTAGCATCGGGTGCTGTACACGCTAAAATTGAAGTGCGCAATTTTAGTTTTTATTACGGTAAGTTTAAAGCGATAAACAACGTGACTATGGATATCCCTGCGAACCGCGTGACTGCCATTATTGGCCCATCCGGGTGTGGCAAATCAACCATGTTGCGCGCCATTAACCGTATGCACGATGCAACCATTGGCGCCTATGGGCAAGGGGAGCTGCGCATCGACGGCGAGAACGTCTATGCAGATAATGTCGATTCAGTACTTCTACGGCGTAATGTGGGCATGGTCTTTCAACGACCAAATCCGTTTCAACTCTCTATTTTTGATAATGTGGCGTATGGCTTGCGCGTCTTGGGGATGCGTAATAAGCGCGATATCGAACAAAAAGTCGAGGAGTCACTTCGACGCGCTGTATTGTGGGATGAGGTCAAAGATCGTCTACACAAAAGTTATGGTACAGCATTGTCGGGTGGTCAACAACAACGCTTGTGTATTGCCCGCGCAATTGCCACCAGCCCAGAGGTTATCTTGATGGATGAGCCGTGCTCTGCACTTGATCCGATTGCATCACTGAAAGTTGAAGAGCTCATTGACTCACTGCGTAATCAGTTTACGATTGTAATGGTGACGCATAATATGCAACAAGCTGCGCGTGTCTCAGATATCACCGCGTTTATGCTGATGGATCGTAAGACACGTGCTGGTGAGTTGATTGAAATCGACAACACAGATAAATTATTTACTGACCCTACGGATAAACGCACCGAAGATTATATCAGTGGTCAATTTGGTTAGGTGTGCATGTGCGTGACCCTCAGGTGCATCATGCTCCTGAGGGTTTTTTGTTTCTGGATTGACAATTCATTGGTGTTCGTTTATATTCTATTTCGATAAATATCTAAATAGGTGATGGTATGGGATTACAAGAGACGCTGAAGGCGTTGGCTGATCCGGTGCGACGCGAGATTTTGCAGCGGTTGCGCGGGGGGCGCGTATCGGCAGGCGAGATTGCGGCGGCATTTGAATTATCGCAGGCGACGATTTCGTATCATTTGGCGCAACTCAAGCAAGCAGGACTCGTGTTTGAGCAAAAGCAAAAGAACCATATTTACTACGAGCTGAACACGTCAGTTTTTGAGGAAGTGTTGTTGTTTGTGGCGCAGTTCAATGCGAAGGAGTGAGTGCATGGCATTGATACGGATAGGCAGCTGGATGAGCATGGTGGTATGTGTGGTGCTCATTGTATTTCCGAAACGTCAGCGTCGACGGTATGTGCGCGCATTGAGGTGTGATCTACGGCGATTTGATTGAAGATAGATGAAGGGATATTTTGATGAATATAAAGCGATTGATTGTATGGGTATTGGCGGTAATCCCGTTGATTCTCACGATCGTGTTATTGCCGAGCATGGCCGACACGGTACCGGCACATTACGGATTAAATGGTGCGGTTGATCGGTACGATTCAAAGTATACGATGTTGGTGTTCCCACTAATCATCATCGCAGTAGTGGTATTGCGCGATGTGATGCCACGTTGGATGCGTAATGACGATGCCGCCCAGCAGGCAAATATGCAGGTGATGGATCGCATGTTGTTGCCGATTGTGCTTGTGCTCGTTGGATTAAACATGTTGACATTGTGGCTGGCCTATTTTGCAGTCGAAAACATTTATACCACGAGTGTACATGTGCCGCAGTTGATTTTGGTTGGGGTGAGTGTATTGTTTGTGGTGATTGGCAATCTATTGCCCAAAACCAAACCGAACCACTTCGTCGGGATTCGTATGCCATGGACGATGAACCATCCTGAAGTGTGGTACAAGACGCACCGCTTCGGCGGGATTGTCATGACTATCTGGGGCGTGATTGGCGTGGCAGTTGCTATATTCGTGACTGAACCACAACTTTCTGCGCTTGTGGTGATTGGTGGTACGGCCACCATGATTACGACAATTCTCGTGTATTCGTATGGACAATACCGCCGATTAATTCAACGAGGTCCCCATGAATAACACACGATGGCAGGTAGTGAGCTATACCGTGATTGGGTTGATTGCCGGCGCATTGGTAGGGCTTAATCAGCTACGGATGATGCCTGTTGAGCAAGTCAATGCTATGCTCGCACAAGTCGGTTCGCCGTTGGTACTAGCATTGATCGCCGGTGTGCAGAGTGCGTTGTTGGTGGTCGTCAGTAGCATATTGGGGTTGCGGATGGCCGCGCAGGTGGGGCTAAACACGGCAATTGTCGTTGATGCGCCTGGTCTGCGCATCGCGGTGGTCATGGCCATTGTGTTGGGCGCGGTGATTGTGGGTAGCGATGTCTGGGTATTTGCGCCATATTTGCCGACAACCATTGATGTGCCGTTTAGCTGGCTCGGGTTGGTGAGTAGTGTGTTGTATGGTGGGATTGTCGAAGAGATCTTGTTGCGTTTGTTTGTGATGACGCTGATTGTCTGGTTGATGCGCAAGGTCTTAGGTCTATTTGGCGTGCAGCACACGTTACCGGCGTGGGTATTTTGGTGGGCCATCGTGCTGTCAGCGCTGTTGTTTGCCGCAGGACATCTCCCCGTGACCTTTGCGTCATTATGTACCCCAGGGAACGATTGTACGCCGCTGATTATCCGGGCGTTGCTGCTCAACGGCATTGGCGGGCTTGGATTTGGCTATTTGTATTGGCGGCATGGTCTGACGACAGCCATGGTAGCGCACATGGCCACGCACGTGGTGATGCAGGGGGTGTTGGTGGTAGTGTGAGGGGGTAGTATACAGATGGGGGCACAGCTGTGCCCCCATCTGTATACCCAAGAGAGGCATGTCCCCCATCTGTATACCCAAGAGAGGCATGTCCCCCATCTGTATACCCAAGAGAGGC
>Ga0068872_10003297_pt1 | contig 12366 bp, 12 predicted proteins | sample NOAtaG_7_FD_66441 | JGI IMG/M metagenome (GOLD analysis project Ga0068872, IMG submission 66441) | Freshwater lake microbial communities from Lake Erie, under a cyanobacterial bloom - NOAA_Erie_Diel1S_2200h metaG | ecosystem: Environmental > Aquatic > Freshwater > Lake | place: USA: Ohio, Lake...
AAGCCAGAATCCAACTACAAAGGAACATGAACAAGGTTTTTTCCGATGCCGGTGCGGCAATCCATGACATTCCAGACAACGCGGTCCTGATGCTGGGCGGCTTCGGGCTTTGCGGCATACCTGAAAACTGCATTTCGGCCTTGGTAACCAAAGGGTTGAAGGGCCTCACCTGCATTTCCAACAATGCGGGGGTGGATGATTTCGGCATCGGATTGATGCTTAAGACGCGTCAGGTCAAGAAGATGATTTCCTCCTATGTTGGCGAGAACGCGGAATTCGAGAGGCAGTTGCTGTCCGGTGAGCTGGAGGTGGATTTGATTCCACAAGGAACCTTGGCTGAGCGCATCAGGGCGGGAGGAGCGGGGATTCCAGCCTTTTACACCCCGGCTGGCTACGGCACCGAGGTGGCCCAAGGCAAGGAAATTCGCGAATTCAATGGCAAATTCTACCTCTTGGAGCATGGTCTTACAGCTGATTTCGCCTTGGTGAAGGCTTGGAAAGGAGATACCGATGGCAACCTTATTTTCAAAGGAACTGCCCGGAACTTCAACCCCATGATGGCGATGGCTGGTAAAATAACCATCGTCGAAGTGGAGGAACTCCTCGAGCCAGGGCAATTGGACCCCAACCAAATCCACACACCGGGCATTTTTGTACAGCGCATCTTCCAAGGCGTGAACTACGAGAAGCGCATCGAGCAACGGACCGTCCGCAAACGCCCCTGAACCACTCCCAGAATTTCGAAACATGGCACTGAACAAAGACCAAATAGCACAACGCATTTCCCGAGAACTCCGAGACGGGTATTACGTGAATCTCGGCATCGGTATTCCCACGTTGGTGGCAAATTACGTACCCCAAGGCATGTCCGTGACCTTCCAAAGTGAAAATGGACTTTTGGGGATGGGACCATTTCCATACGAAGAGGACGTGGATCCCGATCTCATCAATGCGGGCAAACAAACGGTGACAACCCTGCCCGGTTCGAGCATTTTCGATTCTTCCATGAGTTTCGCCATGATCCGTGGAGGCCATGTGCAGCTCACGGTCTTGGGTGCCATGGAGGTGTCGGACAGGGGTGACATCGCTAACTGGAAAATTCCAGGCAAAATGGTGAAAGGAATGGGAGGCGCCATGGATTTGGTAGCCTCGGCCGAAAATATCATCGTGGCCATGATGCACACAAGCAGGGAAGGAGATTCCAAATTGCTTCCGAATTGTTCACTGCCCATCACCGGAGTGGGATGCGTGAAGAAAGTGGTTTCCGATTTGGGTGTGTTTGACGTGGATCCTGCACGCGGCTTCATCCTGCTGGAACGTGCTCCCGGGGTTTCGGTTGAGGAAATCAAATCCAAAACCGCGGGAAGGCTTGTGGTGGTAGGCGAAATCCCCGAAATGACATTTTGACTCTGGTTTGCATGGTGAGTCATCCAAAAGCCGGTTTATTCGTGTTTCTAGGCCTGCTTTGGATATTGGCTTCCTGTACTCCCAATTCACCTGATCACGGGGAGTTGTTCCAAACTGTGCTTCAACTCCCTAAAGGTGGGGCTTTCCGGGGTGTATCGTTGGGGATGCCCTTGGATTCGGTGAGGAAAATGGAACTTCCTTTGGTGCCGGTGCACGATGATGAATTCGGATTGGCATACGAGTTGGCAATTGGGGATGGCCGTGAAATGAACTTGGAATATCTGACACGTACACCTGAGAGACCGGTGGTGGCGAGCATCGTCTGCAATTTATGGCTGAGGGACATGGCCGAAACAAGCGGGTTGTATGGCGAATTGGAAAACCATTGGGGAAGCCGGTATGGAGTTGCCGACGGACCGGTCGGAAAAGTAACATGGAAAGACGCCACAGAAGATATTTGGCTCAGCCTCAGTATTTTGGAAGATAAAAAGTCGATTTCATTCAACTTTGTGCCCCTTGGTGGGTTTTGACCTTATGAAGATTTACACCAAAAAAGGGGACAGCGGAACCACCTCCCTCATCGGAGGCACCCGGGTACCCAAACATGACCTCCGTATCGAAGCCTATGGCACGGTCGATGAGCTGAACAGCTGGATGGGTGTCTTGTCCGTCATGGATTTGGATGCCGTCCAAAGTTTCAAGCCACAAATCAAGCAGATTCAGGACTGCCTTTTTACCATCGGTTCCCATTTGGCCTTGGAAGAAGGGGCCCACATGCAGCTACCTGAGTTGGATGAAGGACTGATTTCCGTTTTGGAGCACTCCATAGACGAACAGGAAAAACTGCTTCCGCCCCTGAAGTCATTTGTTCTTCCGGGAGGTCACTTGGCCAATTCCCAAGCCCATGTGGCAAGATGCGTTTGCAGGCGGGCCGAAAGAGCTGTGGTGAGGTTGAATGAGGCCGCCTCGGTCAATCCGTTCATCTTGACTTATTTGAATCGATTGAGTGATTGGTTGTTTGTCTTTGCCCGCTCAATGACCCATTTGACGGCATCCGACGAGGTCGTTTGGGCCCCGAGGAAATAAAAAAACAGACCAATTCCTTTAAATTTGGCTTACGATGCTGAAAGCCAATGCCTTGTGATGTGCATAAATCCTTTTTGAGGCACTTTCTTATTTCAATCATTTTTATTTCATTTGCGCTCACTCTCAAAACCTAAGCACTTTAGATATGTATTGGACACTCGAATTGGCAACTTATCTGGAAGATGCTCCTTGGCCCGCCACCAAAGACGAACTCATCGACTTTGCTCAGCGTTCCGGAGCTCCATTGGAAGTTGTGGAAAACCTCAATGACCTGCCCGACGATGGCATGGCCTACGAGAGCATCGAGGAAATCTGGCCGGACTATCCGACCAAAGACGACTTTCTCTTCAACGAAGACGAATATTGAATCCCCTCGTGGTTTGAAAAACCAAAAAATCAAGGTGCTCTCGGGCACCTTTTTTTATTCTGTGAAAACGAAGGGCCTTCTGAAGCAATCGGAGCCGTTGCACATCACGAAGGTATAAGAACCATGCCGGAATCCTGACATCTGCAAGGTAATGGTGCCGTCCCTTGCAGGTTCCTTCTTCAAAGTACTCTTTTTCACCACGTTCCCTTCTTGGTCCAACACCGACATTTGGAAGTTCTGACCTTTTTTGAGGTTGACGTATTTCACGGTCATGACCCCGGCGAGGCTCCCTTTCTTAGGCGATTCCACAAAAAACGATTCAATGGGTTGGGGCACCACGGTCACTAGGTCGGAGGGATGGCGGCTTCCGTCGGCATCGATTTTCACCACACGGTAGCGTACAGGTTTTCCTTTGATGAATGAAGGATCAAGGTCTTCGAATTCGTATTGGACCAGTCCGCCTCCCACTCCAGCATCGGGTTCCACCATGCCAACCACCCTGCCATAGGAAAGTTCAGCCTGCGACTCGGGCAAATCAGGCATCCTCTCCACCAAATATAGGGCTGTAGGTTCCATGGGGTTGCCCTCCCAACGAATTCGGGCCGAATTGTTTTCAAAAGTGATGTTGGGTTGAGGAGATTGGGCATCAATGCTTTCGGATGGGAGGTAATCATTTCGTAGGTATCTGAAATCCGATGCTTCGAGGGGCTGCCTGGCCTGGACAGAAATATCAAACAGGCATTGAGTTCCGTCGTACCCATCCACCCAAATCAGGTGCTGTATCCCTGCCATGGGTTCGTGGAGAAATATCTTGATGGTGTCGGTATTGATTTTATTGGCGCATCCGCGGTATTTGAAATCATCCCGAAAACAGGAGTTCGTTTTGATCAAAAGCGCTTGTAGCCCGGCAGGCGTGTTGCATGGACCCATTGAAATCACGACTTCGTACCATTCCACGTCTGGTTGCGTTGTGAATCGGTACCATAAATCGTTTTCAGGAGACTGGATACAGGTCGTTTCCAACATGGCAGGTGTCTCTCCTGGGATTCCAAGTGTGGCCTGTTGGTTGGACTCCTGGTACAAGGTTTGGCCAACTTCGATGCGTTGCGCGCGGATGCAGGCGTCATGGAGTGGGGGAGGGAAGGAGTTTTGGGCAAATCCCAAGATGGGAATCAAGAACAGTACGGAGTGCAGAAGTGTGATTCGCATGGTTAAAATAACCGAAACGGGTAACGAATTCCAATTTCTGTTGTTTGTGTCCGGCTGTTGATGATTTAATAAAGTAAAAGAGAAGGTAAATGAATAAAATAACAGTTAAAAAGGTAACGAAAAGCATAGAAGAGCAAATGCAAAATGGCAAACATAAAGACAATAATAGTTTATAAAGGCTGAGGTATAATGATTTACTTAAATATAAAACGACATATTTAACTTAAATTGCATCATGCAAAAACTGACACGCGCAGAGGAGGACTTGATGCTGATCTTATGGCGATTGGAGCGGTCTTTTCTCAAGGATTTGGTAGCGGAATATGAAGAACCACGCCCCAATGTGAGCACGGTGGCTACTCTCCTGAGGATTTTGGAGCGAAAAGGATTCGTTGCCCACAGGGCCTACAGCAAAGTCTTTGAATATTACCCGCTTGTGCAGAGGCGCGCCTACCTTCGCGTATTTTTTGCAGACTTCCTCAACAAATATTTCTCTGGCGACGTGGAAGACCTTTTGTCCTTCGTTTCCATCGAGGTAGGCAAAGAGCTGAGGATTCCTTCAGAGGAAAGGCCCGCATCCAAGCCCGAAGCGGAGCGTGAAATCGACAAAACGCAGTTGAGCTTGTTCTGAGGGTTGGGCTTAGCGCAACGCTTCGACCTGATATCCCTTTTTCCTCAGCAGGTTGATGATTCCTTCTTCCCCTGGCAGGTGGAGTGCGCCGACCGCCACAAACGTGCTGGTTTCCTTCATCAAAGGAATCATTCTTTCCGTCATGTTGTGGTTACGCGTGTAAATAAGGGCTTTTTCGACCGCATCCCCGAACTCCTCAGATTCGCCGAGCTTCGCCAATCCTTCCAGGTCTCCCTTTGTGTAGCATTTCATGAATGCGTTGAGGTCAGTGTTCGATTCGCCTTTGGCTTTGGTCAAATCCAACAACATTTCTTTTTGTACCTCCACCGGCATGGTTTCCATGGCATTCATTTGTTCCTCCATGGTTTCGAGGCCATGCATTCGTTTGCCGGATTTTTGCGCCTCATCATGGAAATACAAATCCAAAGGTTTGCCTCTCTGGTTCTTGAACTTTGTTTGTGCCAAAATCCCGTAGACAAAGAAGGGACTGAAATCGTTGAATTTCTGAATCGAAGTCGACATGGTAGACAGCATGAATGAGTCCAATGTGGCCCACTCGGATGGTGTGAACATGTCTTCCAATTTTCCCGAATCGATTTTCATGAGGTTCATCACGGCGCCGGGATCGGCTTCTTCCGGATCGAGTTCCATGGCAAATGCTTGGGATTGCGTAAAACTGGGCATGACCGACTTCGTGAATTTGTAAACACGCTTGTCGCCTACGTGCATGGTTCCGTACAAGAAACTGGGGTTTTCCAAGCCGTTTCCGGTCACCTTCCACAGCAGGGATTTCTCCAATGCGGGTTGTGCAAGGGCGATGCAAGGGCCTAGCAACAGGAGGAGCAGGGCGGAAATGCGATTCATCATGCAAGGTTGTGATTCGTGGGTATGGCAATAAAATAAAGCAGGCTGGCTCCCGACCAACCTGCTTCTGCGAAAATAATACCGAAAAGTTTATCCGATGGAAGCCAATGCTTCCTTTACTTTTTCTGCCGCCTCGGCCAACGTGATGGCGGAGCTGACTTTCAGTCCCGATTCGTTGATGATTTTGGCAGCTTCTTCAGCATTGGTGCCTTGCAAGCGGACGATGATGGGCACTTGGATGTTACCGATGTTCTTGTAGGCTTCCACCACACCGTTGGCCACGCGGTCGCAACGGACGATGCCTCCGAAAATATTGACCAAGATGGCTTTCACGGAAGGGTCTTTCAAGATGATGCGGAAACCGGCCTCAACGGTTTGGGCATTGGCGGTACCACCCACGTCCAGGAAGTTGGCGGGCTCGCCACCGGACAACTTGATCATGTCCATGGTGGCCATGGCCAAACCTGCCCCGTTGACCATGCAGCCAACATTTCCGGTTAGGTTGATGTAGTTGAGGTTATATTGGGATGCCTCAACCTCGATGGGGTCTTCCTCATTGAGGTCTCGCAACGGAGCCAACTCGGGATGGCGGTACATGGCGTTGTCGTCGATGTCCATTTTGCAGTCCACCGCGATCACCTTGTCGTCGCTGGTCTTGAGCAGCGGATTGATTTCCAACAAGGAGCAATCGTTGGCCATGTAGGCATCGTACAACTTGGTGAACAAAGAAGAGGCATGCTTGAATGCTTCTCCGGTGAAGCCCATTTTGAAGGCAATTTTACGGGCTTGGAAATCACGCAGACCGACCACTGGGTCAATCCATTCTTTCACGATTTTTTCTGGATGGTGTTCGGCCACTTCCTCGATGTCCATTCCACCTTCTGCGCTGGCGATCACCACCAGTTTGCCCGTAACACGGTCCAAGGTGATGGAGAAGTAGTATTCTTTGGGCTCGTTTTGGCCTGGGTAGAACACATCTTGGGCAATGAGGATGCGGTGCACGATTTTGCCCTCAGGTCCTGTTTGGTGCGTCACGAGGCGCATGCCCAGGATGGCTTCGGACTTCTCTTTGACCTCGGAAAGTGATTTGGCGAGTTTGACACCACCGCCTTTGCCACGGCCACCGGCATGGATTTGAGCTTTGACTACATACCATTCTTTGCCAGTCGGGTTTTCATACAGGTTGGTGGCTGCTGCCACGGCTTCTTCAACGGAGAAAGCCACTTTGCCCTGTTGGATCGGTACGCCGTATTTGGCGATGACTTCTTTGGCCTGATATTCGTGTAGTTTCATGGGTTGTTTAGGTGCCTGTTTAAATTCCGTAACGGCAGCCCAATATTAAGAAGAACTCATGCCTAATCCCAAAAAAAGATGGAAATTAAACTCTGAAGCGGATTCTTTTGTCCGGATTGACAATTCAAGTCCCACACCATGCCAACACCCATTCCCTTGAAACAAAAGAGGCTTGAATTGCTCGATGTCATCCGACCAATTTTGGACCAAACCATTCCTGATGTGCCCCCTCCCTTGGCCAGCCATGATGCCTTCACATTGTTAGTGGCCGTGCTGCTGAGTGCGCAGTGCACCGATGAGCGGGTGAACAAAGTCACTCCTGAATTATTTGCGATTGCTTCCGGACCTGCCGAGATGGTTGCGTTGGGTATTGAAAGAATCGAGGCGATCATCAGGCCCTGTGGTTTGTCCAACAACAAAAGCAAGGCCATTTGGACGCTTTCTGAAATCCTCCTGCGCTTGCACGGTGGATGTGTGCCGAGAAGACTTGACGAATTGCAAAAGTTGCCCGGGGTAGGGAGGAAGACCGCTTCAGTCGTGATGGTCCAGGCGTTTGGCGTTCCTGCTTTCCCTGTGGACACGCATGTGATCCGGTTGGCTGGGCGTTGGGGACTGAGCTCGGAGGCAGATGCAAGAAAAGTGGAAGAAGATTTGTGTGAATTGATCCCTGCCGCGGATTGGGGGCGGTTTCATTTGCAAATGATTTATTTCGGCCGGAGGTATTGCACTGCTAAATCGCATCGTCCGGAGCTTTGTCCCGTTTGTTCGCAGTTAAATACTTGAAATATTGGCATCAATGATATTATTTTTATATTTGCTAAAAATAATGTCATTGTTTCATGCTGCCCAAGGATCACCATCGTCCCAATGCACGTAATCCATTCCAGATTCAAGGTGAAGTTCAACTACATTCTGGAAGGGGTGCCCAAATACGGCCACAAAATCCATTCATACGGCGTGAGCGGGTCGCAGCAATGGAAATGGATTGGGACGAAATAAGTCCTTTGAAGACGCAGATTTTGTTGGAGTCGGCCAAAACCATCCTCAACAAGGTCGAGAGTCCAGACATACCCGGAAGCTACTCCTTGAATCCTTACCAAGGATGCGAGCATGGATGTGTTTATTGCTATGCCCGCCCCACGCACACTTATTGGGGCTTTGATTCGGGATTGGACTTCGAATCCAAAATCATCGCCAAAACAAACGCGGTCGAATTGTTGGAGGCCACCATGCAAAAGCCCGGATGGAAGCCCGGGGTTGTTTTGTTGTCTGGCAATACCGACTGTTACCAGCCCATCGAGCGCCGCTTGCAAATCACTTCAGGGATTCTCAAAACGTTGTGGGCCTATCGTGTCCCGGTCATGCTCATCACCAAAAACGCCCTGATTTTGCGGGATCTGCAAGTCCTGCAGGAGATGGCTAAAATGGGTTTGGTCCAAGTGGCCATATCGCTTACCTCCGGATCTGACAATTTGCGCAGGGCACTGGAGCCTAGAAGCAGCAGCCTTCCATCACGGCTGGCCACCATCTCCCGTTTGTCTGAGGCTGGAATTCCGGTAAAAGCCATGGTGGCACCAGTGATTCCTTCCCTCAATTCCGAAGAGTTGCCAGAAATCCTTCAATTGGCATCAGAGGCCGGAGCCTTGGGAGCAGGTTACACCATGCTGAGGTTGCCCGGTCAGGTTTCGGAGGTGTTTGCCCATTGGCTGCGGCTTCATTTTCCCGACCGTGCCGAAAAAGTTCTGTCCTTGACCAAATCGACCCAAGGTGAAACGATGAGCTCTTCCGCTTTCGGTGAACGCATGCGCGGGAAAGGACCATACGCCGATTCGGTTGCACGTCTTTTCCAAATGGCACACCGTCGTTTTTTCCCTATTTCCGGTTTACCACCTCTGGTGACTCATCTTTTCCAAATTCCGCAAAAAGGCGGACAATTGAGTCTATTTTGACGCGTCAGCCTTGAATGGATTTGCGTAAATTCGCCGCCATGTCGAAAGCAATTCTGGCTTGCATTTTGTTTTTGTGTTGCTCCTCTGTCCTGGCACAGAGGTTTGCTTTGTCCGGAACCGTGAGGGATTCCGAATCCGGAGAGATCCTGATCGGAGCCACCGTGAGTGTACCCTCCACCAAATCAGGTGTTTATACCAACGAATATGGTTTTTTTACCGTTTATCTGCCTGCAGACAGCACGGTGGTGAGGTTCTCATTCACCGGATATGATGCCGTGGAGCGAAAGTTTGATTTGACGAAAAACCAAAAGGTGGAAATCGAACTCAAGCCCACCAACAAAACTTTGGATGCTGTGGTGATAGAATCCAACTCTTTGGCCGACAAGCTGAACAGCACGCAAATGAGTATGGATCAGGTTTCCGCTATGGAAGCCAAGAAAATTCCTGCTTTGTTTGGGGAGGTCGATATCATCAAGACCCTGCAGCTCAAACCGGGAGTCAAGAATGGTGGTGAGGGCACTTCGGGCATCTATGTACGCGGAGGAGGTCCGGATCAAAATCTGTTCTTGTTGGACGAGGCCACGGTGTACAACCCAAGCCACCTCTTCGGGCTTTTTTCGACCTTCAACGGGGATGCCGTATCGGATGTGAAATTGTTCAAAGGCGGCTTTCCAGCTGAATATGGTGGGAAACTGTCCTCTGTCATCGACGTTAGGACCAAAGAAGCAAACCGGAAAAAACTATCTGCTTCTGGTGGCCTTGGTCTGATTTCCTCGAGGCTCATGGTGGAGGCGCCCATCGTGAAAGACAAGGCCTCTTTCTTCATTGGAGCGAGGCGCACCTATGCCGATGTCATCACACGCCAAGTCAATTATTTCCAGCGGGACAATCCTGAATTCAACAAAATACCGGACTATTATTTCTATGACCTCAACAGCAAGGTGAGTCTGACATTGAGCGACAAGGATCAGGTTTTCATTTCGGGGTATTATGGTCGGGATATTTTCAAATTCACGGACGACGATTTTCAATTCAATCTGTTTTGGGGCAATGATGCGCTTTCGGCTCAGTGGTCCCATGTTTTCAATCCCACCTTGTTTCTGAAAACCGTGGCAACCACCTCGGGTTACAGCTATACCTTCGATAACAAGTTTGCCCAATTCAACTTCAAGCTCACATCTGGAATTCGCGACTACAACGGCAAGACCGAACTGACTTGGCTTCCGTCCGATCGGCACACTTTCAAGGTAGGGGCTGCCTACACCTACCATACCTTTGACGTAGGTCGTTTCAATGCTTCCAGCGAAGATGGCACTGTGAATTTCGAGTCCGGGCAGAATTACTACGGGACAGAATTGGGAGCCTATTTGAACGAAGAATTCAAGATTCATCCACGATTGACTCTGAATGGTGGCGTTCGTTGGAGTGGCTTTGAGAGCAAAGGGAAGTTTTATCAGGGTCTAGAGCCCCGAGCCTCGTTGAATTTCAGTGCAAGCTCCAAGGTTTCCTTCAAGGCTGCCTACACGCGGATGTTCCAATACATCCATTTGATTTCCAATTCAGGCGCCACCCTCCCCACCGATATTTGGTATCCATCCAACCCGGTTGTTCAGCCGCAACGTTCCGACCAAGTGGCGGTTGGTGTCAGCATCATGTTGGGGGAACAGTTTTTGTTGACCGAGGAAGTCTATTACAAATGGCTCGACCGACAAGTCGATTTCCGGGATGGTGCCCAAATATTTTTCAATCCCAACCTGGACGAGGAATTCGTCTTTGGAAAGGGGTGGGGATACGGCAACGAATTGTACATAGAAAAGAAACGCGGGCCCGGCAATGGTCTTTGGGACAAGCTCACCGGTTGGGTGGGGTATACCTTGTCTTGGTCCTACAGGCAATTTCCAGACATCAATTATGGCAATCGTTTTTTCCCTCGCTACGATCGCCGACATGACGTAAGCGTGGTCCTGATTCAGGAAATCAGCAAGCGATGGAATTTGACCGCAACTTGGGTTTATGGGACGGGTCAGGCGATTTCCATGCCTGAGGCCTGGTACCTTCAAACGAATTCGGTTCCTGGTATCAATCCCTACATCATCCCGGTTTACACCGAGCGGAACGGGTTCAGGATGCCGGCCAACCACCGTATGGATTTGGGTCTGGTTTACACATTTTTCCCCAAATGGGGAGAATCAGACCTGACGTTGAGTATTTACAACGCCTATTCACGCCGCAATCCGTTCTTCATTTATTTCGACATCCAGGAAGATGACCTTGGAATACCTCAACAGGTTGAGGCTAAGCAAGTTTCCTTGTTCCCCATCATTCCTTCCGTAACCTGGAATTTCAAATTCTAATGAAAATGAAATCGATTCAACTGGTCATATTGTCATTGTCCTTGGGCCTGTTGGGCTGCCTTCCGGAAAAGGTCGTGGAAATTGAAATCCCCCCCCATGAGCGTCAGTTGGTGGTGGAATGTTACCTTGAGCCGGGGAAACCATTCAGGTTGATGCTGACAGAAAGCGTGGGTTTTTTCGATGCCCCAGATACGCCATTTGTCGATGGTGCATTGGTTGTGGTTTCCCACGGAGGCATTCACGACACCCTCTCCAATGTTCCGGCCTTCGACTTTCAGGACCTGAAGTTTTACAATTACAGCTCTAGTTCCATAGTTCCAGCCGATTATGACAGTGATTTTACTTTGTTTGTGCGCGATCGTTTGGGCAGGGAGCTCAGGGGGACTACGAAGTTGCTGCGGCCAATCGAATTCAGTGATCTGTTCCACACGTTCAATGAGGACACCATGGCTGCTGTGACTGCCCAGTGGTTGGATGAACCCGGAGTCAAGAATTATTATCGTTTTACGCTCCATAAGGACTCTTTGGTGGTCTCAGAAGAAAGCAAGAAGGGTTTGAGGATTGAGTTTACTTTGGATGACCGAATCGGGGATGGGCAGGAATTCACCGTTTCCACCTTTTTCGATTTCAAACCTGGAGCATCGCTGATTTGCACGGTTTACCGGCTCACTGAGGAGGCTTGGAGGTATTTTGAAACAGCCTCATTGAGTGCTGACGCCAATGGCAATCCTTTCGCCAATCCGGTCACTATATACTCAACGGTAGAAGGCGGATTCGGGGTGTTCACCGGCTTGAATTACTTCCGTGATACCTTAGAAATTCCCTGAAAATGGCTGAATCCTACATTCTCCTGGCCAAGACCTATGCCGGACTTGAAGACACCTTAGCGTCTGAAATAGAAGCACTGGGAGGCAAAAACATTCGTGTCCTCAACAAAGGCGTGCGCTTTGAAGGAGGGATGTCCATGGTGATGGAAGCCAACCTCAGATTGAGATCTGCCACGCGGGTACTTCGGTTTTGGCAAGAGTTCGAGGCCAAAAACGACCCAACTTTTTTTGAAGGAATCAAGGAGGTGGATTGGTCGTCCCGGCTGGGAATGAAAGACAGTTTCGCCTTGGATATGATTCTGACCTCTGATTATTTCGAACGTGCGAATGACCTTACCCTGCACGCGACCAAAGCGATTGCGGAGCAGGTAAGACGTAA
>Ga0068872_10003298_pt1 | contig 12365 bp, 10 predicted proteins | sample NOAtaG_7_FD_66441 | JGI IMG/M metagenome (GOLD analysis project Ga0068872, IMG submission 66441) | Freshwater lake microbial communities from Lake Erie, under a cyanobacterial bloom - NOAA_Erie_Diel1S_2200h metaG | ecosystem: Environmental > Aquatic > Freshwater > Lake | place: USA: Ohio, Lake...
GAACAAGTAAATCGGACGAATCGCTTTCCCGATCCGATGTTCGAACGCGGTGGATGATGCAACCCGAGCACTGGAATGTTCTCACAACTCTCTGCCGGCGACCAGGGATGTTCGTTGCTCCTTCGACCTTCGATGCAGTCCTGCATTTCATCGAAGGCTATCATCATGCTACTGGATGTCTAAGCGGATTTCGTGAGTGGTTGGTGACGCAAGGCGAGGACGGAAACAATTTCGCGTGGGCGGGATTGGTGCGCCATCGTCTGCGGCTTGCTGGAGACGCGAGCGATGAGGCTTGGAAGATCGAGCGGCTTGGAGAATGGCTGCACCAGTTTCATACTTACGTCGAAGGTTTTCCTTCATCGCGGGACGCGATGCTCAGGATCTATGTCGACTACCATGCGTGGCTGATCAAAAAACCATGGTACCAGCCCGGTCTACCCAGCTAGGTGTCGGCGTAGGGTGACGAGAGTATCCATGAGAGCGTTGGCGAAAGAGTCCTGACGTAAGGCGGAAAAATTGGTTTTGCCCCGTCGCGAATCATGGTCGCTGCGTCCCTACCCCAAGAGGCTCTAAGCTTCGTAGCGGCTTTTCCGATTGCCAACTGGAATCCACTGCCGGTGCGATCCAACGTCGGCCACTCCTCCCCGCCAGTTTGCGCAGACCGACTTTTCAAATGACGATTGCCGCAGACCCAGTGCGATCTGAAAGTCCTCTCCCTCTTTCAGACCTCGCTCGATCTGCGGCAATCGCACGCATGTGTTCGGTTGTATTGAGTCTCTTTTCGGGGTTGCCTCCTTTCGTCTTCAAGCCTTTGCAATTCATCTAGATGCATTGCTCGTGCCAAAGCGACAGAAAGCCAACGCGAAAACCTGCAGCGACAAGAGGCGGTCGATTCCAGCGCCCGAATTCGAATGCTAGCGGTGCGAGATCTTCCCATAGGGGCTTGGTCTTTTTTCCAAGGCGTGAGTCATTGGTTTCTTGCGACGGTTTGATTCGGGGGTGATTGCAACGTTATTGGGCATGCAGGCGAGGGGGTGTGCTGCAATTGCGGGCATTGCCAGGGTGTTTTTTGCCTGGGGGATCGGCGTTATGTTGATTTCTTGGGATGCATTGTTGGTTTGGGGGGGAGTGATGAGCGAATTTGAGCATATTCGTCATAAGCCGGCGGATGCGTTGCCGCAGCCCAGGGAGATCGTCTTGGTCGTGGCACCGTTGCGGAGCAACGTGAATCTCAGTCGCATTGCGAGATTGGCCGGATGTGCGGGGATTTCGCGGCTCTATCAGTGTGGGCCTGGGAAGATCGACCGCGAGATTGCTCGAGATTCACTCGAGGTGCTTCAGGTGGTTCAGCGTCGGACGATCGAACCGGTGTTGGAAGAGTTGCATCGGGAGGGTTATTGGCGAGTCGGTTTGGAGCAAGCGACTGGGGCGAAGTGTCTATTTGATTATCCATTTCCCGAGAAAGTCGCGTTGGTGATCGGCAACGAGCGATTGGGGATCGAGGCGGGGGCGCTCCGTTTGTTGGATGACGTGGTCGAGATTCCTGTCTACGGAAAGCCGCTAAGCTATAATGTAGCCACGGCTACAACGATGGCGGTCTATGAGTACATGCGGCAGCATCGGTAGAACGCAAGATCGGCTTCTTCATCGGAGAGTGGGCGTTCTTTTCTGGACGGTACTTCGCGGGTGACGGCGGTATGGCTGGCGGTGTCGGATCCTGGGGCCGCTCAGTCCGCGTGGGATCGGGACCCGGCTTGCGGTTCTCTGGAGGCCTGGGGGTAGGGATGGATCTTGGGCAGGAAGGGGCGACCGGGGCCATGGCATGTGATCGCCGCGTCTTCATGGGGGCTGGAGTTTCCCTGCTCCTTGGTGGGTGTCGATCACAGGAGTCGATGGAAACGTCGACTCCTGCGATCGTGGCGACGGTGGGCATGGTGACGGACATTGCTCGAGCGATTGCCGGCCCTGGGTGTGCTGTTTCGGGGTTGATCGGATCTGGGATTGATCCCCACCTCTATCGTCCGACGCGCGACGATGCCATCCGTGTGCTGAAGGCCAGACTGGTTTTTTATGTCGGTTTGCATCTAGAGGGGCGGATGCAGCAATTGCTGGAGCGATCTGGGGTGGCGGGGGAGCCCTTTGCGATTGGGGAAGCCTTGCCAAAGGATCGGCTGAGGCTTGCGGAGGGATCGGAGGCGCCGGATCCGCATGTCTGGATGGATCTATCGCTATGGATCCTGGCGGGGGACGCGATGCTCCAAGCGATTGTCGAGCGAATGGGGGAGTGGGTTGAAGGCGCCACCGAGAGATGGGGGCGATTGCGGGAGCAGTTGGAGCGGTTGGACCGCTTCGCGATGGAATGTTTTTCAACGATCCCAGAGCCTCATCGTTGGTTGGTTACCTCCCACGATGCCTTTGGCTATCTGGGGGCTAGATATGGCCTTCATGTCGAGGGGATTCAGGGATTGAGCACCGACTCGGAGGCAGGCTTACGGCGCATTCGCGGCTTGGTCCGGGAGGTAGTGGAGCGGCGGTTGCCGGCGGTATTTGTCGAGACGAGTGTTTCGAGCGATGGGATGGAGGCGGTGTTGCAGGGGGCGGCCAGCGCTGGTCATCGAGTTCAATTGGGAGGATCGCTCTTTTCGGATGCCATGGGGCCGGAGGGAACGTATGAAGGAACTTACGTAGGGATGTGGGATCACAACATTACGACGATCACCAGTGCTCTCGGGGGAAGGGTCCCCGAGGGCGGGTTCCGGGGGTGGAGCGGCGATGGCAGTTGAGGTGGACCAAGAAGTCAGTCGGCTAGACCCGAGCATTCCGTTGCAGATTCGCGATCTGACGGTGGCCTACCAGCAGCGTCCTGTGCTGTGGGAGGTCAATCTCGATCTGCCGGCTGGGTCTCTGGTGGGTCTGGTGGGGCCCAACGGCGCTGGCAAGAGCACCTTGTTGCGCGCGATCCTTGGGCTGGTTGAGCCGATATCGGGGGAGGTTCGAGTTTTTGGAAAGACGTTGGCCGAGCAGCGGGGGCGCGTCGCCTATGTGCCTCAGAGGGAGTCGGTCGACTGGGACTTCCCCACCTCAGTGCTCGATCTGGTCCTGATGGGTACCTATGGAAAACTAGGGTGGTTTCGTCGGCCGGGAGCCACTGAGCGGGCTCGGGCGATGGAGGCACTACGGGCGGTGGAGATGGATGCCTATGCCGATCGACAGATCGGGCGACTTTCCGGTGGACAGCAGCAACGCGCGTTTCTTGCGCGAGCCTTGGTGCAGCAGAGCGACCTTTATTTGATGGATGAACCCTTTGCGGCAGTCGACGCGGCGACGGAGATGGCGATCATGCAATTGCTCCGTTCCCTCCGATCTCAGGGCAAGACCGTGGTGGTGGTCCACCATGACCTGCACACGGCACCCGACTATTTTGATCGAGTTGTCCTTCTCAACATGCGCGTGGTCGCTTACGGCAAGGTGGAGCAAGTGTTTCAGAAGGAGAATCTTCAAAAGACCTACGGCGGGAGGTTGACGGTGCTGGACGAATTATCCGAGGCGATGCGTCGGCGGGGAGTGGGGCCGTGACGGGTTGGTTGGATTACAACACCTGGTGGGTTCTCTTTGGTACCAGCCTGCTAGGGGCCGCCTGTGGGGCGGTGGGCGTCTTTCTGCTGTTGCGCCGACGGGCTCTGGTTGCTGATGTAATCAGCCATGCGACGTTGCCTGGAATCGCGGTTGCCTTCTGGCTGCTGTGGGCCAGTGGTCGGTCTGGAAAGTCGTTGCCTTGGTTGCTGCTGGGGGCCGCCTGTAGTGCCGGTCTCGGGGCTTTAGGGCTGCTGCTGCTCCGCAATCGCACCCGACTGAGGGAGGATGCCGCGATGGGGGTGGTGCTTACCGGATGGTTTGCCATCGGGACCGTCCTTCTGCGTTGGGTGCAGGGGCTGGGTGGGGATGCAGCAGGGCTGGAGGGCTTTCTCTTTGGTAAGACAGCGACACTGGTCGCCGAAGACGGGCGCTGGATCGCGCTGGCTTCGCTTCTTTCGGTCGGACTGGTGCTATTGCTGAAGCGACCGATCGGCCTGATCTGTTTCGATCCTGCCTTTGCGACATCGCTGGGCTGGTCGGTCTGGTGGTTGGATTTTGGATTGATGATGGCGGCCATTTCCCTGATCATCGTCGGCCTTCAGGCGGTGGGCGCCATCCTCATGGTGGCGTTACTGGTGATCCCGCCAGCAGCAGCCCGTTTCTGGACCACACGGCTCCATCGACTTCTCTTGATCGCGATGGGACTTGGTGGATTCAGCGGCATGGTGGGGGCGTGGATCAGCGATCAAGGAGACAAAATCCCATCGGGACCAGCGATCGTGCTGACTGGCGTCGCGTTTTTCTTGATCAGTCTGTTGTTCGGTACCCACGACGGGCTGGCGCGGCGATGGATAAGGCATCGAGCCCTGGAGTGGATGGTGCGGCGCGATCACTTTTTGCGGGACTTCTACGAGTACCTGGAGTCACGTGGCCAGGCGCCAACCATCGTCGGTCATGCCCGCTCCGCCGAAGTCCCCGGTGCTGCAGCCCTGCAATGGACACGAGGCATGGCCAACCATCGAACACTCTTTTCCCGCCTGCATCGCGAAGGGTTGGTGATCGGGGAGCCCCACGGCAGCCTGTTCTTGACTGCAAAGGGGATCCAGCAGGCGATCATCGCCGTTCGCAAGCATCGGTTCGTAGAACATTACCTTCATCTGCTGCTAGACCTCCCCACTGAGGCGATCGATCGGGGGGCGGATGCCACCGAGCACTGGTTGGATGAAACGATGCTGGCGAGGCTGGAATCTCAGTTGGGGGTTTCCACCATGGAGGTGCCTGAAAGCCTGCACCCGATTGTGCCAGAGGATGAATCGGGGACGCCATCCAGCCAACCGGCGGGGAAGTTGGGAGGAAGGGATGGCTGAGCGAATGGGAGGGGGAGTTTGTTTCCCGTTGAGCACCCTTCCGTGGATCTGGGAATACGACGGCTGGGTGGTTCTTGCGGGCGCGCTGTTCGCGATCGCTGCTGCGCTTCCTGGGACCTTTTTGGTGCTGCGTCGGATGAGTCTAGCCGCCGATGCGATCAGCCACGCAGTGCTGCCGGGGATCGTTCTGGCTTACTGGTGGAGTGGTGGACGACAGGCGATCGCCATGCTGCTGGGGGCGGCGTGCTTGGGGTTGGCGACCATCTGGCTGACCGACCGAGCTAGGTCATTGGGTAAAGTCGATGAGGGTGCTGCCACCGGAACCGTTTTCACCGGCCTTTTTGCAGCCGGTCTGATCCTCATGGTCCAGCTGGCCGACTCGGTCGACCTGGATCCCGGCTGCTTGCTCTTCGGCGACCTGGAGATGGTGCCCATCGATGCAGGAAGCAGTGGATGGCGTCGAGTGCCGACGGCGATATGGATCGCGGCGGCATTGCTGGTTGCCAACCTCTCCTGGATTGTACTTTTCTGGAAAGAACTGAAAGTCAGCAGCTTTGACGAAGCGTACGCCGAAAGTCAGGGGCTGGCACCCGCTGTGGCGCAATACGCGCTGGCCACTTCGGTAGCGATTACGGCGGTGGCCAGTTTCCAGGCGGTAGGGAATCTGCTGGTGGTCGGCATGTTCATCATCCCGCCGGCTGCCGCCATGCTGCTCAGTCATCGCTTGCCATCTATTTTGCTGATCGCTGCCGGAGTGGCAGCGGTATCCGCCGCCGTAGGGCATTGGCTGGCGATCGAATTGCCCAGCAGATTGCAGCTTCCTGGAACTTCCACCGCCGGCATGATGGTGGTGGTCGCCTGCCTGATCCTGGCGGGTGCGATCCTTTTGAGTCCCATCGATGGCTGGCTGGCTAGGTGGCTTCGGACGGTGCGTCATCGTCGCAAAGTGGAGGAAGAAGACCTTCTGGCGCGAATCTATCGCCAGCAGGAGACCTCACGCCGCCGCCCGCAGCCCCACTCGACGCCAAGCCCCCATCCTTTATCGACACGAATTCTCAGGCGGTTGGAGCGACAAGGGTTGGTGGAACCCTTGCTTGATCCCCCTCAGTGGCAGTTGACCGCTTCCGGGATGGCGCGAGCGAAGGAGCTGGTGCGCAGCCATCGCCTCTGGGAAACCTTTCTCGATACCCATCCGGGAGTCTCCCCCGATCGGCTGCATGAGCGGGCCGAGGCGCTGGAGCACTTCACCGATCTGAAGATCCGCAGGAAATTGGAAGAGCAGACCGATGGTCGTGCTCGCGATCCCCATGGCAGTCCCATCCCTGAGGAACCAGGACCGGAACGGTGACAGATCGAAGGGGCGGTGACGGCATGCAATTGCAGACCCCGAAGCCTTCCTTTAATCTGTAGTCGGCGCGATCGTTCGCGGCCCTGGGGAGCACCGATCCGGTGGCGAACCATCCAGCCAGACGCCTCTCATGCCTTCAGCAAAGACAATACGATGGATACCAAGTTCTCAATCACCCCCGATCAATCGCAGTTGGACGCCCTTCAGCGCGATCTGTCCTTCTATCCCACGAAGAATCCAACCCCCAAACGGCTTTCGGCCGGTCAGGTGGATCACTACAACCAACGTGGCTTTGTGGCGCCGTTGAAGGTCTATGAGCCGGAGCAGATCCATCAGATACGAGCCTACTTTGATGATCTCTTGGCGCGGGTGGTCGCAGCCGGCGGCAACAGCTACTCGATCAGTTCGGCACACCTTGCCTATGGGCCGGTTCACGACATCCTGACCAACCCAACCATCGTCGACTACGCAGCGGACCTCCTGGGGGAGAACGTCATCGCGTGGGGGTCGCACTTTTTCTGCAAGATGCCTGGGGATGGCAAAGGGGTGGCGTGGCATCAGGATGCCAGCTATTGGCCATTGACCCCTTCCAAAGCGCTGACGGTGTGGCTGGCCATCGATGACGCTGACCAGGAGAATGGCTGCATGCGGTTTGTCGCCGGCAGCCACCATGTGGGGCATCTGACTTACAGGCCAAGCACGGCTGCAGATCACAACGTGCTCAATCAGACGATCGACAACGCCGAACAGTATGGCGAGGTCGTCTGGAATCCCGTTCCTGCCGGTTGGTGTTCCATCCACAGCGATCTGCTGCTTCATGGATCCGATCCGAATCTGTCCAACCGGCGCCGCTGCGCACTGACACTGCGATACTGCAGTGCCGATGTAAGAGCTTCGCTGGAATGGAACCAGAAGGGAGTTTACGTCCGAGGCAGCGATCCAACAGGACACTGGGCGAACCAGCCACGGCCTATTGGATCGTGACCGGCTAGCTGGCGGGAACGAGCCAAAAAAGCGATGCATCAAACGAACACGCGGATGAGTTGCCTCATCCGCGTGATGTGTTTTTCGGTGTCAGGATCAAGTCGAGTTATCGGTTGATCGCGAAGCCGAAGGTGAACCCTGGCATCACCAATTCTTGGTCGTTCAGGTTGGGGTTCTGACCGCTGATCAGCGTCGCACCTCGCCAGATACCTCGGCCGTAGTAGAGGAGGTTGAATCCCATCCTCAGTTCGATCGCTCGCGTCACCTGGTATGCCGATTCGGCTCGCCAATCCAGACCGATCACAAATTCCTGATTCTTTCGACCTGCGAAGCTGGTTCCCGCCTGGCTGACAGGGAGGATCGGGTCGTCGCCGACTCCAGGAGGAATCCCGTCGTAGATAGTCTGGAACTGACGGAAGGCGCTGTGCTGACTCTGCCAGTTGGCACCAAGGAATCCCTTGAAGTCGGTGGAGAGAGTCCAGCGACTGTAGTATTTGTAGTAGCGGAATCCAACCTGGGGCGCCAGCATGCGGTTGCTGGTTTCGACGATCTCACTGGTCAGCAACTCCGCCGACGAGTCGACCGCGAAGTCGAGGTCGGTATCGACTGGGAAGGTCGTGTAGTTGTCATTGCGGGCCAAGTCGGTGAAGTCCGACAACCGCACACCCACCATCGGCTCGACGATGCCACCAAGCCGCGTCGGCTCACGCCGCCAAGTCTTGTTGATTTCCAGGTGAGAGAACTTCCCGGCATTCAAGCTGTCCCGTAGCCGGTAAAATCGCTCCCCGTAGCCGACGTCGTTCCGCCAGTCCAGCGGGATGAAGTCTTCGTTGTCGGCATTGTCGTCTTCGTTGTAGATGTTCAGGCGAGATACCAACGTCTCGTTGTAGACATTGGGTCCCGAGATGTGGAAGGCGGAAAAATTCCAGCCGTCGTCTTCATTGTTCATGAAGCCCGCGTCCCAGCGGTTACCCCACGTGAAGTCGACTCGACCTGCCTGATCCTCTTGTTCGGATCTGGCGAAGCCCTGCCGCATCCGATCGTAGGTGACGTACCAGCCGTGTCGAGCACGCTGGCGAGCCGTCAACTCTTCAAAGTCCAGGATGTGGACAGGTGCGAACCACTGCCAGTTCGGATCGAACTCCATCGGCTCAGCGAAGGGATGGTACGACTGGGCAAAACTCCATGAGCCACTCACGGAAGCCACAGCGAAACAGAGCAGTCGCATCGTGCGTTTGAAGACCGTCATGATTCCCTTTCACCTTTGCAGCAAGGCTAGCTCAATGGCGACCTGCCGACGGTAGCCGGCAACCGGCCGAGCGCATCCCTCCGGTTATGCTGGTAGTATCGGAAGGTGGGCCGATCAAGTTGAGTCGGTTTAGGTAAACCTTGCCGAAAAATGGGGTTTCCTCGGTAAATCCCAAGGGGAGGGCGGACCTGGGCAGCCAAAAAACAGGCCGATTTCGCATCGGGAGCGGTGTGGGAGGGGTGAGCTGACTCGTGGTGGCACAGCTGATGGTGTTCCACACAGGCAGTGCAGCGGCCTGGCGGCCTCGCTACCATTTGCCCTGAATGGCCCGAAGAATTCTCATCCCTCAAGGGTGTTCCATCTGGGACGATTCTGCCGTCGATGGAGAACGGGTTGGTCGTTTTTCCTTTCGCTTCCCAAAAAGAACCCTATACGTGTTGAAGGTGCCTTGCAAAACTTGCGTCGACCAAAAAGTCGAACGGGCTTTGGCCCGAGGAAGAAGGGTCGCACGGCCGGGGAGAACTGCTGGCCGCCCTAGGGGGCCGCGGATGCGGGTTGCCTGCGAGCTGCCTTGAGGGGCCTGCGAAAAACTCTACCTGACTTTGGGATCGCGAGGAGGCGATCACAAGAGCCAATGCAAAGGGCTGAGGGGCTAGCCGCCCAGAGCATGGCTTGGAGCACACCGAATCGGACGTTGGTCATAAGGATCATCGTCCCCATGCCGTTAGCGTTGCTGGAGAGCTATTGGATGCGGATCCTGTATTTCGATCATGCGACAGCCACTCCCATGGCGGGCAGTGTGCGAGACGCGATGCAGACCTTCTTTTCCGAACAGTTTGCTTCGCCCGCAGCAAATCATGCCCAGGGTCGCGTTGCGGCCGAAGCGGTGGAAGATGTGCGAGGCATTGTGGCAGGAATGCTCGGCAGTTCCAGCACCGAAGTGGTGCTAACTGCCGGCTGGATGGAAAGCTGCAACCTGGGGATTTTGGGAGCGGCGCGAGCCACATTGCGGGAGAAGCCCGTCGCGACGCCCCATGCGATCACGACGCGACTAGAGGCGGCACCGGTGGCCGGGGCGATCGATCGCTTGGAGCAGGAAGGTTGGGCAGTGACGCGGTTGGCGTGTGATCGCCGGGGAATTGTCGGAGCGGACGCTGTGCAAGCCGCCGTTCGACCCTCCACGCGACTGGTTTCCGTGTGCCACGCCAGCTGGGAAACAGGAATCATTCAACCCATTCGACAGATCGCCAGCGTCTGTGCCAATCGTGGGATTCGGTTTCACTGCGATGCCAGCCAAAGCATCGGTAAAATCACTGTCCAGTCCGATGCGCTGGGGGTCGATCTGCTCAGTTTCGGAGGACATACCCTCCATGGTCCCAAAGGAGCAGGCGTCTTGTATGTCCGCCATGGCGTGGCGTTGGAGCCATTGCTGTTTTCTCAGGAAGGGGATTCTCCCTATCGTCCAGCGATGGACGATGTCGCTTCGGTAGTGGGCCTGGGGCAGGCCATTCGATTGGCTAGCGATGGGATGGTCCGTTCGCAGCAACTCCTGGAATCACTTGGAAATCGGCTGGTCGAGGGGTTGCGTCAGCAGTTGGGAGACCGCTTTCGCTTGGTTGGAGAACAGCAGGATCGTCTGCCTCATCTTTTTGCCATCGGTCTCCGCGGAGTCCCGATGCAAAAGCTCTTTGAACGGTTTGTGGAATTGCAGGCGAGGCCTTTAGGAAGCCAGCAGGCTATCGACGATGCGGCCGGTATCTCCCCTGCCCTCGAAGGGATGGGGTGGTCCCCAAAGGAAGCTGCCTGCTGCTTGCGCATCGCCCTGGCATGGACCTCCACGCCCGAGGAAATCGATCGGCTGATCAATGGGCTGGCGGAGGCTAGCGATGCATGGTCGGTCGCTGATTGATCGGTGCAGAATCCTTTTTCCGCCAAGCCTTCAGCCGCTTGGATCCCGCGAAAGCATTAGGTCTGATAGCCCCGCTTGTTCGTAACTCGCGAAATGAGGAGTTGCTGGACGATTCCCAAGCGGACTTCGCCTGTCACGGGGGTAAGGGGGAAACGACCGGCCTGATTCGTAGCGGAATGAGGCTGTCACTGTTCTGACCTCTGGTTTGCTCCGGACCGCGAGGGATTCGCAGCGTGCTGGATGCCATCCATCTCTGATCGCCACCAAAACCTTGGGAGGCTTTGCTAGCCCTCCCGCTGCGCCCGCGGAGTGATCGGGAAGCCAGCGGAGTGATTGGTAATCGAAGCGGATGGGTGCCCCGATGGTGTAGGAATCGACACAGCGGTTCTCGCTGGAACAGTCGCTAGCCACTCGTCTTTCGAGCGAAACCGGCCGCCTTTCAATTGCTCTGGAAGAGCTTTCGGGGATCTGCTACCGTCCGCCCGCCGATCCACCGTCGAATCATTCGAGTCGGGATGTCTTCGTGTGGGCGTGGCGAGCTTCAGGAGGGAGCGATAGCGATGGGATGGGTGGTCAGCCATCAAAAAGAACAACTCCCGTCTGCCGACGGCGGTCTTCCTAAACGGATCGCCTGGTGGCTGACGCTCCCTGTTCTCTTCTCCGGCTGTGCGGATGGTCCGCTCTACGGCCTCAAGAAAATGAATCCGCTGATCACCAAGCAGTGGAAAACCGACCAGGAATTGGGACCAACCTACGTCCAGCGTTTGGAAGAGATCGAGCGATTGCGAAGCCAGATTCGGTCGATGTCGCCTGACGAGCAGGAAGGATGGCTGGAGTCGATCGAACAGTTGGTGGGCAACGACCCAAGCCCCGAAATGCGTCGTCAGGCGGTCCTTGCATTGAAGGGACTGCCTCAGCAGCAAGCCGACGAGATTCTTGCAAATGCCTGCAAGGATGAATCGGAAAAGGTGCGGCTGGCGGCCTGTGAAGTGCTCTCGGTCCCTCCCAATCCAACTCGGCTATCCCTACTGGAAAAGCTCGCCAAACAAGACGAATCGATGGCCGTTCGCATCGCCGCCGTGGAGCGTTTCGGTGATTTCTCCAGCGACCAGGTGTTGGCGCCTCTGGAAGAAGCTCTTCGCGACAAATCGCCAGCCATCCAGTTTGCTGCAGTGCAAAGTCTTGCGCGGACCACGGGGCTCAAGATGTCGGCCAATGTCGCTCAGTGGCGCGACTATCTCGAACAAAATCGCGATGCGATCGCCAACTCCGGTGGCTCGGAAGAGTCATCCGAGACCCTGGCAGCTCAAGGGGAAAGGCCGGTGCGTTGAAGCTTCGCCTGATGAGCCAAACTGAAATTTATTTTGGGAATCAACAGAAAGCATCCAGCGACCGATAAAAACACCGCGATCCGACGAGGCAAGGACCCGGAAGTCAGGCATGGCGGTGCCTCGAGCTGGGGGAGCCACGGGGAAACCGAGGGAAGCTCCCCGCAATCGACATTCGCTTCAGATCAGGAAGAGACTCCACCTATGCCTTCGAATGGTCCCGCCACAGCCTTTCATGACCTTCGAGTTTCATCTTGGAGTCGATGCAGGTTGGCTTTGGGGAGTAGCCTGGCCTTCTGGTTTGCAGGACATGCCCAGCAGCACCTGATTGCCGAGGATCCACCGCAGGCAAAGGCCATCTACTGCGAATTGCCCGACGAAGGAGAAGCTCCGGCTCCCCTGTCGTTGGAGTGGCTTCAGGAGAAGCCTTCCGATACGGTTCGGGCACCGATCTGGGAGGTCTCCAAGCGAGGAGGAAGTGTGGTGAGGGGCCGTCGCGGGGGACCTGTCAACCCGCTGCGTTCCAGCGCCGATCCAGCTCTCGGGGGTGCCGATGCTGGCCCCGAACCGATTCCCGATTTGATCCCTCAAATGGAATCCCTCC
>Ga0068872_10003302_pt1 | contig 12361 bp, 13 predicted proteins | sample NOAtaG_7_FD_66441 | JGI IMG/M metagenome (GOLD analysis project Ga0068872, IMG submission 66441) | Freshwater lake microbial communities from Lake Erie, under a cyanobacterial bloom - NOAA_Erie_Diel1S_2200h metaG | ecosystem: Environmental > Aquatic > Freshwater > Lake | place: USA: Ohio, Lake...
CTGCGCCGCGGCCTGACTAGGTAACCGCTCCATGGCCCTGCTCCAGATCCTCGTCGCCCCCGATCCGCGCCTGAAGCTGAAGGCGAAGCCCGTCGCGGCGGTCGACGCGCGCGTCGCCAGGCTGATGGACGACATGCTCGAGACGATGTACGCCGCGCCCGGCATCGGCCTCGCCGCGCCGCAGGTCGGGGAATCGCTGCGCGTGATCGTGGTCGATGTCGGCAAGGGCGAGGAGGAGCGGGCCCCCCTGCGGATGGCGAACCCGGAGATCGCCTGGGCGTCGGAGGAGCGCATCTCCTTCGAGGAGGGCTGCCTGTCGCTGCCGGAGCAGTATGCCGACGTGACGCGGCCGAGGGCCGTGCGCGTGCGCTACCTCGACGAGACCGGCGCCGCGCGCGAGATCGAGGCCGAGGGCCTGCTCGCGGTCTGCATCCAGCACGAGATGGACCATCTCGAGGGCACGCTCTTCGTCGACCACCTCTCGGTCCTGCGGCGCGGGATGATCATGAAGCGCCTGCAGAAGGCGCGGAAGTCGAAGGCGGCCGGGCAGGCCGGCGACCAGCCGTCCTGACGATGCGCGTCGTCTTCATGGGCACGCCGGCCTTCGCCGCGACGGCGCTGGCGGCGATCGCCGATGCCGGGCACGAGGTCGCCTGCGCCTACAGCCAGCCGCCGCGTCCCGCGGGCCGCGGCCATCGCGAGACGCGCTCCGATGTCCACGAGCTCGCCGCCGCGCGCGGCATCCCCGTGCGCACGCCCGCGCGGCTGCGCGACCCGGCGGAGCACGCGGCCTTCGCCGCGCTCCAGGCCGACATCGCCGTGGTCGCGGCCTATGGCCTGATCCTGCCGCGACCCGTGCTGGACGCGCCGCGCCATGGCTGCATCAACATCCACGCCTCGCTGCTGCCGCGCTGGCGCGGCGCCGCGCCGATCCAGCGCGCGATCCTCGCGGGCGACCGCGAGACGGGCGTGTGCATCATGCGCATGGAGGAGGGCCTCGACACCGGCCCGGTGCTGCTGCGCGAGGCGGTCCCGATCGGCGAGGAGACGACGGCCGGCGCGCTGCACGACGCGCTCGCCGCGCTCGGCGCGCGCCTGGCCGTCGAGGCGCTGCGCGGCATCGCGGCCGGCGCGCTGCGCGCCGAGCCGCAGCCGGAGGAAGGCGTCACCTACGCCAGCAAGATCGCCAAGGACGAGGCGCGGCTCGCCTGGGCGCGGCCCGCCGCGGAACTCGCCCGCGCGGTGCGTGCCTTCAATCCGTTTCCCGGCGCCTTCTTCGAGCTTGGCGGGGAGCGCATCCGCGTGCTCGCCGCGCGCGCGGAGCCGGGGAGCGGAGAGCCTGGCACCGCCCTCGACGACGCGCTGCTGGTCGCCTGCGGCGAGGGCGCGCTGCGCGCGCTGGTCGTGCAGCGCGCGGGCCGCGCGGCGATGAAGGCGGCGGATTTCCTGCGCGGCCGCGCGGTGCCCGCGGGCACGCGGCTGTCCTGATGCCGCGCTACCGCCTGACGATCGAATACGACGGCGGCCCCTTCGTCGGCTGGCAGCGCCAGTCGGAGGGCGCCTCCGTCCAGGCGACGCTGGAGGCGGCGCTCGCCAGGTTCACGGGCGAGGCGCCGGAGACGGTCGCCGCGGGCCGCACCGACGCGGGCGTCCACGCGCTGGGGCAGGTCGTGCATCTCGACCTTGCCCGGGAATGGAAGCCCCAGAAGATCTGCGACGCGCTCAACTTCCATCTCCGTCCGGCGCCGGTCACGGCGCTCGCCGCGGAGGAGGTTCCCGCGGATTTCCACGCGCGGCTCTCCGCGACGCGCCGCAGCTACCTGTTCCGCATCCTCGATCGCCGCGCTCCGCCCGCGCTCGAGGCCGGGCGGGTCTGGCATGTCGGCCATCGACTGGACGCGGAGGCGATGCACGACGCCGCCCAGGCGCTGGTGGGCCACCACGACTTCACCTCGTTCCGCGCCACCGCCTGCCAGGCGCGCAGCCCGCTGAAGACGCTCGACGTCCTGCGCGTCCGGCGCGCGGGCGACGAGGTCCAGGTGGACGCCTCGGCGCGCTCGTTCCTGCACCACCAGGTGCGCAACCTGGTCGGCACGCTGGCGCTCGTGGGCGAGGGCAAGTGGAGCCGGCGCGACGTCGAGGCCGCGCTCGCGGCGCGCGCGCGCAGCGCCGCCGGGCCGACCGCCCCGCCGGAAGGGCTCTACCTCGTCGAGGTCGGCTACTGATCAGGCCGCGCCGGGCGGCAGGGGCCAGGCGTCCTCGAGCGACACCACGGTGCGGAAGATCGACAGGCCCAGCGCGAACTCCACCACCGCGAGGCCGATCGCCGCGGGCCACGAGATGTCGAGCGCGGTCCGGATGGCGAAGGCGAGCCAGGCGACGAGCGCCGCGCGCAGCCCGATCTCGAGGATCGCGTCGAGCGCCGCGGGCAGGATGTCCGAGAGCGTCAGGGGCGCGACGACGAGCAGGACCAGGACCTGGGCGAGGCTCGTCCAGTTGTAGGCGGCGACGAGGGCCGGATAGCGCTCCTCGCGCTCGGCCACGCGCGCGGCGACATGGGCGAGCACGGGGAAGGCCGTCCAGCCGACCACGTAGGCGATGGCCTCGACCAGCGCGACGTCGAGCGCGTCGGCGCGCGGCGGGAAGAGCGACAGCCGCGTCGCCACCAGCGGCAGCGCCGCGGGCAGTGCGACCGCGGCCGCCCAGAAGGAGCGCAGCGCGCCTTCGCGGCTGGTGTCCATCAGGCGCAGGCCGTCGGGCCTGCGCCGCGCGAGGAGCCAGGCGCCGTAGAGGCCGGAGGCGACCTCGGCGAGGCGGATCATGCGCCGGGCGCGAAGAAGCGGGCGAGGATCGCCTCGTAGATGCGCGACAGGGCAATGATGTCGGCCACCGGCGCGCGCTCGTCGATCTTGTGCATGGAGCGCCCGACGAGGCCGAAGTCGATCACCGGCGCGTGGCGGGTGATGAAGCGTGCGTCGGACGTGCCGCCCGTCGTGCTCAGCGCCGGCCTGCGGCCCGTGACCTCCTCCACCGCCTCGACGAGGATCCCGCTCAGCCGTCCCTCCGGCGTCAGGAAGGACTCGCCGGACACCTCGATCGCCAGCGCGTAGCGCCCGCCGACGGCGTCGAGCGTCCGGCGGATCCAGGCCTCGAGCGTGCGCGAGCTGTGCATGTCGTTGAAACGGATGTTGAAGCGCGCCCGCGCGCGGGCCGGGATCACGTTCGTCGTGGCGTTGCCGACGTCGATCGTCGTGACCTGCAGGCTCGAGGGCTGGAACGCCGCGTTGCCGGCGTCGATGGGCTCCGCGGTCAGCGCCGCCAGCATGCGCAGCAGCGCGTGGATCGGATTGTCGGCGAGGTGCGGGTAGCCGACATGGCCCTGCACGCCGGTCACCTCGATGGTGACGTTCATGCTGCCGCGGCGGCCGATCTTGGCCATGTCGCCGAGCACGCTCTCGCTGGTCGGCTCGCCCACGATGCAGGCGTCGAAGCCCTCGCCGCGGCCCGCGAGCAGGTCGAGCATCTTGCGCGTGCCGTTGATCGACGGGCCTTCCTCGTCGCCGGTGATGAGCAGGCTGATCGAGCCGCCGAAGCCCTCGCCGCGCGCGGCGAGGAAGCGATGCGCCGCGGCGACGAAGGCCGCGATCGCGCCCTTCATGTCCGCGGCGCCGCGGCCGTAGAGCGTGCCGTTGTGGACCTCGCCCGCGAAGGGCGCGATCGACCAGCCGTTGAGGTCGCCGACCGGCACGACGTCGCTGTGGCCCGCGAAGCAGAAATGCGGGCCGCCCGTGCCGATGCGGGCGTAGAGGTTGTCGACGTCGGGCGTGCCGGGCTCCGAGAACGGCATGCGCTCGCAGCGGAAGCCGAGCGGGCCGAGCGCGGCCTCGAGCACGCCCAGCACGCCCTCGTCCTTCGGGGTCACCGAGGGGCGGCGGATCAGGGCCTGCGCGAGGCCGACGGGATCGATCTCCGCCATCGCCGCCCGGCCGGTCATCCGCGCAGGAGCTCGTTGATCGAGGTCTTGGAGCGGGTCTTCTCGTCGACGCGCTTCACGATCACCGCGCAATAGGTGCTGGGGCCGGGCGTGCCGTCGGCCATCGGCTTGCCGGGCAGCGCGCCGGGGACGACGACGGAGTAGGCGGGCACGCGGCCCATGAACACCTCGCCGGTATGGCGGTCGACGATCTTGGTCGACGCGCCGATGAAGACGCCCATCGACAGGACCGAGCCCGTCTCGACGATCACGCCCTCGGCGACCTCGCTGCGCGCGCCGACGAAGCAGTTGTCCTCGATGCGCACGGGATCCGCCTGCAGGGGCTCGAGCACGCCGCCGATGCCGGCGCCGCCGGAGATGTGGCAGTTCTTCCCGATCTGGGCGCAGGAGCCGACCGTCGCCCAGGTGTCGATCATCGTGCCGCTGTCGACATAGGCGCCGACATTGACGAAGGACGGCATCAGCACGACGCCCGGGGCGATGAAGGCGGAGCGGCGCACGACGCAGTTCGGCACCGCGCGGAAGCCGGCGGCGCGGAAGGCGTTGTCGCCCCAGCCCTCGAACTTCGACGGGACCTTGTCGTACCAGGTCGAGCCGCCCGGGCCGCCCGGCATGGGCGCCGAGTCGTTCAGGCGGAAGGACAGCAGCACCGCCTTCTTGAGCCACTGGTTGACGGTCCAGCCGCCCGCGCCCTTCTCCGCGACGCGGGCCTTGCCGGCGTCGAGCGCGGCCAGGGCGGCATCCACCGCCTCGCGCACGGTCCCGGTCGTCCCGGCGTTGACCGTGTCGCGCTTTTCCCAAGCATTCTCGATGGTTGCCTGCAGCGTGGCGAGTTCCATGGCTGTTCCCGTTCGGTTGGACAAGGCGCGCGAAGATGGGCGGGAACGCGCCCCCAGTCAACGCGCCCGCCCCGTCGGCCAGCCCCGCCGCGTTCACGGGGAATTAACCTGACTTACCGAAAATCTGCTGTGCAGTCCTTCCCATCGCCAGCGTCCCGCCCCATGCCCACCGCCATGCCCGCGAAGCGCCGCCGCTCCACGCTTCCCTCGCGCGCCATCCAGGCGATGGCGCAGCCGCGCTTCGCGGAGCTGTGCCGGCGCTATCCCGGGCCGGCCGCCTTCGTCGATGGCGCCGGCCACGTGCTCGACATGAACGACGCGGCGCCGCCGATGCTGGACGCGGTCGATGCGCGGCCCGGCGGCCTCAAGGGCCTCGTGACCGCGATCGGCGGCTTCTCGCGCTTCGACTCTCTCGACGTCGGCACGCCGACCCCGCGGCGCCTCGACATCGCCTTCGTGCCGATGGCCGAGGGCGTTCTGCTGCTCGGACGCGACCGGTCGCTGACCGACAACCTCAACGAGGCGCTGGCCGAATCGCGCTCGCGCTACAAGGACCTGGTCGACATCTCGAGCGACTTCGCGTGGGAGGTCGACGCGGCCGGCATCTTCACCTTCGTCTCCGCGCGCGGCGCGATCGGCTTCGAGGCGCGCGAGCTCATCGGTTCCCCCGCCCGCGAGGTGCTGCGCCCCGCCGGCGAGGAGTTCGGCGCCGCCGAGGCCTCCCCGTTCCTCGCGGTCGAGCGCATCGACGACGTCCAGTTCTGGACCAGCAGGCGCGACGGCGAGCCGGCGCTCCTGTCCGTGTCCGCGACGCCGCTCTTCGCGCCGGCGGGCGCCTGGCTCGGCGCGCGCGGCGTGGCGCGCGACGTGACCGCGGCGAACGAGCGCGAGACCGAGCTCGCCGAGAGCGAGACCCGCGACCGCATCCTCGCCCATGTCCTGCGCGCGCTCGTCGACGCCGAGGACGCCGATGGCGGCATCGCCGCCGCTCTGCGCTCCTGCGTGCGCGCCTATGGCGCGGCGGGCGGGCAGGTCTGGCGGCGCGAGCCGGATGGCTTCGTGCTCGCCGCGTCGCTCGGCGCCGAGCCCGGCGAGGCGCCGGACCTCGACGCGCTCGAGGCCGGTTCGCCGCCGGACGCGCCGATGGGCGAGGGGCGCCGCCTGCTGCGCGCCACCGCGTTCCGGCACAGGATCAACGGCGCGATCATGCTGTGGCGCGGCGACGCCGAACCCACCTGGCCCGTCGGCGACGTCGCGCTCTTCGATCGGATCGCCACCCAGTTCGGGCTCGCGCTCGCCCAGATCTCGCTGCAGGAGGAACTCGAGCGCCAGGCGCGCACCGATCCCCTGACGGGGCTCCTCAACCGCCGCGCCTTCCTTGCCGACATGGCGATCCGTCTCGCCGCGGCGCGTCGCTCGGCGCGCCCGGCCGCGCTCGTCTATGTCGACGTCGACAACTTCAAGGCGGTGAACGACCTGCACGGCCATGCGGCGGGCGATGGCGTGCTGCGCCGGATCGCCGACCGCCTGCGCCGCGGCGCGCGCGCCAGCGACCTGGTCGCGCGCGTCGGCGGCGACGAGTTCGCGCTGTGGCTCGACGAGGCCGATCCGGATGGCGCCGAGCGCCGGGGCCGGGAACTGCTGGCGATACGCGACGAGATCGCCGACATGTCGGGCTCGCCGGAGCAGCCGCTTGGCATCTCCGTCGGCATCGTCGCCGTCGACCCCCGCGCCGATGACGGCATCGACCGGCTGATCGAGCGCGCCGACGCGGCGATGTACGAGGCCAAGCGCGGCGGCAAGGGACGCCTCGTGACGGCGCCCGCGGGAGCCGTGCGATGACCGCGGAGCAGGACAAGACCCTGGCGCGCACGGGCAGCGTCGAGCAGCGCCGGCGCCTCGCGCGCCGCAAGGACCTGCAGCCCGAGCTGCTCTACTTCCTCGCCGGGGACGCCAACGTGGAGGTCCGGCAGGAGGTCGCCGGCAACGACGCGACGCCCTGGCAGGCCGACGCGATCCTCGTCCTCGACCAGGACGTCGACGTCCGCTCGGGCCTCGGCCCCAAGCTCGCCCGCCTCCTGCCCGGGCTTTCGGACACCGCGCGCGCCTCGGTGCGCGACCGCGTCCTGAAGATGATCGAGCAGCTGGCGCGCGACGAGGCCGAGAAGGTCCGCGCCGCGCTCTCGGAGTCGATCAAGCGCCTCGACTGCGTCCCCGCCGACATCGTCAAGATCCTCGCCACGGACATGGCGCTGCTGGTCGCCGAGCCCGTGCTGCGCTTCTCGCCCATGCTTGGCGAGGCCGACCTGCTGGAGATCATCGCCGGCCGCCACGCGCGCGGCGCGCTCGGCGCCATCGCCTCGCGCGACCCGGTGAGCGCCGCAGTGGCGGACGCGATCGCCTATTCGAGCGATTCCGCCGCGATCGCGACGCTCCTCGCGAACCCGCTCGCGCAGGTCCGCGAGGAGACGCTCGACGCGCTCGTCGAGCGCGCGCCCGGGCAGGTGGAATGGCACCCGCCGCTCATCGACAGGCCCGTGATGCCGCAGCGGCTGCTGAGCCGCCTCGCCGCCTTCGTGGCGGAGGCCCTCGTGACCCGGCTCCAGCAGCGCGAGGACCTCGATCCGAAGACCCGTGTCGCGATCGCCAAGGCGCTCGGCGACCGCAAGGCGCCGGCGGAGAAGGCCGCGACGAGGCCCAAGGCCGAGCCCGAGGAGAAGATCGAACTGGTCGAGGACAAGGTCCGCCGCCTGCGGGCCGAGGGCAAGCTCGACGAGGAGGCCGTCTTCGAGGCGCTCGACAAGGGCGACAGGCCCTTCGTGCGTGCCGCTGTCGCGGCGCTCGCGCATACCGAGCCCGAGACCTTCGACCGCGTCGTCAGCGGCCGCAGCGCGAAGGGCATGGTGGCGCTGGCCTGGCGCGCGCGGCTAGGCCCGCGCCTCGCCTACCAGCTGCAGCTGCGCATGGGCGGGCTGTCGCCGCGCCAGGCGCTCGCGCCGCGCAACGGCGAGTGGCCGCTGACCGCGGACGAGATGGTCTGGCACCTCGAGTTCTTCGGGATCGCCGACTCGCAGCTGCGACCCGTCAGCCCGGGGCGCGACCGATAAGGGTGCCGATCCCGCCATCGGTGAAGAGCTCGAGCAGGATCGCGTGCGACAGGCGTCCGTCGAGGATGACGGCGCCCTCCACGCCCTGCGCCACCGCCGAGAGGCAGGTCTCCACCTTCGGGATCATGCCGCCGGAGATCGTGCCGTCGGCGATCATCTCCTGCACGCGCTGCGGCGACAGGTGCTGGAGCAGCTTCTTCTCGCCGTCGAGCACGCCGGACACGTCGGTCATCATCAGCAGCCGCGTCGCGCGCATCGCGCCGGCGATGGCGCCCGCCGCCGTGTCCGCGTTGATGTTGTAGGTCTCGCCGTCCGCGCCGAAGCCGACCGGCGCGATCACCGGGATGATGCCCGACTTCGCGAGCGTCTCGAGCAGGTGGGCGTTGATCATGTCCGGCTCGCCGACGAAGCCGAGGTCGACATGCTCCTCCTTGCCGGTCGCGGGGTCCCGGCGCACGCGCATCGCCTTGCGCGCGCGGATGAGGTGCCCGTCGCGGCCCGACAGGCCGATGGCGAGGCCGCCCGCGCGCGTGATCGCGGCGGCGAGCTGCTTGTTGATCGATCCGGCGAGGACCATCTCGACGACCTCGACGGCCTTGGCGTCGGTGACGCGCAGCCCGTCGACGAAGCTCGACTTGATGGCGAGGCGGTCGAGCATCTGCGCGATCTGCGGGCCGCCGCCATGCACGACGATCGGGTTGATCCCGACCTGGCGCAGCAGCACGACGTCGCGCGCGAATTCCGCCGCGACCGCGGCGTCGCCCATCGCGTGGCCGCCGTACTTCACGACCACGGTGCGGCCGGCGTAGCGGCGCATGAAGGGCAGGGCCTCGGCGAGCACGCGGCTCTTGGCGATGGCCTCGGGGGCCACGCCGGTCGAGGGCTTCGAAGCGTTTTCTGGCATGCGGGACGACCCCCTGGATCGCGGATTGTCTAGCCGAAGGTGGCGAGGCCCGCCAGCGCCGCGCGCAGCTCGGCGATGCCGGCCCCGGTCTGCGCGCTCGTGGCGTGGACATGCGGGTGGCCGGCGGGATGCTTCGCCGCCTCGGCGGCGACCTCCGCGACGCGCCGGCGCAGTTCCGCGGGCTGGAGCTGGTCGCACTTGGTCAGCACGACCTGCCAGCTGAGCGCCGCCTCGTCGAGCAGGTCGAAGAGCTCGCGGTCGAGCGGCTTTGTGCCGTGCCGCGCGTCGACCAGGACGAGCACGCGCGCGAGCGCGGGCCGGCCGCGCAGGTACTGCCGGATCAGCGCCGACCACTGCTTGAGCAGCGAGCGCGAGACGCGCGCGAAGCCGTAGCCCGGCATGTCGACGAGCACGAGCCGGTGGCCGGCCGCGTCGGGGCCGAGAGAGAAGAAGTTGAGCTGCTGCGTGCGCCCGGGCTCCTTCGACGTCCGCGCGAGCGCGGCGTGCCCCGTCAGCGCGTTGAGCAGGCTCGACTTGCCCACGTTGGAGCGGCCAGCGAAGGCGATCTCCGGCGCGCGGCGCGCCGGCAGGTCGTCCGCGCGCTGCGCGGCGTGGAAGAACGCGCAGTTCGACGCGAAGAGGAGGCGCCCCGCCTCGAGCGCCTCGGGGCTCAGCCCTTCTCCGCCGCCGTCTGCTTCATGATCACCCATTGCTGCGCCACCGAGAGGATGTTGTTCCAGGCCCAGTAGATCACGAGGCCGGCTGGGAAGGAGGCGAGCATGAAGGTGAACAGCACCGGCATGAACATGAAGATCTTCGCCTGGATGGGGTCCGGCGGGGCCGGGTTCAGCTTCTGCTGCAGGAACATCGTCAGGCCCATGAGCAGGGGCCAGGCGCCCATCGTGGCGCCGAGCAGCCAAACCTCGGGCGGGCCCCAGGGCAGCAGCCCGAAGAGGTTGAAGACCGAGGTCGGGTCGCTCGCCGAGAGGTCCACGATCCAGCCGTAGAACGGCGCGTGGCGCATCTCGATGGTGACGAAGAGGACCTTGTAGAGCGCGAAGAAGACCGGGATCTGGATGATGACGGGCAGGCAGCCCGCGAGCGGGTTGGCGCCCGACTTGCGGTAGAGCTCCATCATCGCCTGCGACATCTTCTGCTGGTCGGCGCCGTGCAGCGCCTTGAGCTTCTCGATTTCCGGCTGCAGCAGCTTCATCTTGCTCATCGCGCGGTACGACTTGTTCGCGAGCGGGAAGAACACCGCCTTGACGCAGAGCGTCAGCAGCAGGATCGCGAGGCCGAAATTGCCGAGCAGGCGGAAGAAGAAGTCGAGCACGTAGAAGATCGGCTTGGTCAGCCAGTAGAACCAGCCGAAGTCGACCGCGCGGTCGAAGCGCGCGATGCCGAGCCTGTCCTCGTAGGAATCGAGGAGGCGGACCTCCTTGGCGCCGGCGAAGAGCCGGTTGGTCGTCGCGACCGTGGCGCCCGGCGCCAGGTCCAGCACGCCGGTGATGTAGTCGGCCTGGTAGGCGTCTCGGCCCTGCTGCGTGCTGTGCACGAAGCGCGCCTGCTTCTGCGCCTTCTGGTCGGGCACGAGAGCGACGAGCCAGTACTTGTCGGTGATGCCGAGCCAGCCGCCGGTCGACGCGGCCTCGATGCGGCCCTTCTTCTTCACGTCGTCGTAGCTCGGCTCGTTGAGGACGCCATTGAAGACGCCGATCGGCCCCTCGTGGAGGATGTAGAAGCCCAGCGTCTTGGGCGTGCCCACGCGCTGCACGCGGCCATAGGGCTGGACCTGCACGGCCTCGCGCCCCTCGTTCGCGACGCTGTCCACGACCTCGAACATGAAGTCGCCGTCGACCGAGATGCGCCGCTGGAAGCGCAGGCCGGCGCCGTTGCTCCAGGTGAGCGTGACCGGGTTCCCGGGCGTGAGCGTGTCGCGGTCCGCGGTCCACAGCGCCTGGCCGCCGGGCAGGGCGAGGCCGGCATTCCCCGACACCCAGCCGAACTCCGCGAAGTAGGGGTCGGGCGAGCCCTGCGGCGAGAGCAGCGTGATCAGCGGGCTCGCCGGGTCGGCGGCCTCGTGGTAGCGCACGAGGCGGATGTCGTCGATCTGGCCGCCGAGGAGGCGGATCGAGCCGCGCACGGCCGGCGTCTCGATGCGCACGCGCGGGGATTGCGCGACGACCGCGGCGCGGTCGGCGGGCGCCGCGACGGCGCCGGCGGCGAGCGGGGCGGCGGCGGTGCCGGGCTGCGCGGAGGGAGAGCCCGCGGGTGGCGGGGCGCCGGTGGCCGGCGCGGCCTGCTGCTCGGCGGATTGCTGGCGCGCGGCGCGCTCCTTCTCCAGGCGCGGCCCCTCGAACCAGAGCTGCCAGCCGAGGACGATGGCGACCGAGATGACGATCGCGAGGATGAGGTTCTTCTGGTTTTCGTCTTTGAACATGGCTGTCGTCAGAACCTGATGTCGTTGCCGGGGCGGGCGCCGAGGCCGCGCGCCGGCGGCACGGGATCCCAGCCGCCGGGATTCCAGGGATGGCAGCGGGCGAGGCGGCGCGCGGCGAGCGCGGCGCCCTTCCACGGCCCATGGGCGGAGATGGCCTCGAGCGCGTAGGCCGAGCAGCTCGGCGCGAAGCGGCAGCAGGGGCCGAGCAGCGGCGACAGCGTCCAGCGATAGGCGTGGATGAGGCCGCGCAGCGCGGCGCCGAGCAGGGCGTTCATCGCCGTGGCCGCGCCGGTTCCAGCGCGCGGTCGATGGCCTGGCCGACATCGCGCAGCAGCTGCTCCCAGGGCCGGTCGAGCGTGCCGGCGCGGGCGACGAAGACGTAGTCGACGCCCGGGCGGGCGCGCGCCGGGCCGAGCAGGGCGGCGGCGGCCTTGAGCCTGCGGCGGGCGCGGTTGCGGACCACGGCACCGCCGATCTTGCGGGTCGCGGTGAACCCGAAGCGCGCGGGAGCGTCGGGCGCGGCGCCCGCGTCGGCCGGGCGCGCCTGCACCACGACGCCGGGCGTCACGCACTTGCGCGACGCGGCGGCGACGGCGAGGAATTCCGGCCGCCTGGCGAGGCGGAGTATGCGAAGCCCGTCCATGAGCGCCACCGGGCGCCTAGCGCGGGCGGGGAGCAGCGGCCTTGCGGGCCAGCTCAGGCGGAGAGCCGCTTGCGGCCCTTCGCGCGGCGACGGGCGAGCACGCGGCGGCCGCCGACGGTCTCCATGCGGGCGCGGAAGCCATGGCGGCGCTTGCGGACCAGCTTGCTGGGTTGGAACGTGCGCTTGGACAAGGGACTGGCTCCGGTCTTGGCCCGCGGGGCGGGGGTGCTTTCGAGGACCGCGGCTTATATCGGCCCCCCGGCAGGCAAGTCAAATGAAGCGGCGCCCGTGCCGGGGCTTTGCTAGCATCCCCGCCCTCCCGGCCGGGATCCGCGCGGCGCGCGGATCCGGCGCCGGGGTCCTTCCTCGAAGCGGATTTCGCGATGCGCCTCGTCCCCAGCCCCGCCGCGGGCCTCCTGCGGCTGGCGGCCGCC
>Ga0068872_10003306_pt1 | contig 12346 bp, 9 predicted proteins | sample NOAtaG_7_FD_66441 | JGI IMG/M metagenome (GOLD analysis project Ga0068872, IMG submission 66441) | Freshwater lake microbial communities from Lake Erie, under a cyanobacterial bloom - NOAA_Erie_Diel1S_2200h metaG | ecosystem: Environmental > Aquatic > Freshwater > Lake | place: USA: Ohio, Lake...
TGGTGACTCCGCGCGCCTTCGAATCAACCTTATCTACGATGGTAGGGACACTACCCTTTACATCGGGAAAGGACACCAACTCAATAACCTTGAACTCTGTGCCTTGAAGCTGAATGCATTACAGCGGAAGTTAGCGGCTGAATTGGATAAATTTTACGGGGGTAATTTCGTGTTCGTGACAGATGCGAATGACATTTTGAACTACGAGGAAGTACGAAACATCGTTTTGCTGGGATTGCCTGAAATCATACCCAACAACCCCAACCAAGAACCCTTCCAAGTGACCATGATTGAGCTTGGCTTCATGCGCGACAAGGATTGGGAACCCATCGTGACCAAAAAGAAGGAAAAGAACAAAGGGAAAATCGATAAGGTTACCAGACGGAGGCAAAGAGACAACTTCCGTGACCCAGTGGTAGGCGATGAAGAAAACGAGAACAAACCTTGATAGCTAAATCGAGGTAATGAAAAAGGGACTCCGTGTTGGAGTCCCTTTTTCATTGGGTGCATTCAATCAGCCCACCCTTCGCTTGTATTGGATCCTGCAACGCTCGGCATCATCGTGGTTGAGTTTGATTTTGTCGGCATACTGGAATAGTTCTTCTCGCGGAATATCCGGATCGATGTTTCGTTCCATCACAAAATACTTGGCTATTTTGATGAGCTCCTCGCGTCGGGTGTCGGGAAGGGTAAAAACATCAGCATATTCCATCAAAAGTTCCTCCTCTACCGGGTCGGGGTGAAGGTCGATGAGGGCGATGACCCAAGCGAACATGTAGATGGTGGATTTTACACCCTCGGTGACCATTTCGGCTTCGATTTTACTCACAGGGTCCGCCTTTGCCAACACATCCAATGCTGGCTGGTCATGAGGAATGATTTCCTTGAAAAATGCCGCTTCATTGGCTTGGACCGATCCGTCGGCATATGCAAGTTCGGCCAAAATGCGTCCGAATACGTTTTTGTCGTGCGGGTCTACGATGGGATGTTGCCCGATGAGCTCCTCAAAAGGGGATTTTGGAGGGGGAGGAGGGGGATCAGTCGGTTTCATCCAGGTTTTGGATGGTTCGTCGTAATGGAAATATTTGGCAACCCGATCAAACGCAGCCAGAATCGCATCTTGGATTTCTCCTTCGGTAGGACCATCTCCGGGTTTGTATTCTCGGGCAGCAGTATTGAAGCTGGATGAAGCGATTCGGCCGACGATTCCTCCTCCTATGGCGCCTCGAATCATTCTTGTGGCCTGCATTCTTGCCGCATTCCGCGTCATCATGGCTACCTGCCGCTTCACCTTCGTCGCGGTTTCGTTACCCTTCCGAATACCGGCTTTGGATTCGTGGATTTCATCCGAACCGGGCAACGCAAACTCAACGTAAACCGACCTCTCGTCATGCTCAGTGAACACAATCAAAGGTTCGATCAGTTCGTAAGTGATTTTTGTTTCTCTAGCCATCCTTTGGATTGTTGACTTGCTTGATTATTCGGTTTTTAGCCATTCTTTAAGGCGCTCCCATTTTTTTGGGACAAGCGACTCTTTGAAATGCAATCCGCCTTCGGGTGCCAAAATTCCTTGGCGGATGAAATATTCAATGATTTCCCGCAGTTGGTCATGGAACCGTCCGATATTCTCCAACAACATGGATTCCGGGTAGCCCTTGTTTTCGGGGTCCTTCCGCGCCATTTCTACAAACAATCGTCTGGCCGCACGCTTTCGAATGCTGGGTTGAAGGTTCGTATACAGCAACTCTATGCGTGAGACATGGGCATCGGCATCAGAAGGATGGGCTCCAAAATCTTCAATCAGATCGAATCTGGTGGTGATTCCAGCCTCCATCCCGTTGGGTGATGCTAAAAGGGTTTCACCATCTGCATTCTCGTTGAGGGAGGAGGCCAATCCTGTTTCCGAAGGGCCGTGCAACCACTCCCTCAGGCGTTTCCAAGTATCGATGAGTGCTGGTTCTCCGACGAAAAGTTTGGTATTGTAGGTGATGCCACCTGCTGGCTCCACTTCCAAAATACCTGCATGAACAAATACCTCCAACACCGGGATGATACGCGTTTGGAATCGCCCCATGGCATGGGCCAAACCATCTACGCTCAAACTCGCGTCTTTGCCCAACATGCTGTTTTGAACCAAAATGGTCAAAGCTTTTCGGGCAATACGCTTGTCCAAAGCCGTACGCAAAGCCATGTAGGCTTTCTCTGCCCTCTCCTCTGCAGGACCACTTCGGTCTACACGGTAATCCAGGCTGGCAGCACCCACCTGGTTCGCTCGCTGTGACTCCAGTGATACCGTGATGATTTCTCTCGACCGCCGACGGTTTTCTTTGCGTAACTCATGAAGGACCTCGTTCCATTCCCGCGTAAGTTGACGGACATGCTTTTCGATTTGGGTCAAAGGCTCACGTTCGAAATACAACTCTTCTGCCAACAAACGGCTCAACCTCACCAACAATTCAGAAGTTAGGAGGTCCGTCATTTGATTTTTGAGGTCATCAACGAGGTCGTCTCGTTCCTCTTTGGCAAGGTGACCCAAATTGCTTTGAAGGGCCAATTGAGGCCAAATCAAGTCCACCACTCCACGCAGCTGTTTGGTGATGACCTTCACATTGCTGGCAGGAACCAAGGGAGAACATTCGACCCCGTTTGACTCTTTGAAAGCCTTTTTCCATTTGGACTTCAGGATATCATGAAGGTCCTCTGCGATTTGACGGATTCGTTTGACTGCAATCTCTTGGTAAACATCCTGCTTCTGTAGCCATTCCATGGAAAACATGTCCTCCTGACCCAGAGCAGGATTGTTCCTTTCCCTTTCCGATATGAAGGTAGCTCCGATGGCTTCTTCCAATTCGATTTGATTGGGGTTGTAGAGCCGATAGCGGCAAGACTCCACGGCATCGCTCAGATCCTTGAAGTTTTGCTTCCAAAGATCTGCTTTGGGCGGTCGAATGGCTAAGGTGACGTACAATTGCCTTTGAAGGAAGGATGCATTCAACAAAAGTTTGATGAATTTGGCCTTTTCTTCATGGCTGATCATGGTCGAGAAAAACAGGTTCTCGAATTGGTCAACGATGACCAAGAAATTATATTGACGACCTTCCAAAAATTGCCTGTAGATGCGTAGAAGACCGTCTCCATCCGATTTGGTCAAGGCCGCACGAATGCTACTTTCAAATAGAGGATCAACCTTTTCGTTGCTGCTGACCAAGATGTTACTGGCAGGACCTGCGATGGCACGGGTCAACAAGTCAAACGGGTTTTCATCACGGTTGAGGCTGATATAGGCAACTTTCCACTTCATGCCCGCCTTGGCCTTGAACCTGCGTTCGATTTCCTTCATGTTGCGCACCTCGGCCTCAAGGCTTTGTTTTAATTCCTTGAGGATTCTGCTCTTGCCACAATTTTTAGGACCCGACACCGCCACAAAGTGGTGCTGACGCATCCTGCTGCGCAACCTTTCAATCTCTGTTATTCGGGTCATTCAATGAATCAACTGGTTAAAATTGGGCGGAAACATCCGTACGAGCTTCCGGAAATCATCTCCTGCAATTTTCTGATGGAGGGTAGGAAAGCAGTCGATAAGTCGGCCAGTACGAATAGGGCACCGGAAGGCAATAAATTTAAACAAAAAGGCATTCTGACCCACATGCATGATTCATTTTTTTGAATGGCTAAGGAAAGCAATTTAACAGTCTTGCCCCAATTCGACGTCCAATGGAAAAGGACCGCAATTTCGCCTTTATCCACACGGACCTCAAGATGGTTTTGGCCTTCGTCGGCGTGCGCCCAACCTTGAGTATGATTCAATCAAATGATGTTGAGGTATTCAATAAGCATTTGAAAATCAAGTTGAATAGAATCCTTGTCCATAAATTGTTTCCTTCCCATAAGGATGGAAATCAATTTTGACTATATTGGCGTTCTTGCAGCCTTTTGTGGATAAGCAAAGGTTGAAGGGTTGTCGGGGTTGTCGGACTCCGTCACATACGGAATAATGGTTTGATTGTCGGTCAGGATACGCCAAGCTTGGTCTTATTCAGGCATTTTTGGTTTCTCCCGATGACGAACAATTTTTTGGTTTTAGCATTGAGTCAATGAGATTTTTGAGAGTCATCCTCCTTCTTTTGCCCATATTCGGCTTAACCACCGAGGCCATGTTGGCCCAAAATGCCGGCAACTCTGCTAGGCTGTCGGATACACGGCATTGGCAGAAGGAAATTCCTGCCCACCGCAAACAAGTCAACAGTCAGAAGTCTGCAGAATCCATGGAAAAGCTCGCTGATTGTTATCGACTTTCCGGTGAGCTTACAGCTGCAGAAGAATGGTATCGTCAATCCATTGAAACTGGTAATAAGTCAACCGAATGCATCCTGAACTATGCCAAAGTCTTGCAGGAAAATGGTAAATATCAAGAGGCCAAGGGACAAATCAAGCTTTATGAAGCGTTGAGCGGCAACCACCTCATCAGTGAAAAGTTCATCGCATCTTGTGAGATGGCCTTGAAAGCCAAAAATGATGAAAACCGTTATACCATCCGCCCTTTGACAAGGCTCAATACACCTGCCGACGACTTGATTGCGGTATGCAACAAGGAAGAAATCGTATTTGCTACCCGTGGTGGAAAGGGAGAAATCGGAAAGTTGGGCAAGCCTGGGAAGTCCGCCAAGGACTATGACATTTATCGAGCACGCAAGAATACCGACGGCTCAATTGCTCAAATTAGACCCATGAAAGGAGGCATCAACTCCAAAGCAGATGATATCCCTTCCATGAGAATGCCGGATTCGGACATTTTGTTGTTCACCAGGTCCGTTCCAATGTTGGCTGAAAAGTCAATCCAAAAGTCCAAGGGTCCTTCGCCAAACAAAGGCGGTCACGTTTGGGGGGCCAAAACATTGGGAGAAAACCAGTCTGAATCTTTGGAAATGCCATTTTTAAAAGCAGATGGCCATACCAACCTTCACCCTGCCATTCACCCTTCGGGAGCATTCATGGTTTTTGCTTCAGACCGTCCCGGAGGAATGGGAGGCATGGATTTGTATTTGGTCCATAAAACAGGTAGTCAGTGGTCAGAGCCCATCAATTTAGGGCCGCAGGTGAATTCAGCAGGTGATGATGTTTTCCCAAGTTTCAACCAAGCTGGGAATTTATTTTTTGCATCCGATGGACACGTAGGTTTCGGTGGATTGGACCTTTTTACCACTGACTTCGAGTCCGGTGCCTCGGGTGGTGTTCAAAACATGGGTGCAGGCATCAACTCAAGCCGTGATGATTTCGGAATTGTTTGGGATGCGACAGCGTCATCTGGATATTTCAGTTCCAACAGGCAGGGCTCTACGGGTGATGACATTTTCATGTTCTCTCGCCAGCCCGGAATCGTGGGCCAAGTTTTCGACGGATTAAGCCGTGAACCTGTGCCGGGTTCTATTGTCCGCATTCGAGATGTGAACGGTAACCAGAAAATCGTTTTGGCGGATGGTGCAGGTCAGTTCTCTGAGGGTGTTAAATCCAACTCAGGATACATTTTAACAGTGGATGCACCTGGTTTTGTGACTTATCGCGACACGGTTTGGACTCGTGACATTCCTCAAGGAAAAGACCTGAACATGAACGTGTTTTTGGAGGTTGAGCAGGTATTTGAAATGAAGGGTCAAGTCTTCGATGAAATCACGGGGATACCGCTTGGCAATTCGGAAATTCAGATTTTAGGCAATGGGGGTTTGCCCAAACAGTATTATTCAGGTGCCGATTCTGCGGATTACAGGTTCAGGCTCAAACCTGGAGACGATTATGTTGTCGTGTTCAAGCAAGAATCATATGTGCCACGAATCATGAATTTGTCCCTCAAGGACTTCCGTGGAGTAGAGTCAAGGGACTTGGATGTACCGCTCAAAAAAGGCAATTACGTTTTGCTGCAAGGTCAAATCCGTGAGGAAATGGGCCGTAACGCAGTCGATCGGGCTTCTGTACTCATCGTGAACAACCAAACCCAAGAGGTGGTGGACTCAACATTTTCACTACGCAATGGAACCTTCATGGTGGCTATTCCTTGGGATAGCACTTCCAACTATTCCGTGATTGGATCCAAAGGTGGATTTGTGCCTGCCAGCCTACATTTGGACCGCATGGAAAGCCAAGAGTTTCCCGTCGAATTGACTTTGAGGAACGCTGAATACGGGCTGGATCACAACCATAAGGTGATTTATTATGGATTCAACCAATCCCAACTGGACCTGCTTTCCAAGAAGGATTTGAATGAGATTTATGTATTTTTAACCCAAAATCCGGAGGCTAAACTGGAAATTCGTTCCCACACGGATGCAAGGGGTTCCAAACAATACAATTTGGAGCTTTCAAGGCGCCGTTCGGAGTCGGTGGTACAGTTCATCAAAGCGCGACGCAACCTTCCTGCCGATAGATTCATTTCATGGGGCTTTGGTGAAGAGTACCTGATGAACAAATGTGCAGATGGGGTGGATTGTAGCGAAGAGGATCATGCCAGAAACCGCCGCACGGACCTGAAATTTGTAGAAAAATAGTATTATACCACCTTCCGCCAGTTAACCAACACCGTGGATTTCTCGCCTTCAAGTGCCATGTTCATGGGAAAGTACGAAGCACCTTTTATGCAACACAACGGAAAATTCAAACTCCTCAGGACTCGAATCATTCTTCTTCTTTCCTGCATTTTCATGCTCGGCTCAGGGTTTGGCAACCTCCAGGCACAGAAGGGAATCGTTTTTACCGATGCTGACCTCGGCAAAGAAGTACTGAGCGCGTTTCGTTATGCCGATGGAAACAAGGCATTCAAGCTCACCCTCAAGCACAGGTTGACACAGGTCGGTGCATTGGAAATCAGCAACCCCAAGATGGGGCAATTCGACGGCTGCCACAATCTCGGGGAAACCTTTCCGCTCACCATTGCGCCTGGCGAGTCCAAAGAGTTGAATTTCACGTTGAACGACAGCAAAACAGTCCGAGAGAACACCGAAATCGTGCTTTTGGCAGGACCTGCAGGCAATTCCGATGCCCAAAAGCAAATCACCATCAAGATTTCGTTGAGTGCCGAGGGCAAGCTCATGTTTTGGGATGAAAAGGGTAAACGCTATGCTTCCTCACTTTCGCCTGTCATGTTCGACGGTCCTGGAAGCAAGCTGTTTGAAGTTGCATGGAATGGAAGCGGAAATGGTGGTGCTTGCGTTCTCAATTGGGAAGGAGCCTCCAAAGATGCATTTCAAGTCGTGATGAACGCGGCAGGTGCACAGCCGCTCTCCAATGGTTCTGTCGTTAACATCACCAAAAGCGCCCAATCGTTTTTCGTGAAATACACTGGCCCCAAATCAGGGACAGCCGACATGTGCAGGTTGGTATTGAAAGATCCATCGGGCAAAATCCTGACCATGGATTTGGTAGGCACGAAAAAAGGTGGTGCTCCCGTAGTCTCCAACAATTCCCAAACACCGGCCAAGGTTGGTGTGGTGAATCTTCCCAAGCCAGCTGATAAACCGAAACCTGTTGTTACAGATCCCAAGCCAATTGTGACGGCTGCGCCCAAGTCGCCTGCCAAGGTTCAGGAGGAACCCAAACCGAGCCAAGCCCCATCACCTGTTTCGAACTCTGGCCAAGAGCTTGTTTCTCCCGATCCAAGTTCCGCTTCTGCCATTGGCATCACCGATACAGTGCTTGCAAAGCAATTCTTGGATGGTTTTTTGGCCCGTCACAGGGGTGAAAATCTCATTTCGGTTGGGGAAGTGTTTTTCAAGCGCGGTGAGGAGCTGTTTGAAACCCAATTCAAACTGAAATTGGACAGCCTGGTCCTTGTTCCGGAAATGTTCGTGAAGCCGATATGGGTTGCCGCCATTGTGGGAAGTGATAGCATCGTGGTACCCATGTCCAATGTGACTTTCAAGTCCGATTCCCTCCACATGACAATATCCCTTCCGGATGAAACGGTGGAGGCGGTTGCTGTCCAAGATTCCTTCCAGCTCAAGGTAGGTTTCTCGTTGGGATATTTGGCAGGCCCGCTTTCGGTTTACCCATCCACACAGCCCGGTTCTGTTTTGTTGGGAAGCACCATCGCGAGGATTTATGCCGAATCACATTTTTGGATGTGGTTTTGGATTGTGGTGATAATATCGGTCCTGAGCTTCTTTTTGTTGGGATTCCTTTGGATACGCCGACCTGTCAACACTTTTCGCTATCTGCGCGAATCCAGATATCAACGTGACCGGTACATCGGGCGAGACGAAGATGTGCACATTGAGATTGAAACCGTTCATCTTGATTTTGCGAAGAGGGATGTGGATTTGGTCCAATTGGCATTCAACATCCACGATCAGCCTGAATTGGGGTCGGTCAGGGATGAAGTCAGCGGCAAAGTCCGTGCACTCGATGCCAGCATGCCCGTTCCGGTTGTGCGGGGGCTCAAGCGCTTCTTTGTTTGGTTTTATGGAATATTTGGAGTCTCCAAAGAGCCTCGTTTCAGGTCCGTTTACTACAGTTTGAGAATCGAACCCATCAAGGGCGGGATTCCACAAAACCTTCGGGTGAAAGACGAATCTGGCTTGTTCATGTTGGGAACTTCCTTGACCGGAAATGTTTTAGCCACCGATCACCAAGACTTCCGATTCACCAAACGACCCTTCCAATACCGCATTTTCTTCGATCCGTCCGAAATTTTGGATTATTCCGGCACCATGAAAACAGTATCCATTCCGTTTCGTGTCACAGAGGAACCATTCGAAGGATATGTGATGACCCGGGATTTCAGGCTCAATCTTGAGGTTCAGGCCAAAGCCTGACGTTGGAAAAGAAGAGGATGAATGGTCATTACCCGACCCGCGTCCTTGTTTCGATGTGTTGAATGATCAAACCAATCCTGCGTCCTGAAGGCCTCCCCAAACGGATTTGGAAACTTCATCCTCGGTGAGGGAACCATCGATTTGGATGATTTTTTCCTCGTGTTTCAACAACTGAATGGCTTCAAGGTACATGGCCCTTGTCTGCGTGAGGTTTTCAAGATTTTCATACAACTCCGTGGATGATCGTCCACGTTGTATCCGGTCCATACTTACCTCCGGGTGGATGTCCACGAAAACATTCAAATCCGGCTTCAACAACTCGGCAGCCCTGGCATTGCAATCGATGACCCATTGCATGGGAACATGAACGCTGTGGTAGGCGTAAGATGAGAAATAATACCGGTCGGAAATGACAGTGTAGCCCTCTTGAAGCAATTTCAGCAAACCATCCTGTGGATTCAAAAGGTGTTCCATCCTATCCGCAACAAACAGAGCTGCGATGGTATGTTGGTCGGCGGGCATCTTGCCGGTGAAAATATCTCGGATCATGCGCCCAATGGGACCGGTCGTGGGCTCGCAAGTGACATGTACTCGATGACCCAAAGACTCCAAACGGTGGGCAAGCCTCTTAACCTGTGTGCTCTTGCCACTGCCATCGATGCCCTCGAATGCGACGAAAAAGTTTTTCATACTTGGCGGAGAGACGAGGACCTTTTTCTTGGATGGGTCATTTCACGGTACCTTGGAAAATGCCGGTGGCGCCAAGGTCATCCGAGATGTTGCCATTGATGGCTTTGTTGTCAAAACTTCCCCTGAAAGAAGTGTTTTTGGGAGGATTGGAAAGGGACCAAAACACGTTGCCATCGGTTTCAGTCCAAGTGCCGCTTATTCCACTGGTCGTGTCGTCTCGGTGCAGGACCGTACCGTCGCTTTTGAACTGTACGACAGGGCTGAAATCGTTTGGACCACCGGTCCATAAGCATTGGATTTCACAGGTTTTGCCGCTAATGGACGGATTTCCCAACTCACAGGCTGAAAACATTGCCGTCGCCACAAGGGCAATCATCAACATGCGTGTCATGGTCTCTTTCAGTTTAGGGTTATGAACTTCTGGGTTTTAAAACAGCAGAAGCTTGCATCATTTGTCCGCTTCGCCCATCACGGGGTCAATGGAGCCGATGAGTACCACTGTGTCAGCTACTCCAGCCCCCTCCATGATTTTTTCCAAGCCTTGGAGGTTGGAGAAGGATGGGGAGTTCATTTTGCAGCGCCATGGCGAGCCGGTACCGTCGGAGATCAGGTGGAAACCCAATTCGCCTTTGGGAGCTTCGATGGCATGGTAGGCTTCTGCTCCCGCCGGAGGACAAACGCCAACATCGGTCATCATGAAGTCGTGGATCAAGCCCTCCATGGAGTAGTAGATTTCCTCTTTGGAAGGGTAGGTTTTCTTTGCATCGTTGGCGCGGATGTCACCTTTGGGGAGCTTTTCGATGGCTTGGAGAATCATGTTGACGCTTTGTTCCATCTCGTCCAATCGCACGTAATAGCGAGCCAAACAATCGCCTTGCTCGCGGATGACCACGTCCCATTCGAGCTCATGGTACATGAGGTAGGGTTCGAATGTACGGATGTCGTGGGGGACTCCTGAGCCACGAAGCACTGGACCAGTGAGGCCATATCCGATGGCATCTTCTTTGGAGATGTAGCCGACGCCGTCGACCCTGCGAAGGAAGATGGCATTTTTGGCGAGCAGTTTTTTCCAGCTCGCATGTTCTTTCCTGAAGTTGAGAACGAATTGTTTGATAGCTTGGATGACGCTGTCGTCCACATCGAATTGCAGGCCCCCGATACGGCTGTGGCTCACGGTGAAACGTACACCAGCGAATTTGTCGAACAAATCGTAGATGAATTCCCGTTCGCGGAAGGTCCACATGAACATGGAAATGGCACCTGAGTCCATCACCATGGTACCCAGCCACAACAAGTGGGCAGAAATCCTCGCAAGCTCGCAAGCAATGGTACGAAGCCACTGGGCACGTGCGGGGACTTCAATGCCGGCAAGTTTCTCAACAGCTAGGCAGAAGGCCACGTTGTTGGAGTATGGGCTGAGGTAGTCCATGCGGTCCGTGTATGGCATGAACTCCTGATAAGTCTTGTTTTCTGCAATCTTTTCGATTCCACGGTGGAGGTATCCCACATCCAACAAACATTTTTGGATGTATTCACCGTCCAAGTGGAGCGCGCAACGCAAAACGCCGTGAGTAGCAGGGTGCTGAGGCCCGAGGTTCAACACCATTTGGGTGCCAAGTGGATCGTCTTCGCCCACCTCCACGACCAAATCTTTGTTTTCCAGCCTGCGGTAAAGCGCCTCTTGGTGCTTGGGAAAGAATGTAGGTTTTACCCTTTCCTTGAGATCAAGTGGATTCTGCGTCATGATTGAACTTTATTGCGACCAAATTAAGCAATATTCCATCAAGAGAAAACGACTGCTGAAGGTTTTCACGAGGTTTTTTCCACCTTGGTTTTGCTCACGGCTACAGCCAAGGCATCACTGACCCAAATCAATCCTGCGCGGGAAAACAGAAAATTCCGATGGATTGTTGCTTGCATAAACCAAAATTCTACCGTCCTGATGTTGAAGGGTCAATTGTAGGATTTTGTTGCTGTTTTCTTGGTCCATGTTGGTGGTTGCCTCGTCCAACAGCAGGAGCTCGGAGCGGCTGAACACCGCAAGTCCGACTTTGGCTCTGTGAAGCATGCCGGACGAGAAATGCCTCAAAGGCTTGTGGATTTGCTTATCCAAGCCCAGCACAACGGGGATTTCAGCAGGAGGTATGAGAGGTTTTTTGAATTGGAAATGGAGTGAAATGCATTCCTCGAGGGTCAAATCATCGTACAATTCGTGGTAAGGTCCCATCCAGGAAACTTGCTCATACCACCATTCCGGGTCCACCTCTTTGCCGTTCGTCTTGAAGGATAATAGACCTTCTGTGGGCTCCATTTGACCTGCAATCAACTTCATCAGCGTAGATTTTCCTGAGCCATTGGAACCGGTGACCAACAATTGTTCGCCCTTAGTGAGGGTCAAATCCAAATTCCTGATCACCCAATGCTTGTGGAATCTTTTCCCTAGGTTGACCGCCTGAAGTTCAGTCATCTTCCCGGCCTTTGTGGTTGCCAAGACCTTTCATGATTCCACGCGGAGAGCTTTTCACGAACTCCATGATTTCCCGCTTGAATTCGGATTCTGGAATTTCAGCTTGGATGGCCTCCATGGCTTGGGTGGTGTTGCGTCCCGATGCAAAAAGGATGCGGTAGATTTCATGGATTTGGTGGATTTGGACGGCGTCGTATCCGCGCCTTTTCAATCCGACCGTGTTGACTCCGACATAGCTCAGGGGGTACCGTGCACCTTTCGTGAAGGGTGGGACGTCTTTTCCCACCAAAGAGCCGCCTTGAAGGATGGAGTGGCGCCCAATCCTGACAAACTGATGGATCGCACTGGTTCCGCCCACGATGGCATGTTCATCGATGACGACATGCCC